>WBZR01000210.1_pt1 | contig 100404 bp, 81 predicted proteins | sample 5204231 | NCBI WGS metagenome assembly WBZR01 (sample SAMN12412403, study PRJNA552823) | activated sludge metagenome | isolation source: activated sludge from anammox sidestream of wastewater treatment plant... | place: USA: Virginia | collected 2017-08
GGTAAGGGGGCCCTGCGCGCTCCAACCTCCACCTTCGTCCCTCCGCTCACGCACAAAGCCGAAAAACTCCGTCCATCACCATTCGAAGATCACTGATGAAATATGCGGGTTAGGGTTTGTGATAACCCGCGTTGATGTCGTTAAAGACGTCTTCGGTGCTCTCTTGAATGTATGGTTTCGACTTCCCAGAAGCCGAGACGATGGAACGATCTACATTCCGCTCGGTTTGCCAGTGGTGATGCTTGCGGGTGTTTCAACAAGTGTGATCTGGAAGACCCGAAAGCGCATCCCCGAGGGGCATTGCCGGCAGTGCGGATACGATCTGACCGGTAACGAGAGCGGGGTTTGTTCGGAGTGCGGGGCGAGCGATAGGCCCGGGCATGGGGCCATGGATTAATCGCGGATTCGAGCACGCGATTTGATCGGGGGCATTTCGTTCGCCCTTTCGGGCGGTGGGGAAGAAGAGAGAATAATTGGGGAGCCTGCTTTCCAGAGGTTGAAACCGTCTGGCAACCATCGTGCGCCCTGCCGGGCGATAGGCGGAGGATGACTTCGATCGCCTGCGAGGGGAATCAAATCTCCAACGCCCCTGCCCGGGGCTTGTTAGACATCTCAACACTTTACCACGGGTTACGCATCGCCCCGGCCTGCGGCGTGGCGATGCTCCACCCGCGGTTACATTCCGTTGCCCCTATCCGGGGCTAAGCGGGGGACGCTGCTTCGTGTGCGGGCGAGCGTCGATGCGGTTCAAGCAGCCGTGAATGAGTCACGGATGCGGGCACGCGATTGAACCGGTGGCATTTCGTCCGCCCTATCGGGCGGTGGGATGAAGAGAGAATAATAGAGGGACCTGCTTTCCAGAGGTTGAAACCGTCTGGCTACCATCGTGCGCCCTGCCGGGCGATAGGCGGAGGATGACTTCGATCGCCTGCGAGGGGAATCAAATCTCCAACGCCCCTGCCCGGGGCTATTCAGACATCTCAACAGTTAACCACGGGTTGCGCATCGCCCCGGCCTGCGCCGTGGCGATGCTCCACCCGCGGCTACATTCCGTTGCCCCTATCCGGGGCTAACCGGGAGTCGCTGCTTCGTGTTCGCGCGAGAGTCGATGCGGTTCAAGCAGCCGTGAATGAGTCACGGATCCGGGCACGCGATTGAACCGGTGGCATTTCGTCCGCCCTACCGGGCGGTGGGGAAGAAGAGAGGATGTTTTGGGGGGCTGCTCACCAGAGGTTGAAACCGTCTGGCTACCATCGTGCGCCCTGCCGGGCGACAAGCAGATGAATCAGTTCAAGAGGAATTCGATTGGGGAAGGTGATTTGATGGAACTGACTTTGAGGATGGAGAACCCGATGACATTGCCCTGATCGTCAATTTTCTCCATGATGCGGTCGTCCTTGGTTTCGCGGAAGTAGCCGGGGCGGGAGCGGTCAAAGATGACCTCCAGGAAATCCCCCTCGGGATCCAGCCAGATACTTACGGACTTGGCGGCCATAGGACGACTCCCTGCTTGGGCTTGTCAGTCAGATAGGCGGTCACCACGAATGCATCATTCCGTTCGTGCTTGACCACCACACAAAGCCACTTATCGCCGACGCGCGTGCCCAAGTAATAACGGTAGAAAAGCTCGGCCTGCGGGTCACTGATAGATTGTATCACGGTTTGCGGGTTTAACAAAGTTTCGGCGATAGCCGAGTCGAATCCCGCCATCTCGGGGTGCTGATGGATGTGGGCCAATCGTTCGTCGGTCAGACGGATGGCGAGGCCTCGATAATCAGTGATGATTTTCACGGACGCAGTTTCCTGGGTTCGACGGTCGCCTCATCGACGATGCGGATTCCTTCGTCGAACAGGGGTGGAATCATAATGCGTAGGCCCTGAAGTTAGAAATGTTTGCATTCCCGGAATGCGTGGGTGAAAGCAGGGGCTCTCATACCACCGAGGGAAACGGCCATGCCGCAGGGCAAGCGTGTGTCAGGCCGCGCCGTCGGCGGCTTGTTTGCAGAGGAACATGACGGCCATGCGGATGGCGAGGCCGTTGGTGACTTGCCGCAGGATCGCGCTGTTGGCGCCGTCGGCCACCGCCGCCGACATCTCGATGCCGCGATTGATCGGGCCGGGGTGCATGACGAGCACATCCGGCCGGGCGCGCTTCATCCGCTCGGAGGAGAGGCCGAAGAGCCGCGAGTATTCCTGGAGGCTGGGGAAGACGTTGGAGCTGATGCGCTCGCTCTGGATGCGGAGCATGTTGATGACGTCGAACTGGCCGATGACCTTGTCGAAATCGTGGGCGATCTTCGCGCCCATGCGCTCGAAGGCGCGGGGGACCAGCGTCGTGGGCCCGACGAAGGTGACTTCGGCGCCGAGCTTGAGCAGGCCGTGGAGGTTGGACCTTGCAACGCGGGAATTGGCGACGTCGCCGACGATGGCGACCTTGAGGCCGGCGATGCGCCCCTTGACCTGGCGGATGGTGAAGATATCGAGGAGGCCCTGGGTGGGGTGCTCGTGGCGGCCGTCGCCGGCGTTGATGACGGAGCAGCTCACGTTTCGGGCGATGAGGTGCGGGGTGCCGGCGACACTGTGGCGGACGATGAGCAGATCGACGCCCATGGCCTCGATGTTGCGAACGGTGTCGCAGATGCTTTCGCCCTTGGAGAGGGAGCTGGACTCGGCGGTGAAGTCGAGAACGTCGGCGGAGAGGCGCTGGGCGGCGAGGACGAAGCTCATCTTCGTGCGGGTGGAGTCCTCGAAGAAGAGATTGACCACGACGCGGCCGCGCAGGGCGGGCACTTTCTTGACGCTGCGCGTGGAGACATCCTCGAAGGCCAGGGCCGTATTGAGGACCAGCTCGATCTGCCCGGCGGAGAGGTCTTCGATGGCGAGGAGATGTCTGTGCGGCCAGACGACGGCGTCAGGCTCCGGTGCTGCGGCGACGCGTTTGGTTGGTTCGGGCATGTTTTGGGTCCTGGTCATGGGACGATCTCCACGAGATCGTGGCCGTCTGTTTCGCGGAGCGACACCGTGACATGTGCATCGTCGGAGCCGGTGCAGATGCCGACGAAGTCGGGCTGGATCGGGTATTCGCGACCGCCGCGATCGACGAGGACGACCAGCCGGATGGCCTTGGGACGGCCGAGGTCAATCAAAGCGTCGAGGGCGGCGCGGACGCTGCGGCCGGTGTAGATGACGTCGTCGATGAGAAAGAGAAATCGGCCGGCCACGTCGAAGTCGATCTCGGTTGTCCTGACGACGGCGGAGGGACCGATCTCGGCGAGGTCGTCGCGATAGAGGGTGATGTCGAGCGAGCCATAGGCGACGTTTGATAGTCCGCAGTTTTCGAGAAGGGGCATCAATCGTCTGGCGAGCTTATCGCCGCGGCGACGAATGCCGACCACGCCGACCGGACAGCCGGCCGGAATGGACGCAGCCATTTCACCGGCAAGACGTTCAAGGGTTTGCCGAATCGCGTTTTCGTCAAGGAGAGTTTTCATCGGGCTCCTTAAGTGAGCTTTAGGATACGCGGCGGCGGCGGCAGGATCAACGCAGGCAGCAGCGAGGTCGCGATGATGTTCCGGCGCGTTGCTGGCGACGCTGACGGCTGGGCTGCTATAATCCACGCCCCGAGCGTGAAATGACGATTCACAGGGAACTTGGCGCGTTGGCAGAGTAGTCCGGCGCGAAGGTCGGCGTCTGGCCGCAGGCCCCTTTGAGGTTTCCACGTCACCGCAGGCATCCATTACAGAGAGACACGCACAGCGGAATCATCATGAAAGCCATCGGAACGCTGATAATCATTGGGGTGCTGGTGGGCGGCAGCTACTTCGGCTACGCAAAGTTCATCGCCGATCAGCAGGAACCTGGGTTTGTCCTTGCGCCGCTCGATCGCGGCGACATCATTCAGACCGTCTCGGCGACGGGGACGATCGAGCCGATTACGAAGGTGATCGTCGGCTCGCAGGTCAGCGGAAGAATCATCAGGTGGCACGCGGACTTCAACGATCGCGTGACCGAGGGCTTCGTCCTCGCCGAGATAGATCAGGATCGCTTCAAGACGGCGCTCAACCAGGCGACGGCGGAACTGGCGCTGGCCCGGGCGCGGGAGGAGGAGGCGCTGGTGCGATTCAAGGACGCGCAGCGCGAGGCCGACCGCATCCAAAAGCTGTCGGAGACCAATACCGCCAGCAAGAATGAATTCCTGGTGGCCCAGGCCGCGGCGGAGGCGGCGCAGGCGGTCTGGCACGGGACACAGGCCTCGGTGGAGGCGGCTCAGGCGCAGCTGAATGCGGCATCGGTTGATCTTGATCGCACGATCATCCGCTCGCCGATCGACGGGGTGGTCATCTCGCGGACGATCGACGTCGGGCAGACGGTGGCGGCATCGCTTCAGGCGCCCGAGCTGTTTCTGATCGCCAATAAGCTTGAGCAGATGCAAGTGAATGCCAACGTGGCCGAGTCGGACGTGGGCTTGATTGAAGAGGGCAAGCATGCCCATTTCCGGGTTGATGCCTATCCGGACCGCGATTTTACGGGGACGATTTCGCAGATTCGATACAACGCGACGATCGTCGATGCGGTGGTGACGTATGTGACGCTGATCGAGGCGGAAAACGACGATCTGGCTCTTCGGCCCGGCATGACGGCGAACGTGACATTTGAGGTCGCCAAGGCGGAGAAGGCCGTGCGGATTCCCAATTCTGCGCTTCGTTTTTCACCGATTCCGCCGGATGCCTCGGGACGAGGGGGGAAATCGAGCCGGATGGCTCCGTCGCCGACCGTATGGATTCTGGACGCCAAGGGCGAGCCTCAGGCCGTACAGGTCGAGACGGGTCTGAGCGACGGAACCTACACAGAACTCGTCGGCAGCGCGCTGGCGGAGGGCGACAAGGTCATTACGGAGCGCAACTGGCGCGGCGGGCGCGGCGGCGGTCGGTCTGATCCGTCCCGAACGATGAGGTGAGGCGGTCTTGGAAGCAACAGTCGAATCGGTAGCCGCCCCACCTCGGCACACGGGAGTCATCATCCGTGTGCGCGATATGTACAAGACCTATCACATCGGCGAGATCAGCGTGCCCGCGGTCCGCGGGGTGAGCCTGGAGCTGCTTTCGGGGCAGTTTGTCGCCATCATGGGGCCGAGCGGATCGGGCAAGTCAACCTTTATGCACTTATTGGGCTGCCTGGACCGGTGCGACAAAGGGCAATACGAACTGGGCGGGGAGGACGTCACCCGGCTGTCGAAGAAGGAGCTGGCCGCCCTGCGAAATCGCAAGATCGGCTTTGTGTTTCAGAGCTTCAATCTGCTCTCGCGGACGACGGTGCTCGACAACGTGGCATTGCCCTTGAGCTATGCAGGCGTGCGGCGCAGGGAGCGACGAGCGCGCGCGGCGGAGATGCTGACGCTCGTCGGTCTGGGCGATCGGATGATGTACCTGAGCAACCAGCTTTCCGGCGGCCAGCAACAGCGAGTGGCGATAGCGCGAGCATTGATTACGCGGCCGATGATCCTCTTGGCCGACGAGCCGACGGGCAATCTCGACAGCAAGACGGGCATTGAGATCATGGCGATTCTGCAGAAGCTCAACCGCGAGACCGGGTTGACGATCGCGCTGGTGACGCACGAGCCGGACATCGCGGAATACGCCGAGCGCGTGGTGACGTTTCGCGATGGCGAGATCTGCTCGGACGTGACGAACGACGACGTGCGGATCGCGGGCCATTGAGTCAACGCTGAGTCACCAGGACTCCACTTCATAACAACAATTACAAGTTGCAATCCTGAAGGGGGCTGTCCGCGCCGTGGTCAGGCGGCCACGTAGAGTGGAACAAAGCAATCGCCGGACCAGTAAAAAGAAATCGGCCCCGCCGGCAGTAGCTGACGGGGCCGATTGAGTTAACAGAACCTATCGGGCAACTCTCTTACGGCTGCTCGATAGACAGGGTGAACACGCCGTCCGGCGTATTGTTGCTCGGGCCACCCTTGGTCTCACCCGTGATTCGGAGGAGGAACTGGGTGTTGGCCGGGAGCAGGTTCGGGGCCTGTCCAGGAGTGACGCGGAGTCGCGGCTGGCGTCCCTGGAAGAACAACTGGTTGGTTCCAAGGCCCGTCGGGCAACCGTCCGCGTTGCAACCACCATTGACCGCAATCTGCGAATCGCTGGCGGAGGTAGCGGGACAACCCATTGCACCACTGGTGGTCTTGTGGACCGAGATCGTTGCGTCGAACGTTGTATTGATCGTGCACAACTGGAAGATGGTCTCACGAGCCACGGGTCCCTGAGTCCAGCGGTAGTAAACGTCTCGTGCGTTGAATGCCGCCGAACAGCCGGCGTTTGAACCCGGATCGGCGGTTGCGCCGATCGTGGTACCCGCGATCGGTCCCTGAGCACCGACACCAAGGTTGGTGGCGTTGGCACACTGATCGTTCGCGGGAATCGGCGCCGCCGGGAAGGTACAGCCGGCGGAGTTGAGGTTCATCGGACCCAGGCACCATGAGAGGTCGCGATCCAGCAACTGGTAATTGAACGCATCGCCACCGGCCGTCTTGGTGATGGCTGAGCGCTGGTTACCACCCTCGTTGGAAGTTGACCAGAGGAACACGCAACTCGGATCCACGTTGACCTGCTGGATCTCAATCCAGAAGCAGGCATTCGGCGTCAGGTTCACGACCGCGTGGTTGACTTCGTACTGGTACTGGACACCACCGTTCAACACACCTTCGGGGTTGCCGAGTGTATCGAGCGCCACGCTCTTGAGCGGCGTGACCATGAACGGTCCACCGACAATGCTGGCCGTATTCGGCAGGTTGTTCGCACCGTTGCTGTAGTACGTGATGACGAAGTTCTCAGTCTGCACCAGCGGGCTGCAGTCCTGAGTACCTGAGCGGTGGAAGCCGCGGAAACAAACCTGGTTGATGAAGTTCGCGCCGTTCGTGAAGACGGTGCGGAAATCGTCAGCAACCTTAGCGGCATTGTCCCCATCAGCGACGTAACCGCCCTGCTGCAAGCCGTTGATCAAATGCGGCAACTGGCAGCGGCTCACACTGTTGCAGATACCCGTCGGGCACTGCTGCGAACAATCCGCACCGGCTGTCCAGATACCATCCTGCTGGCGACAAGCAACCTCGGTCACCATGGAAGTGCAGTTGCCCTGGATGCAACAGCGGCCTGTCGGACACGGACAGCTTGCACCGCTGGCCCAGATTCCGTCGAGGGCCTGCTCGCACGTTGCCTGGATGGTACTGACGCACTGAGTTATCAGTGCCTGATCCAGGTAGCAGCAGCGGCCGACCGTGCACGCCGGATTGACCGGCGAACAAGTGCCGTTTTCGTTCCATTCGCCGTTGAGCACGGCAACGCAAACGTCTTCCGTGGTAACCTGACAATCAAGCGTCCCAAGCGGCGGAACGTCGTAGCAGCACCGACCGGTGGGCTTGCCACATCCGTCCTTGGCGATTCGGACATTCAGGCTGAATGCCAGATCTCGCTGCTGAACGTTGGCGGGCGTGCATGCCGTGTAGTCCGACGGGAGATCGTTGGAGGCCGGGAGGGATGTTACCGCGTGGCGCGTGTCGCCCTGCGGTGACTGCTCCCAGAACCACTGGCAATCGTTGACCGGGGTGTTGTTGGTGATTTCCATCCACATCGGGACGCCCGCGGTTACGGCAACCGGGGTGACGAGGGTGGCGGTGTAGAAGAACTCGGTGGCCACGGCCGCCGGCAGAATGATTCCGCCTCCGGTGGTGACGCGTGTCAGGTTCGTCGCGGTCGGAATGTGCTGAGGCGCACCGATCGCAGTGCCCGGACAGCGGTTGGCCGTGGTCTGGTAGAACTGAACATGGAAGCAATCCGGATCGGCGGCGACGCAATCGTCACCGGCAACCTGGATGTAGGTGCCCCACCAGCAGATGTTGGTGATGGTACCGGTCTCGAGCGGCACGAAACAATCGGCGGCGCGGCCGGACCCGGACACGTCGAGGTCGCTGAGCGACGCGCCGACGTTGTCGAAGGGCGACTGGGTCGTCGAAGGATCCGAACAGGTCGGGGCGAGGGTGCAGACCGGCTTGTTCGAGGTGACGAGCAGGTTCACAAAGGCCGGAAGATCGGTCAGTGCAATCGAACCGTCGCCATTGATATCGCCACGACAGAAGTTCGGGGCGAAGCATCCGAGGAAGTCATCAAAGACGGTCGGCGGGGTGAAGAGGACACTGATCCATTTCTGGATGTCCTTACCGTTGACCTTGCCGTCGGCATTGAGGTCGCCGGGGCAGCATGTCGTGAGCTGGCTAAACGGCTCACAAGAAGCCTCGACGGAGTACTCAGAGCTGCAATCCGTGTTACCCAGTCCTCCGAAGACCGACGGGCGAATTCGCAGGTAGTAGGTACCGGCACAAACGGCCGCGGTGACTTCGAGGGTCGACGGCGTTCCGGCAGGCGGATCACAGGCAAAGTCAACGCTATCCGCAGCGAACAGGAACAGATCAGTGCAGTCACCACCCTGATCCGCCAGAATGCCGAGTTCAGCGGCGAAGGCCGAGCTCAGCACGCGCCAGCGAATCGTTGACGGCTGGGTGACCGTCATGCGGAACCAGTCCTCGTCGCGATTGACGAAGCGAGCCGTTCCGATACAGGAACCGCCGGAACCGGTGCAAGGCTCGCCGTTCGGACAGTCGATGGGATTGTCACAGGGGAACGGCTGCTCAAAGTTACCCGCACGACCACAGATGACCACCGGACCGCCCGAGCAATCAATGTCCGGACCGTTGAAGGACGGCGGCGTCGCATTGCAACCACCGTTGTGAAGGTCCTGGGGATTGGGGTCGCTCGTATCGGCACAGATGACGTCGTTGCCTTCCTGCAGCGAGCCGCCCGGACAGGACGTCGGACAGGTGAAGCAGGCAGCGGTCGTCGTCACGGTCAGCATGATCGGGGCAGGGGCGCCGGTCGCGTTGGTGACCGGGTCGAAGACGACACGCGGCGAGTCGCCGTAGAAGAAGTCATTGTTGAAGCCACCGGTACCGCCGAGGGCGATGTAGATGATGGAACCCGGCGAGAGACCCGGGCCGCCGCCGATCGGCAAGCACAAACAGGAATTCGAGGTCGAATTCAAGCCGCCGTAGCAAGCGGCGGCGCCGAGCGCGCCGTCAGCCGACGACTCGGTATTGGCACAGTTGTCATTCTGAAGGATCAATGATCCGAGGTCACAGTCTCCATAGCGCTCGCCGGCGCCTGGAGAATTCTCGATCGTGCTGTAAATGGCAAGGATCGTGTTAAATCCCGTCGTGCCGCAGGTGTCGATGACGACAGCGCCGCTGGCGGGCAACTCGTACTTGACATAAAGCACATCGCTGATGCTTCGGGTCAGCGTGCCGGAAGTACCGACAAGCGCGTTGAAGTCCAAAGCCGTGTAGCAAGCATCGCCAGGGCCGGGACAAGGATCGGTCTTGCAACCCGCCACCTGCTCGGAAACGGCCGGATCGCCTTCATTGAAGTCGGCTGCCGGTCGCGGGTTGCCGCCCATACCGATACAGGTTCCTTCATCCAGGGTGATAGAACAGGTGCCGTTGGCAAAGCAGCAACGACCGGTTTGGAGTGAGAACGGCGAGCTTCGCGGGATGAAATCGACGTTGAAGACGCCGTTTCCACGACCTGCTGGAGCGGTGCCGGCGCCGCCGATTCGAACCTTGATGCAGTCACCGGGATCAAAGAACTGGGCGCTTCCCGCTTCGATCGGGAGGGTAAGGTACGACAACGAGTTAAACTTCAGGGCCATCGAATCGCTGGCCAGAATGTCGTCGTTGCAGGTCGCCTGCGGGGCACCGCAAAGGCCAACGCCGCAGTTGTTGACCTGATTCGGCTGACCGTAGATGACAACCCAGGTGTCGAAATTGGCGCCCGCGGTGCTGATCACAAGGTCACCCGCGGTGACGGCGGTGCCATTGAAATTGGTCGGAATTCGGTAGTTGTAGAAGACGTCGGCGACGATCTGGGCATTGGGCGCCGCGAGTTCGCCAATGGGGCAATCCGCGGGGATGTCCGCACCCGGGTGGGCGGCGAGATCGTCGGTGGTGGCCAGACTGGAGTTGTAAGTCACCGAGGCCATGACGCCGGTGATCTGAATCTTGTTGCCGCAGGTATCGTTCGGGGGAACGCCCGGACAAGTCAGGCCCTCAACGGCACAGGTGGTGCCGTCGCCGAGGTAGAAGCCGCCCGCACCGGCGCAACCGATTTCCGGTCGCTCGCTGCAACCCGCCATCGAGGAGTCACAGCAGGCGCCATTGGGAAGGTTACAGGGCGAACAACTGACCGAGATGCGATACTTGGTGTTGCAAGGAATGCCGGCCAACACGTCGGGACGGACGCGGAGGATCCAGGTTCCGGGCGGCAGACATCGCGTGACCGAAATCGGCTCGCAAGAGCGGGTGCTGTTGGCGAATTCGAGAAAAGCGAAGGCCGCCGTCGGGCACGTGGCGGACGGTGCAGCGCCTCCGTTGTTCATCAGCGAAATCTGCATCGGCAGACGACCTTCGACCGTCGCCGTGATCTCAGTGAGCTGAGTCAGGGTCAACAGATACCAGTCATTGTCGCGGGCAACCGCGGGACCGGTGCAGGTATTGCTATTGCATGACTGCCCGGGAACACAATCAGCTTCTACGTTGCAGAAGGGAGCGTAGTTTCCGGAAGTCGCACAGATGGCCTGGCCGCAGCTAATCGAGGAGAAGGCAAATGGCGACTCGAGACAGCCCTGATTGAAAAGGTCGTGATATCCGCTGGAGCAGACGGCTTCACCTTCAGCCGTTGCGCCTGCCATACAGACAGCGTCAGAGATACACAGGTTACAGGAAGGATCGGCGCCGAAATCGGCACAGGCTCCGGGCTTAAACACGTTGACGGTGTTGACGATACAGGCGGAACGAGCGACGCCATCGGTGCAGGTACCCATGCCGCCCATGTTCACATCACGATTGCAGCAGGCACCGGGATCTCCGTCGGTGGCATTAATCTGGACGCTGAAGGCGGAATAGGGACTGCCACCGAAGAAGAAGAAATTACCGTTGCAAATCTCGCCTTCCGGATCTGAAAGATCTTCGACGACGAAGAGGTCGAGCGAGTGGCCCGCCGCGGGATAGCCGCCGATGCTCCAGAACGCATCGTTCGCCGGTGGCGGGGTCGACATACCAACCCAGACGAAGTCTTCGTTGACGTAAACCGGAGGATCAAAGAAAAAGGTTACAAGCTGCGGCGGATTGGACAGGGTGATGTCCTGAGTCGCCGAGAAGAGCAATTGCGACTGGGGACTCTCGGGACAAATCGGACTCGTGTTTCCGGAGAAAACGCTCACGGTGACCGGGGCGAGAATGCCCGAGTTGTTGATACCGCCGAGAATGAGGTTCATGCTGCAGACGAAGCGTGCGGTTCCCGTCAGGTAGACGTCGTCGTCAACGCGATCGCCGTTGTTATTCCCGAAAACAAAGCCGCCGCCGGTTCCACCGCCCGGAGCGTAAATGGTGTTCTCGCAAGGAGGAACCGTGCAGGTCGTCACTGCGCCGCGAGGCGTGACAACCGGCTCGGCCGTCGCGGGCATCGGCAGGTGCTGGACCACCTCCGCTAACCGAGGCTGAATTTCAAATTCGGTCGTCGAACTTGCCGGTGATGAGTCCTGCGGTCCTGCCGCAAGCACCCGCGAAGCTGTGAAACCGCACAAAGCCACCGTGGCCAGTACGGTTGCCGCGAACCAATTCCTTCGAATCTCCATCGATCCTGCTCCTTCTGTTCGGAAGATACCCTTGCATTCTCGCATCAGGGAAAAATTCAGCTCGTTCCTCAATAGACGAAAGCTAGACGCGCGAGAGACCACAGGGTGTCCCGGCGTCCAATGTGATTCCTATTATTTGATAATTCCCGACTAAGCAATCCGTTCCCCAAACCGCCCCTGCAGGAATCCGATTGTTCGACTCCGCCCAGACACCCGACATTTTGCGAACTGCGACAGTGAAGGGTCACCGGAGGCGATTCGCGTAGCTGGGATTGAGTAGGTGAGGAGAGGTTGCCGCGAGCGGCACCGAACGAACAAAATTCCTTGCTTTCTCGGGTGAGGCTTCTTTTCTCGGCTCGCTCGCCATCGTTTGGCTGATTCACATAGTACCTCATTTGCCGTGTTCCAGTCAAGACCTATCGGCCCTAAAATCGACATCCAATAGCCACTGTCCGGCTATTTCGACCGGTAAAAAATGCACGTGCATTCCCATAAATGAGGGCAGCACTTGCGCGAAGAGTGGCTCGGGAGGGCAAAGCTCAAGTCCGCATGGAGCGGGCTTATTCGGAGCAAACCCTACGACCGGAAAAATTGGACCCGCCAGTACTCAAAGGGTCCATTGGTGCGGAGGCCGTGAAAAATGAAGGTCGACCGAAACAGTGACCGACCGGCGAATTGCCGTATGGTCACAGTCCGATAGCATGGGGTGAACGTGAACCATCCGATCTCACTTCCCGCTTTGACACCCCGCTCGATGGAGGAAATCTCCGCCGTCGCGCGCGTTGTGCAGGCGAATCTCGTCGCGCTTCGCGTGGCATGGTGCAAGCGCGCCGGCGTCTCGCCTGAGACCCACGACATCAAGACCCCCCCGCCGGGTCCCGTTCGCCGTTGTCGCGAGTTGCTCATCCCGCGCGAGGTCATCGCGTCGTATGACGATCAGGACATCCAGCTACGTCTCCGCCAGGTGTGGGGCGAGTTTTGCGCGTTGTGCTGGTTGTTCCCTTTCGTCGATCCTCAGGACCCAATTGATTTCGATGCGCTCAAGCCGGAGCAAACGCTTCGTTGCCTCGGAGAAGTGGGCAGCAAGCTATCTGAAGTGCAGACCGGGCTATGGCGGCTTCGCCATGAGCAGCGGCTTCGCTTCGACCCGACCGCACCGGCCGACCCGGCGTTCCAGCGCGACCATTCGCTGGCCCTTTCCCAGTCGATGACCGTTTTCGGCCGGCACATCTCGGTCTGCGAGAACTTTGAGATATTGACCTGCGCCTGCGAATATGCGGGGATGCTGGCCGCCCTGCGCTGGGCGACCGACGATCGCTGGGCCTGGGAGGGGCCGGGGATCATGGATGTCGCCTTGCCGATTCGGCCGTAACTTATGACGATATAGGGATTAATGGCTGATTGACCAACGATCCGAGCCTGGTTTTTTCAGGACGCGTTTTTGGCAGGCTTCGGGGAATATCAGACCCAAACGAATCTTCCGCAACCGGATATCTGATAGAACATAGGACTTTAATAGAGTTGTTGCGCCTTGGGGATGGTCGGCGAGTACTTGTGGCGTGAACAGCGCCTGCGATCATGACCCTGGGGCGAGCTTTCTAGACTGGATAAGGCGTGAACCTCGGCGACATTCTCATCGAAAGAAAGGCGATCAGCGCGGAACAACTTAAGTCCGCGAACGATCAGTGCGGGCCCACCGACCGGCTCGATCGGGTGCTCGTGCGCCTCGGCTATTGCACCGAGACCGCCGTGCTCGGGGCCCTCGGCGAGCTTTATCACTTCGACGTGGTCGATCTGACCAGCGGCGACGTGCAGGTCAACGTCGAACTTCTCCGCAAGATGCCGTCGAAGCTGGTCCATCGGGCCAAGCTCATCCCGCTGGACCGCGAGAACGGCTCGCTCCGCGTCGCCACGCCGGACCCCTTCCAGATTTACGCCTTCGACGAGCTGCGCATGCTCTGCGGTCTCGAAGTAAGGCCGGTCCTCGCCAAAGAGAGCGAGATCAACGAGATCATCAAGAAGCACTTCGGCGTCGGCGGCGATACGGTCAGTCAGCTCATCGACGAAGACGGCCTGGAGGTGGTCAGCGATGTCGGCGAGAGTGCCGGAGACCTGGCACAGATGGCCGCGGACGCCAGCGTCATCAAGCTGGTCAACGAAATCCTCCTTGAAGCCATCAACGAGCGGGCCAGTGACGTCCACATCGAGCCGTATGAGCAGGACCTGAAGATTCGCTATCGCGTGGACGGCATTTTGCGTAATACGAATGTCCCGCCGCAGATTCGCCAGCTCCAGGCGGCCATCATCAGCCGCATCAAGATTCTCTCGAACCTCAACATCGCCGAGCGGCGCGTCCCGCAGGACGGCAGCTTCAAGATCAAGGTGCACGGGCGCGAGATCGACCTTCGCGTCAGTATCATCCCGATGGTCTTCGGCGAAGGCGTGGTCATGCGTATCCTCGACAAGCAGTCGATTCTGCTTTCGCTCGAGGACATCGGCTTCGACCCGGAAATGCTCCAAATCTACCAGCACGTGATCAGCCAGCCGCACGGGATTTTGCTCGTCACCGGCCCCACCGGTTCGGGAAAGACGACCACGCTGTACGCTTCGCTCAACAAGATCATTTCCGATGAGATCAAATGTCTCACCGTCGAGGATCCGGTGGAATATCATCTCGAAGGGATCAACCAGGTCGGCGTGAATCTCAAGGCGGGGCTCACCTTCGCAAAGGGCATGCGAGCCTTCCTTCGTCACGATCCCGACGTCATCATGGTCGGTGAAATTCGAGACCTGGAGACGGCCGAAACGGCGGTGCAGGCGTCGCTCACCGGCCACCTGGTGCTATCCACGTTGCACACCAACGACGCTCCCAGCGCCACGACGCGACTATTGGACATGGGCGTCGAGCCGTTCCTTGTGGCCAGCAGCGTGGAGGCCGTACTCGCCCAGCGACTTGTCCGATCCATCTGCAAACATTGCAGAGAGGAGTACACACCGGAAAAAGTCGATGTGCCGCCGGACTTCAACTGGCAGGGCGAAAAGCTCTTTCGCGGCCGCGGCTGCCGCGAATGCCGGAGTTCCGGCTATGCCGGCCGAAAGGGCGTCTTCGAGCTGATGGTGCTCAACGACGAACTGCGGGAACTCGTCCTCCAGCGGGCCTCTTCCGGCAAGATTAAGAAGGCGGCGATCTCCAACGGAATGATCACACTCCGGGACGACGGCTGGCTGAAAGTCCGCAAGGGGCTCACCACGATCAGTGAAGTCGTGCAAGCGACCAAGGGGTAGCCAGTGGCTTCGCGTTTTTCTTGAGCCTGAGCTTCTTCGAATATCCGAAAGCGACTTAGTTCGGCGTATTGGGATCAGCCACCGTGCGATCGCGGACGATGACCCATTGCCCTTCGATCTGGCGCATGTGCAGGTAGAACCGGCCCGACTTGACGCCGTCTGAGAGTTCGAGCCGGTACACGCCGGAGACCTCGGCCGTGTCAGGCGTCGGCCGCGCGACCGTCAGCCGCGAGAAGCTGAGCTTTCCCATCTGTTCGGGCGTCGCATAGCGCGACTTGTAGCGATCGAGGGTCGCCTGCCAGCCGTGCGTATCGCCGTCGGGCGTGGAGAAGACCAGGTTGTCCGACTTCCAGTAGCCCTTCATGAAGCCGTCGATGTCGCCGACATTCCAGGCCGCCTGCTGCGACTCCAGGACGCTTGTAATTTCCGCGTAGTCGGGAGACCGGCAGCCGGAGGCGCAGGCCGCAAGCGACGAGAGCACGACAACAAACTTTCCTGACCATCGCGTGTTCAAAATGGGGCAACCTCTCTGTCGGCCTCGCGAATCCCGCATCGTCGGATCGCCGCTCTGGATGCGCACATGAACAGGCAATCAGACCCGCGAGGAAGCGGAGTTAACCTACGGTAACTCAAAGCGCGCCAAAAGAAAAAGGCCGGCCGCATCGCAGTTGGATGCAGGCTCGGCCTTGATGAGTCGTGAATGAAGAGGCGACTTACCGGCGCGTGAAATTGCCGGCCTGAATCGGTGTGCCGGGCTTGCACAAGCCGCCTGTCGGTGTGCCGCAATCGCGTCGCAGTTGCAACTTGGGCGGGCCGCCGAAGATGCCGGGCAGGCCGCCTTGTCCGACGCCGAAATCGCCGCCAGTCACGTGGCGAATCTGCGTCGAAGTCTGAAGCACGCCGGTCAGGTTATTTCCACTCTGGGGATTTGTATTCAAATCCGTGGTGGTCAGGCCATCGCGCTGGGAGGGACCGCCCATGAAGCCGGGTGTGTTGCTGCCCACCGGCAGGAGGAATCCGACGCCGCCGTGGTTGTTCAAGAGAGTGAACAACTGGTCGACGCCCTTGAGACCGTAGATGTCGTTGACCATGACCTCGCGATCAAACTGCACGTTATCGATCGCTCGGATCATCTGGTGTGTGATCCACTGGCCGGGCGTCAGGAAACGCGAATTCATCCGGCTGCTGCCGAATGCGCCGGACTGGTTGATGATGCCCTGCACGAGTCCGCGACCGTTGGCGGTCAGGAACATCTTGAAGCGGCCGTCGGCCTGCACTTCAAAGCCAAAGATGTCGGTGCCTTTTTTACTCAGGGTCGCGGTCGGCGCTTCGATCTCCATGTCGCTGCGCGATGTGCCCTCGGCCACGCCGGCCTTGATCGCGCCGTATTGAATCTGGATGCGCGAATGGGCGGCCCCGTCGATCATGGCCAGCTCACCGACGTTGATGAGTGTCATTTGCTCAATGAGGATGACTGTGGGTGGATCGGCCGGGCGTGCGACCATCTTGATGCGGCTGCGCGTGGGCACGCGCAACTGCTGGCCGGCGCTGATCGTTTGTCCTTTGGTAACCGGGGTCCAGCCTTCCTTCAATTGTGCATCCGTGCCGGTCGGCGAGACGGCGACCTTGCCGCCGACCTCGACGACTTCGTACACAAGCTCACCGGTCTTGACCGCGGGCTGCGAAGCCGCGCCGTCGCCGGCCTGCCCCATCACGATCGAAGGATCAAAAAATCCTGCTGTCAGGCAGAGTGCGGCCGCTGCCAGAAAGTGCTTTGTCATATCGCGTAGCCCTCGCTCGTCCTAGCGCCGCGGTCGGTTTTCGCGTCCGCGGCAAATCCAGCCGGAAATCCGGCTTCTTTCCGGTCCACTCCAAAAAATACGATATCATGCGGCCCTCGGCCAACGCATTTTCCCCCGCTCGATCAATTTGGGGCCTATGGCGATCCTAAACCGCTTGCAATATAGCCACTTATGCCTAATTCGGCGAAGGCGGCACGATCAACTCGCCGTGCTCATCGCGGTCGCCCTCGTCGGTCAGGTCGATGTTTTCGGACTCGTAGAGCCCCTTCTCCATCATCAAGGCGTCCGCCTTTCGCATCAGTCCGTGCAGGTCCGCCCCGGTTACGTACTGGTAGTCAATCATCTCGTCCACCATCCCTCGGTAGATCAGCTCGCGTATCGCGTATCGCCGATCACCCAGACCCCAGGAACCAAACAGGGTTGCGTTCACGCCTCCGGAAATCTTGCATATCCGGCAAACCATGAAAGCCAACGAGCCGGCGTCGATCACGTTCTCCGCCTGGAGATTCCACGCCGCCCTGGCGATTCCGCGCGATTCCAGTTTCTCCTTCCGTTCGGCAAATCCCTGCGATGTATCCTCGCCGTCCGCGAGAATCAGCATGGCCCGATACGCCTCATCGACGGTGATGAGCGGAGCCCGGGCAAGGTACACCTGGAATCCCTGATCATCCAGTTCGGCCGGGTTCACCTCGGGTTCGCTCTGCCGTGGTTGCGCGCAGCCGCAAACGAGAGCCGAGACACTAAGGATCATTGCGAGGAAAAAAACGCGAGGACGGAAGCACCCGATTATAGGCGCCGCCCAGACCCTGAAGTCCAATGATTCCATTAGAACGACCATGTCACGCCCGTGAGGAGAAACGTCCGTGTCGTTTGATCGGAAAATGCCGAGCCAGGAAAGAAGGTCCCGAAACGGACTGTCCACGATAAGTCACTGAAAATACGATAGTTGGCGTAATAGTCCATTTCCCATCCGAGGTAGCCGGAACGCTCATCGGCCAGGACGTCGCTGACCGCCGCGACGCTCTTATTCTTGTAATAGAGATAGTAATCCGCCCCTAATTCGAGCTCTTTGGCCGCTTCAACGTCGGGCAGCGGGCGGAAGGCGCCGCCCAGTCTCCAGATGTGGATGTTCGAGAGTCGCGGGGCAAAAGAAAGGCCCGTATCGCGGAAGCCGAATCCGGAAAAGCTTCGATCGACGTAGTCGTTTCGGTTGCCGCCCTCGGCATTGGTCGGGCTGCCGAGGCGATTGGAGTCACCGCTGGCAAACATGTACTCCGCCGACAGCACCGGCTTGGTCTTGTGTCTGAAGTAGTAGTCCAGCTTCTGATCGAAGGCCCAGGCCTTGATCTCGTCGGTGTAAAGGAAACGTCGGTCACCAAAGCTTGAGCCGCGTTCTATGACCCACTCCGTGCCGTAGCGCAGATTGTCAATCAACTCACCGGTCGATCCCCAGCCGATATAGGCCGAGTTGTAGTCGTAATTCTGAAGAAATCTCGGCGGGTCTTCGCTGGTGCTGTCGTTCTGCCATGCGACGTATGCGAACGGCTCGTGCTTGTCCCAGCCCTTGTAGCGCTCCTCGATGATCCAGAAGTCTCGATCGCTGTGATCGGCGACGGGCCTGCTGCGATCGATATTCGGCGTGCTGGAGGGCGTGCGGCCGTAGATGAAAGTGGTCTCAAAGTGCGCCACTTCGCCCTTCACCTGGACATGGTCCAGCGGCAGACTGATAGCGTAGCCCGTTCCGGCATTGACCAGATCGCGCCCGACTTTCACCTTGAACTCGTAAGGCGCCTGGTTCAGTTCATAGAGGCGCAGGGCCTTGGCGAAGTCGAACTCGTACCATCCGCGCTCGAGATTGAACCCGTCGAGGTCATCTTCGTTTCGCGTGAAGCTGTCCCCGGCGTTCCAATCCAGATAGGTGCCGCGCCCGCGAACGTAGCCGGTATGAATGCCGCGATCGGCGCTCAGCGACGCCCACAGGCGAAACTCGTATTGTCGGAGCGTTCGGCTGCTGTTGAATCCGTCATCGAACAGGAAAAAGTAATTGTTGAACCAACCGCCGTAATCGACCCGAAGCCGCTGCGAAACGGGCAGTTCGCGCTGCACCTTCGCATCGTTTTCGCGCGTCAGTGCCCGCTGTCTTTCCAGGAATGCATTGGAGGGGCCGGAATCCAGGGCCATCTGGCCCAGCGAGGTCGTGCCGAAACCGTGCAACACAATCGTCGCACAGGCGAGAGTTAAGGCTGTTCGACGACGGTGCAAAACCCTGCCTGCCTCCGTGACTCAGTGCCTCGGGTAAACCGTTTGCCGGGCCCACACATCCCGTTCGCGCCGGCAAGCCCGGCACAGACTCAACTCGGCATCGTTGTCACTCTGCGTCGATTCCGCAAGACCACCAGATAGCGAACTACCTGATGCGTCGATATCGTCACCCGTTGACCTTGTGCTACAAAGCACTTGCGCTCGACCGCCTCGGTGGTGGCACCGCGGAAGCGATAGGGTGCCCCAATCAAAGCATTGTTCCCGACGCCCCGACCATGACCCTCAGCGTTTAGAAGTCCTCGGCGGTATGCGTTCTCAGTGCTGATATTCCGGTCTTCGGGGACAGATGCCATGTGCTGATCGGAGGCCGCGGCAACCGTGCCGCCGTCATCCTCACCGGGAGACGAACAGCGGCGGGCCACTTTCGGGCGCAGCGACTCCGACACTCGACGGATCGGGTGTGCGGCGAACCTTTCTGCTACAATTGCCGCTCTTGCGCCTCGGTCAGCCGGCGGTACGGTTGGCGGCCGGAGCCGGACTGTGTTCCCGAGTTCGAGAATTCGTAAGCGGAGACGACCCGATGATGCGTGCATGGCGGTTTGCGTTCCTTTCGGTGCTTTTGACTCCCACGATCCTGTGGGCTGGTGATGAAATCCTCCCGTCCGACGCCGGTCTTCCGGTTGTCGATTGGAAGGAAGCCCCGAAATATATGGACAAGGAGGTCATTGTTCAGGGGCGTATCGTTCAGGGTCGCAACATCGGTCGGATCACGTTCTTGAATTTCGACAGCGCCCGCACCTTCACGGCTGTCGTGCATAAGGAGAATTACAAGAACTTCACCAAGCCTGCCGAACAGGTGTACCCCGGAAAATTGGTGCGTATCCGCGGCATCATCAGCGCCTACCAGGGCAAGCCGCAGATCGACGTCTCCAGGCCCGAGCAGGTGACGATCCTCGAAAAGGAACTGCCGCTTCGGGAGGCCCCGACGCACAAGGCCGGCGAGTTCAACGGGACGGTCACCGTAGCGACGTTCAATGTGCTCAATCTTTTCGATGAATACGACGACCCCTATCACGCCGACGAAGGAACGCCGGCCAAGCCGAAGGCGGAACTGGAGCGTCTCGCGGCAACGATCCGCAAGGTGAATGCCGACGTGATCGCCCTCGAAGAGATTGAAAACAGGGGCTATTTGGAGCGTTTTAATGCCGCCATGCTCGCCGATCTCGGCTATCAGCACGTGGTCTGTTTTGACAGCAACGATCGGCGGGGAATCGACTGCGCCATCTTGTCACGGCTGCCCGTCGGGCCGGTGACGTCGTATCGCCACCTGCAATTCAGCGACGGCTCCGGCGGACAAATGTCCTTCAGCCGCGACCTGCTTCGGGCCCGCATTGAGCCGCCGGACTGCAAGGCATTCGATCTTTTCGTGATTCACTACAAGAGCAAGCGGGGCGGCGCGGCGCAGACGGAAAAGGCCCGGGTCGCGGAATGCACGAAGACACGGGAGATTTTCGACGAGATTCTCAAGGATGATCCGAAGGCGATGTTCCTGATCTGCGGCGATTTCAACGACACCTTCGACAGCAAGCCGCTGAAGGTGCTGCGTGGTGCCGGCGCTACGGCACTGGTTGATTTCACGAAGGAACTGCCCGAAAAAGCCAGCAGCTATAACCGCATGCGGAACGACAGCGTGATTGATTTCATCCTCGCCTCGCCGGCCATGGCAAAGACTCACGTCGTCGGTTCCTACAAGATCATTCCCGGAACCGTCGAGACCGCCGGCTCGGATCACAACCCGGTCGTGACGCAGTTCAAGCTCCGGTGACAATTTTTTGGGGGTCATCGACCGATTTTGCGATTTTTTTCACGAGGAATTCTTCCTTTTCAAATTGGCCGCGCGGGGCCAGAACGGAGGCGTTTTGCGCCCGTTCCCCAGGTTGGATGCTGCGATCGCAAAAAGCCTCTCATCTGCAACTTCATACTCTTCATAAGATTAGACTTCGGCAAGACTTGACCAATGGGCGGAAGATACTGCCGACCGGGCCGGTTCGGGGTGCCTCACTTTCGCTCGGCGGGTCCGGTAACAGGGTAGATTCCCGCTTCACGATGCTGAAAACCTATTGACAGGGAAAAGCACGTCTAGCTAAACTCCGCCCTCTGCATCGGGCGATATTGCCTGATAAGCCTCGTCCTTTAGGCGCGGCAAGGCCGAGGCCCTTGCAGGTTGGTCGGGATTCGTTCCCACCGGTCAACTCTGAGATGGGCCTCAAATGTGGAAGTCACCGAATCAACGGGAACACAGTAAGAAGTGAGGAATTGCTATGACGTTGGATCTTCTCATTGGTGCGTTGATCGGTCTCATCGACCTCAACCCGCTCCTCGACCTGATCTTCACGCCGCTCTCCTGGGCGCTGCTCTTCTTCCGCGGCTAAGCCGGGAACGAGCTGATCTGGTCTGAATGAATTAGAAAGGGGGCCCGTGTGCGGCTCCTTAACTGGAACGTCCTTTTTTTAAGGAAGGATAGACATGACGATTGATCTTTTGATTGGTGCGTTGATTGGTCTCATCGACCTCAATCCCCTGCTCGACCTGATCTTGACCCCGCTCTCCTGGGCGCTGTTGTTCTTCCGCGGCTAAATCAACCGCGTTTGAACGGAACCTAAGGAATTAGGTTCTCAAGATCGTTGCGACGGGTTTGGGTGTACCTGCATCTTGCAGGGCGCCTGCTTCGAGGTGGCCCATCGCGATTAGGACGGGACGTGCCCGCTACACCACGATACGGGCTCTTGATGGGCATGGCTCGTGTCACCTCGAATCGCCCCGGTCGTCTCTGACGGTCAGGGCATGACAATCTGCTTCTGCTAGCAGTTGCAGGACCTGCACGTGAAATCGCGTTCAGGTCCTGTTCTTTTTTTACCGCCCTGCGTTTGCTACCCCCCCCTTTCGATTCCCCCTCTTTCTCGCCTCCCCCGGCTCATGTTCTTCTACTCCTGCCGTCCTGCTCGCCTTCCGGGGGTGTTTCGTGCGGCGCCCTTTTTGAACTGGCGGCGGCGGCGGTATAATCGCATGCGACATCGCGGCGGCCCTTGCACGCTGCGAACCACTCTTAGGATTGATCGCGCTATGGCTAAGAAAGTCGAAGTACCCGAAGGTCTTTGGATGCGCTGCGACGGCTGCGCGAAGATGATCTTCAAGAAAGTGCTTGAAGAGAAGCTTCGGGTTTGTCCGGAGTGCAGCTACCACTATCGGGTGGACGCCCGGACACGGGTTCAGCAGCTTGTCGATCCGGAGACGTTTGAAGAGACGAATCCCTCGCTTGTATCCACGAACCCGCTGGGCTGGTCGGACAGCACGGCCTATCCGACGCGCCTGGCCAATGCCCGGGAGAAGACCGGCCTGTCCGAGGCGGTGCTGACGGGTCGGGCCTATATCAAGGGCCGGGCCGTCGTGCTGGCGGTGATGGACCCGTTCTTTGTTATGGGCTCGATGGGTTCGGTGGTGGGCGAGAAGATCACGGCGGCGATCGAGCTGGGGACGGACGAGTCGCTCCCGGTGATTATCGTGACCTGTTCGGGCGGGGCGCGGATGCAGGAGGGGCTGGTGAGCCTCATGCAGATGGCCAAGACCTCCGCGGCCATTGCCCGGCACGATGACGCCGGCGGGCTCTATATCACTGTGATGACCGACCCGACGACGGCGGGCGTCGCGGCCAGCTTTGCCTTTCTGGGGGACGTCCTGATCGCGGAACCGAAGGCCATGATCGGCTTTGCCGGGCCGCGGGTTATCTGGAACACGGTCAAGGCCGAGCTTCCGGAAGGATTTCAGACGGCCGAGTTCATGCTTGAGCACGGCTACGTCGATCGGATCGTCGATCGGGTCAATCTGCGGACGGAGATTGCCCGAATCATCGACTACTGCGGCAAATAACGGACAATATCCCGCGATTTTACTTCGGACCTGGTGAATCCCGACAAACTCCACCGAGGCACGATGAGTCGCTATAATTGATTGCGACGGGATGGGTCCCGGCAAACCGGCGAGCCCCCGAGCCTGATTCATCCCGACACGCGAGCGCACACCCGAAGGAGACCTCCCATGAGACTCGCAACGACAAGACGGTATCCAATCTCCGCGTGGGCTTCGCTCTTCGCTGTCGCGGCGGCCTTGATCATCGCCAACGCATGTTCCGCGCAGATGACGGGCGGCGGTGGAGGCGGCGGGGGCCGGGGCGGCGGACCGCGCGACCCAGGCGGCGACACGTCTGACGATCGAGCAACCGGTTCGGCATCGGGCTGGATCATGAAATACACCGGACCCAAGAAGGGGGACCCCGAGGATGTGCTTGCCTATTTTACGGTGAAGCCGGCGACGGGGCGACCGGTGAAGCTGCTGGTGCTTCGCGACGACCCGGTGATGATTGAGCTGGGTGACCGAAAGGACTTTGAACCTGAGGAGTACGCAGACGTCCTGATCAAGGGGCTTTACTGCAAGTGCACCTGGAAGGTGACGGATCGGAAGAAGAACCCCGACGACAAGAAGACGAAGAAAATAAACGTGCTCTCGCGGGTGACCTTTGACAGCCTGGAAGTGACGGGGAAACTGGAGGAGATTGGCGACGATCTCGTGGTGATCAAGGGCAAGCCGATCAACGATCACCCCTGGCCCGACGCGCCGCCGAAGAAGGACAGCCCTCGAGGCGACAAGGGCAATGTCAAACCCAAGGTGAGCAACAAGAAGCTGAAGCTCCGGGTCTTTGACGATGTGACGAAGTACAAGGACTCGGCCAATCAGGCGATTGAACCGGCCGACTTCGAGCTGAAGCAGGACGTCACCGCAATGGTGGTCTACGGCCGGAGGGGCGGGATCGTCATCGATCTGAAATCGCCGATCAAGAAGGAAGGCCACGACGACGGCGGCGACGATCGGGACGGCCGCGGCGGCGGCAAGCCGGGCATGTAGCTTCAAGTTCTTTTCTTCAACTTCCATTAAATTCACTCTGCCGGAAGGTCCGCGCGCAAAAATTGCTTCGCGCGGAGGGCGGATTGAAGGGGGAAACGTCGAAACGTCGAAACGGTGCGCGGCGGCGGGGTTGCGTGGGGGCATTCGAGAGGGTCCAGGTGAATGCAGAGGCGGCGGTGCTGATTGGGTCGGCGCTTGGCGTTGAATGCAATTGGGGTCCGGATTTTCTGGTACCGCTTGCTGACGCGCGCGGCTCGGATCGGGGGGCGGCGGCGTTCGCGTAAGTCTTGTGAAATCGAAGGTGACATAAGGCGCGGAAAGGAGCCGAGGGGTCGAGGGCGAATGCAAAGGGGATGACACAGGGCGATGCGAGGGCCGATGGTGGGCCATCGCCAAACGGCAAGCCGCTTCGTTGATCGCGCGTAACTGCTTCAAAATGGAAGGTGACATATAGTGACACACGCGATTTTTTTCGCTGGCAAGTGTTGTGGCGGGCTTGTGTTGTGGCGGGCTTGTGTTGGGATGGAGCGCGGTTTGGGTGATTTTTGGCGAAAAGGACCTGAGACCTGGGGCCTGAGGCTTGAGGCGCGGCGGTGATGGAAATTTGCCGGGCCGGGTGGGCGCGGGATGGGGTCCGAGGGTGGCAGGCGCAAGAGTGGGATTGATGGCAGACATCTCATAGTTGATATTTGCTCCGTGTGCGCGCGGGACTGACTTCTCATTCCCTTCCGATCAACGGAACAAATCCATTTGCTCCGTGTGCGCGCGGGGCTGACTTCTCATTCCCTGCCGATCAACGGAACAAATCTATTTGCTCCGTGTGCGCGCGGGGCTGACGGGTTTGGCGCAAGCCGGGCTGAGGCCGGCGGGGGAGAGGGAAAAAGAACGGGTGGGTGTGGGCTCTTCATCGCCAGTTGAAACTGGCGGCAAACGCTGTTCGGCTGAAGCCGACCTTTTGGAAGGTGACACGGAGGGAACAGGGGCTTGGGTTGCGAGGAGCTTTGCAATCCCGCACCTGGCTCATGCGATTCATCACGCGATCGGGCCTCTTTGTTTCTCGCGGCTTGCTGACGGCTGAAAGGGATTCACCCTCCGGCCGTTTGATCGTAGGATACCCACCGATTGGCCGAATGTCGTCTCGCGCTTATCTGTCCAAACGGCGATCAACGGACGATTCGGTGCAAATCCGCGTTGCATAGGGATTTGCGAGGGCGACGTATTGCCCGGGGTGGTCGGGATCGCGCGTCCTCGCCACCCACTAGGGGTGGCGCTACAGAGGAGCCGCACGAGGATACGTGGCCCCGCGTGTCGGTGCGGGCGTGGTGGTGGGCAGAGCCCACCCTACTTGTGAGGCGAAGAGAAGCAAACTCATACTTGGAGGTAGATACGTGATTTCTCGATTCCTGCGGATTCATCTTGCCGTTCTTGCCCTTGCAACGAGTGTCGCCGTGGCGGCACCGACGGATGCGCATCGTCCGCACGCCGGGATGCTGCGCTTCCCGGATGTGAGCGCGACGCACATCGTCTTTGCCTATGCGAACGATCTGTGGATTGTGTCGCGCGAGGGCGGTCTTGCGCTTCCGCTGGCAGGTCCTCCGGGGCAGGAGCTTGCGCCGAAGTTCAGCCCGGACGGGAAGACAATTGCGTTCGTGGGTAATTACGAGGGCAATCGTGATCTGTACACGCTGCCGACGGGCGGCGGCGTATCGCAGCGCGTGACGTATCACCCGTCGACAGAGCAGCTTTGCGACTGGACGCCGGACGGCGGGCTTTTGTACATGACGAGCGGCTTCGCGGGATTGCCTCGGCAGCAGCAGCTTTACACCGTGCCGGTGACGGGCGGATTGCCGACGCAGGTGCCTGTGCCGTATGGGGCGAATGGAGCGATCAGTGACGACGGCACGTGGCTGGCTTACACGCCGCACAGCCGGGACTTTCGCACGTGGAAGCGATATCGCGGCGGCATGGCGACGGATGTGTGGCTGTTTAATCTGAAGACGAACGAGTCGAAGAAGATCACGAACTGGGAGGGCACCGATACGCTGCCGATGTGGCACGGGAAGACGGTGTATTACCTCTCGGACGCGGGGGCGGAGCATCGGCTGAACATCTGGTCGTACGACACGACGAGCGGCAAGACCGAGCAGGTCACGAAGATCGCCGACTATGACGTGAAGTGGCCATCGATGGGGCCGGGGGCGAACGGGCAGGGGGAGATTGTCTATCAGAAGGGGGCGGAGCTTTTCCTGCTCGACCTTGGGACGAAGGCGAGCAAGGCGGTCACGGTGGATATTCCCGGCGATCGTCCGAAGCTGCGACCGAAGCAGGTGGATGCGGGAGATTTCGTGGGGTCGTGGAACATCTCTTCCACGGGGAAGCGGGCAGTGCTGGAGGCGCGCGGCGATATCTGGACGGTGCCCGCGAAGGAGGGTGCGCCGCGACGACTGACGCGGACGAGCGGTATTGCGGAGCGCGACGCCATCTGGAGCCCCGACGGGAAGCAGATCGCGTATCTGTCGGATGAGACGGGCGAGTACGACGTGTATGTGCGGTCGGCGGACGGCAAGGGCGAGTCGCGGCGGGTGACGGCGGACGGCAATTGCTATCGGTATATGGATGGCTGGTCGCCGGATTCGAAGTACGTCACGTTCGCGGACAAGACGGGCGCGCTTTATCTCTGCACGATGGAGAGCGGGGCGACGAAGCTGATTGACAAGGACCCGTGGACGAATCGGCTGGGCGCGGCGTGGTCGCACGATTCGCGGTGGATTGCGTATTCGCGGACGGGAGATAATCAGCAGGGGGCGATCTGGCTTTACAACGTCGAGACGGGCGAGAAGCATCAGGTCACGAGCGGGATGTTCAACGACAAGTCGCCGGCGTTCGATCGCAAGGGCGAGTTTCTTTACTTTGCGAGCAATCGTGAGTTTTCGTCGCCTATTTATGAAGATCTGGGCAACTCCTGGGTTTATGCGGAGATGGATCGGCTGCACGCCGTGCCGCTGCGGAAAGATGTGAAGTCTCCGCTGGCGCCGAAGAGCGATGAGGAGAAGCCGGAGGAAAAGGACGGCAAGGACAAGAAGGACGGCGACGAGAAGGACGGCGATAAAGCGGATGAGAAGAAGGACGCCGAGGAAGATGGCGAGGAAAAGGGCAAGGATGACGAGAAGGACGGAGAGAAGGATAAGGACAAGAAGAAGGACGACAAGCCGGTGGTCATCGACCTCGACGGCTTTGAGGCGCGGGCGTTTCAATTGCCGGTGGAGCGCGGGAACTTCGGCGGATTGTCGGTGAATGACAAGGGGCAGTTGATGTACATTCGATCGGGCGCGCGCGGGCGGCCGGATTCGAAGGCGTCGCTGCGGCTCTTCGACATGAACGACGAGAAGGCGGACAAGAAAGAGGAGAAGACGGTCGCCTCGGATGTTCGCGGATACGGCATCAGCGCCGACGGGAAGAAGCTGATCGTGCGCAAGGAGGGCAAGTCGTTTTACATCGTCGATGCGGCGGCGGATCAGAAGCTGGAGAAGGGCGTGCCGATGGCGGGGATGGGGATCGACGTCGATCCGCGCGAGGAGTGGCGACAGATCTTCAACGAGGCGTGGCGACTGCATCGCGACTTCTTTTATGTGGCAAACATGCACGGGGTGGACTGGCCGGCGGTGCGCAAGCAATACGAGGTGATGCTGGCCGATTGCTCGTCGCGCGAGGGCCTGACGTACATCATTGGGGAGATGATTTCCGAGCTTAACGTCGGGCATGCGTACGTGCGCGGCTCGGGTGATGGCGAGAAGGAGCCGAGCGTCGCCGTGGGCCTGTTGGGCTGCGACTACGCTCTGGAGAACGGGGCTTACCGGATCACGAAGATTTACGAGGGCGCGCCGTGGGACAGCGATGCGCGGAGTCCGCTCAAGCAGCCGGGCAGCGTTGTGAATGAGGGAGACTATCTGCTGGCGGTGAACGGCGTGCCGGTGGATGAGGCGCGCGATCCGTGGTCGGCGCTGGAGGGGATGGCGGGCTTGAACGTGACGCTGACGGTGAGCGAGAACGCGACGCTGGATGACAAGGCGCGCGAGGTGGTCGTGAAGCCGGAGGGCAGCGAGGCGGGGCTGCGGTATCGGGCGTGGATCGAGAAGAATCGGGCCTATGTGGCCGAGAAGACCGACGGGCGGGTCGGTTACATCTATGTGCCGAATACCGGTGTCGACGGTCAGAACGATCTGGTGCGTCAGTTTTACGGGCAGGTCGATCGCAAGGCGCTGATCATCGACGAGCGGTGGAACGGCGGCGGGCAGATACCGACGCGGTTCATCGAGCTGCTCAATCGTCCGAACACGAACTACTGGGCGCGGCGCGACGGCAACGACTGGCCGTGGCCGCCGGATGCGCAGCAAGGGCCCAAGTGCATGCTGATCAACGGGCTGGCGGGCAGCGGCGGCGACATGTTCCCGTGGCTGTTCCGGTTTAACAAGATGGGCAAGCTGATCGGCATGCGCACGTGGGGCGGGCTGGTCGGCATCAGCGGCAATCCGTCGTTTGTCGATGGCGGTGACACGAATGTGCCGACGTTTGGGTTTTACGAGAATGACGGGACGTGGGGCGTAGAGGGTCACGGCGTCGACCCGGACATCGAGGTGATCGACGATCCGGGCAAGATGGCTGGGGGGAAGGATGTCCAACTGGACGCGGCGATCTCGCACATGCTGGAAGAGCTGGAGCGGAATCCGTATACGCCGCCGAAGCGGCCGCAGGCGCCGGATCGCAGCGGGATGGGGCTGAAAAGGGAAGATCAATAGCAAAGACTGAATGGAGCTATTCAGGCGGCCGGAGCGTGCATGGGAACGGCGTCTGTTTTTCGTGGAGGAGATGCTCACAACAAGGCTCCCGTATAGCATCTAAAGTTGATAAAAGTGTCCTGGTTTGGACTCTCGATCGGTTAAGCGGGTACAATAGGCATCGTCATGTGGATGCAATTGATCTTGACGTGGTCGGTCATTCTGTATCCGCCGCTGGTGCAGCGGGCGGTTGACGCACATCTGCGCGCCGCGGGCGAGGCGAGTGAGACCGATTATTGTTGCTGCGTTTCTGTTGAGCCAGACTCGGGCTGCTGTGTTTTTATCTGCGTGGGTGCTGCGTGCGACGGGATGCTTGCCTGCGCGCCGACGCCCGTGGCTCCGACAGGTCCGAATCCGCATTCACACCTTCAGGTCGCCGGGGCGAACGAGAAACGGCCGCAGGCCGAGCCGACGCCCGTTGTTCGGTTGATCGCACATCTCGTCGAATCGGAGCGGCCGTGCTTCAATCGTGCGGCATCGACGCCGATTCGCGCGTCGGGCTTGTCCATCCAGTCGATTCTTTGTGTCTGGCTGAATTGATTCACACCCCAGCGCCCGTGCTGCGCGCGCGACGCTCAGATCGAATCCAACGATTGAACTGAGGTCATGCCGCCATCAGGGGCGGGCAACGATGCTGCGCATCCCGTTTACCTGCTCTGCGCCGACGCTCGCGGAATGCGGCGTCGGCCGGAGTTTCGATGTAATTTGAATTAGATAGACAGAATTGATTTGGAGAATAGTCATGAACTGGAAGAATCTGTTTGTGTTCGCGATCATCGGGATCGTCATGATCGGCGCGACGTTTACCATCTCGACGGCCTCCGGCGGCGTTAACAAGTCGATGCCGGGTTGCATTGGGGATGACGCGTCATGCAAAGCGACCTGTGACTCGGAGCAGGCATGCAAGGTGGCGGCCTGTGATGCAGACGCCTGCGCGCAATGCGAATGCTGCGAGTCGTGCGAGGACAGCGAATGCTGCGTGTCCTGCGAGGACTGCGAATGCTGCGAAGACTGTGAAGAGGACTGCTGCGTTGTCGTGTGCTGCGACGGGGAGGATCTTCCCGCCTGCTGCGGCGATGATGATCCGGATGCCTAGTCAGAGTTGGTAGTTCTTCCCGGTCGGGCCGTCCTTCAATAGGGGCGGCCCGACCATTTTTTTTGGCGTCGTTGACGCGAGGTCTATCGACGCGACGCGCTGAAGCAGGTCAGGGCCATGAGCTGGAAGCCGATGCCGGCGAGGAGGCGGATGGTGGCGGTGGTGGCGGCGGCGGCGAGGGTTTCGGGGGTGGCGTCGATCCAGGCGAAGAGGCCCCAGCCGATCGAGCAGAGGGCGAAGGCCTGGGCGACGGCGCCGGCGAGTCGGGCGATGGAGAAGTCTTCGTGCTGCTGCTCACGACGGAGCATGCGGATTTCTTCGAGGATGGATTCGAGATGTACGTCACGCTCGGGCGTTGAGTCGCCGTGAAGCGGGCCGGGGCGCATTGATGGGGTCGTTGTCGGTCGCTCTGCTGGCCCTGCATCGTTCATCGATTAACTCCTCCTGTCGCCGGTTCATGAGACCGATCCGCAAAGCGAAAGAATCACGTCCTGAGCGAGAAGGACAATACTATCTCGACGGCGGAGGGCAAGTCCGGCGCGACATGATCGACTTCGTGGGCCTTTGAATCGGCCCTGCCGATGAGAATCGTCCGGCAGCCCGCCGCGCGGCCGGCCTGGATGTCGCGGGCGGAGTCGCCGATCATCCACGATCGACTCAGATCGATTTTCAAATCCTTTGCCGCCGCGAGGAGCATTCCGGGCCTGGGCTTGCGGAGGTCGCTGTCACGGCGGTACTTCTCGACGATGGCCTCGTCGCCGGGCAGGTAGGGGCAGTGGTAGATGGCGTCGAGGGCCGTTCCTTCGGCTTTGAGCAATTCCATCAGGCGAACATGAACGGCCGACAACTGGGACTCGGTGATGCGGCCGCGGGCGAGGCCGGATTGATTGGTGACGACCACGGCGAGGTAGCCGGCAGCGCGGAGTTTCGAGATCGCCTGGCCGACGCCGGGGAGGAGGAAGACCTGTGACGGGTCGTTGATGTAGCCGGGGTCATCGATGAGGGTGTGATCGCGATCGAGGAAGACAGAGGGGCGATGGGAGTCGTGATGGCTGGGTTGGGCCGTGTTGGAGGTCATGGATTGTTGCGCCTGATTCTAATGGGCCTGGGCGTCAGCGTATCGGCGGCTTCTAAATGGTCCACCCATGGCAGGATTTACCGCAAGGAATGGTGGGCAGCCGCGTTTTTTACTAGGATAGGTCATTCACACTGCCCCGGCCCCCGATTTGGGTCATGCTTTTGTGCCTGAGGTCTCCGCCCGATGGTCCGACTGCCGCAATATGAAGACTCCGCCGTGCCTGCGAAGCCCACGGAGGTGGGGAGCTATTTCGTGGCGAATTATCCTCCGTTTTCGGTGTGGCAGCCGGAGCAGGTATCCGAGGCGATTTCGGCCCTGAACACGCCGAGCGAGCCGGACAGGCCGCTTGGACTGTACCTGCACATTCCGTTTTGCCGGAAGCGGTGCAAGTTCTGTTATTTTCGCGTGTATATCGACAAGAACGCCGACGAGGTGGACGCCTATACCGATGCCCTGGGGCGGGAGATCGGGCTCTATGCCGAACGGGCGGGTCTGGCGGACCGGCAGTTTGAGTTCGTCTATTTCGGCGGTGGGACGCCGTCTTTCCTTTCCAACGAGCAGCTTCGCCGGCTCATCGAGAAGATTCGGCGGCACTGGAACTGGGACGCGGCGCGGGAAGTCACCTTTGAATGCGAGCCGGGCACGCTCAAGGAGAGCAAGCTGGCGGTGATCCGCGAGATCGGGGTCACGCGGCTGTCACTGGGCGTGGAGCACTTTGACGACGAGGTGCTGGAGACCAACGGCCGAGCCCATAAGTCTCCGGAGATTTTCAGGGCCTACGACTGGGCGCGGAACACGGGCTTCGCCCAGATCAACATCGACCTGATCGCCGGGATGGTGGGAGACACCGACGCCAAGTGGACAGCCACTGTTGAGAAGGCGGTGGCCCTCGATCCGGACAGCGTGACGATTTACCAGATGGAGCTTCCGTTCAATGCGGTCTTTTCGCGTGAGGCGCTGACGGCCGGCGGCTCCACGCCGGTCGCGGACTGGGAGACGAAGCGTCGCTGGGTGGATGAGGCCTTCCGCCGATTTGAGGCAGCGGGCTACGAGGTATCCAGCGCTTACACGCTGGTGAAGAAGTCGCGGCATGCGGGATTCATCTATCGAGATTCGCTGTGGCACGGCGCGGACATGGTCGGCACCGGCGTTGCCTCGTTTTCGCATTTCGGCGGGGTTCATTACCAGAATGCCGATCAGTGGGCCGACTACATCGGGGCGATCGACCGCGGTGAGCTGCCGATTTCGCGGGCGCTGCGTGTGACGGACGAATCGCTGATGATTCGGGAGCTGATCCTGCAACTGAAGACCGGCCAGGTCGATTCGGCATATTTTTTGAGCAAGTTCGGCGTTAAGATCATGGACCGATTCCGCGAAGCGATCGCCGGGCTTCGCCGGGACGGCTTTCTACATGAGGCCAACGGCGAACTTCGCCTCAATCGTCAGGGCATTCTCCGCGTCGATGCCCTGTTGCCCAGATTTTTTGAAGACGCCTATCGGGATATTCGCTACACATGAGTTCACCACAACAGCTTCACGCTCAGACCGATCCGCAGGCCGCGTTATACGAGTTTTGCTCCCAGTTTCTCGGGAAAGACGTCGATTTATCCGGGGCAACGGTCGTTACGTCGGCGGAGATGCCCCGCGTGTATCGCCGCCTGCTGGTCCACAACGAACACATGACCGAGACGCTGCGCGCTCATCACGGCGAGGACGTGCGACTGAATGTCATCAGGGTTGAGTCCACGCCGCCGATCTACCGCCGCTACATCAGCCTGTTCCTGCCGGAGGGCGATCGGGTGATCGAGTTGGGGATGATGAAGATCGACCTTCGCTACGCGACACAGGACGTCCGGCAAAAGATCGTGGCCCAATCGGCGCCGCTTGGGGAGCTATTGGTCAAGGCGAAGGTGATGCGGCGCATCGAGCCGAAGTGGTACTACCGGTTCGATCGATCCTGCAAGTTTCTGGACGACTTTGGCGACGATCAGATGACCGAGGCTTATGGGAGACTGGCCACGATTTTCTGTGATAATGCACCAGCGATCGAGTTGCTGGAGGTGGTGACGGATCGATGGATTCGGGAAGCCTGAGCAACCATTACGACGTTATCATCATCGGCGGCGGCCCATCCGGGACGACGGTCGCCACGATCCTCGCGGGCCACGGCCGTCGTGTGCTCGTGCTGGAGCGCGGCAAATTTCCGCGCCATCACATCGGCGAATCGCTGATTCCCTACACCTACTGGACCCTCAAGCGCATCGGCATGCTCGAAAAGATGAAGGCCTCGGACTTCACGATCAAGGAGAGCGTGCAGTTCGTCAGCCCGAGCGGGAAGGACTCGTCGCCCTTCTTCTTTTCCGACTGGGACGCCGACGAGTGGACGCGCACCTGGCAGGTGGATCGGGCCCGATTCGATCAGATGATGCTCGATAATGCCCGGGAGCATGGGGCGCAGGTTGTCGAACAGGCGAGTGTCCGCGAGGTGCTCTTCGAGGGCGATCGTGCGGTGGGGGTGAGCGTCGTCATCGGGGGGCAGAGTCGTGAGATTCGGGCGGCGGTTGTGGTCGATGCCTCGGGACAGTCGAGCATCATCGCTCGCAAGCTGAAGCTGCGCTACGGCGATGAGAAGCTCAAGAACGCCGTCATCTATTCGTATTACAAGAATGCGCTGCGCGATGAAGGTCGAAACGCCGGCGCGACGCTGGTGATCGCCCTGCCGGAGTCGGGCGGCTGGTTCTGGTTTATTCCGCTGGCCGGCGGCATCACCAGTGTCGGCGTGGTTGCACCGCCGAACTATCTGTATAGCGGTCGCGGGGACGATCCGGCCGCCATCCTCGACGAGGAAATCGCCAAATGCACGGGCCTGGCGCGGCGCATGGAGCATGCCGAGCGGACGGCACAGATTTATACGACGTCGGATTTTTCCTACCGCTCAAAGCGCTGCGCCGGAGACGGCTGGGTGCTGGTGGGCGACGCCTTCGGATTTCTGGATCCGCTTTATTCTTCCGGCGTGATGCTGGCCCTCAAGAGCGGCGAACTGGCGGCGGACGCGGTGCATGAGGCCCTGACGGCCGGCGATACTTCCGCGGCGCGGCTTGGCAGGTTCGGCGGGCATGTCGCCGAAGGGATGCAGCGCATCCGCATGCTGGTCTATGCCTATTACGATCCCAAATTCCGCATGGGGGCGTTCGTACGGGAGTTTCCGCAGTTCAAGGAGCACATCACGCGCATCCTCATCGGTGACGTATTCAACGATGAGGTGGCCGAAGTCTTCAGCGCGATGAAGGGGCGCATCGACCTTCCCGAGGCGATCCGGGTGGAAGAGGGCGCAGCAGCCGGATGAGACGCGTCGTCATCGGACTGGTCGTGCTGCTACTCGTCGCTCATCAGGACTACTGGGCCTGGGATCGCATTCAACCGCTGGCCTTCGGCATCGTTCCCATCGGGCTGATGTGGCATGTCTGCATTTCGATCGGGGCGGCGATTGTCTGGGCCCTTGCGGTGACATACTGCTGGCCCGCTGACGTGGACGAGCAGGCCGCGGAGGGGATGCCGCCGACGAGGGATACCGGCGGATGATTCTCGCTGCGCTGAACAACGGGCAAGTTGTGGTCGCCGTGATCGTTGCGTACCTCGCGCTGCTGCTGGGCCTCGGGGTTGTCAGCAATCGGTTTTTCAGGGGGACGGCCGCCGATTATTTTCTCGCGTCGCGCGGGATCGGGTCGTTTCTGCTGCTGATGTCGCTTTTCGGCACGACGATGACGGCGTTTGCCCTTGTGGGTTCCACCGGGCAGGCATTCAAGGACGGCATCGGGGTTTACGGGCTGATGGCTTCGTCGTCGGGGATTGTCCACTCGATGTGCTTTTTTCTGGTGGGGATCAGGCTTTGGTCGTTCGGCAAGCGATTCGGCTACACCACGCAGATCCAGTTTTTCCGCGATCGATTTGAGTCCGACAAGCTGGGGCTGGTGCTGTTTCCGATTCTCGTCGGGTTGATCGTGCCGTATCTGCTCATCGGTGTGATCGGGGCCGGGGCGACGATAGAACGGGTGACGGAGGGGGCGTTTCCGACGGTGTTCCCCGCCCACGGCGTCGGCGCGGCGGCGGTGCAGGCGGGAGCGATTCCGTTCTGGATCGGCGCGGGCGTTGTTTGCTGCGTGGTGCTGATCTATGTGTTCTTCGGCGGCGTGCGCGGCACGGCCTGGGCGAACACTTTTCAGACGCTCGTTTTCATCATTCTCGGTCTGGTGTGCTTTCTGGCGGTGGCCGATCGCTTTGGCGGGATGCGCAGTGCCACCGCGATGGTGGCCGAGCGGAATCCGGAGAAGCTCAGCCGGACGGTCGCGGAGGATGGGCCGCAGGTGCGCTATCGCGTGGACAAGGCGCTGTTTGAGAAAAAGCTTGCCGCGTGGGAGGCCGTGCCGGAGTTTGAGCGCGGCGCCAAGCCCATACCGCCCAAGTCGCCCGTCACGATGAGCCGGGTCTATTTCCTTTCGTATCTGCTGATCCCGCTTTCCATTGGGATGTTCCCGCACATTTTTCAGCATTGGCTGACGGCGAAGTCCGCGAAGTCTTTTCGGCTGGCGGTGGTGGCGCACCCGATATTGATTTTGCTGGTGTGGCTGCCGTGCATTCTGATGGGGGTGTGGGCGACGTCGGCGATGATCGACGGTCAGCCGGCGATTCCCTACGGGTTTGCCAATCCGAACGCCGTGCTGGGGAAGCTGGTGGCCGATCTGCATAGTAATCTGTTACCGGGTTTGCTGACGGCGGGGATTCTGGCGGCGATCATGTCATCGCTGGATTCGCAGTTTCTCTGTCTGGGGAGCATCTTCACCAATGACATCGTTGCGCACTACATCGGCCGCGACCGGTTGACGGATCGCCAGCGCGTTATCACGGGGCGCATCTTTGTGGTGATCGTCGTGGTGGTGAGCTATCTATTGGCGCTGACGCGGCCCGGCGGCGTGTTTACGCTGGGCATCTGGTGCTTCGCGGGCTTTGCGGGGTTGTTCCCGCTGGTGATTGCGGCGCTGTATTGGCGGCGGGTGACGAAGGCGGGGGCTTATGCCGCCATCCTGACGACGGGGGCAACGTGGTTTGGGTTGTTTCGCGCATCGGGCTGGGCGGGCGATGACGACTACATGTACATGGGGGTCCCTCCGGTGGCGATCGTCGTCGGCGCATCGGCGCTGGCGCTGGTGGTTGTGTCGGTTTTGACGAGAGCGCCGACGGCGGCGACGATTGAACGATTCTTCGGAAGGACGGCAGATGCTCGCTGAGTTCAAGATGACGCGCCGGGTACAGTTTGTGGACACCGACACCGCCGGCGTCATGCATTTTTCGAATTACCTCCGCTGGATGGAGGAGATCGAGCACGCCTGGTTCCGGTCGCTGGGGATGAGCGTGATCCAGCCGCACGCCGTGGGGACGGTGAGCTGGCCGCGCATCATGGTGAGCTGCGAGTATTTCGCCCCTGCGCGATTCGAGGACGTGCTGGAGCTTCATCTCGAATTGATGTCGCTGAGCCACAAGTCGATAACCTATGAAGTCACCTTTTACAAAGATGGGATCAAGGCGGCCCGCGGCCGCATGAAGGCGGTCTGCTGTCGAACATTCGAGGGTGGACGATTTGAGTCCATCACCATTCCCGCGGACATTCGCGAACGGATGCTTAAGAGCCCGCAGTGAGCCTCGTTCGGGCCGAGTCGGGCGGATAACTGGAGACAAATCATGAAACAAATGCTGCCTTACCTTTTCATTCTGATGGCCATCGTTTCTTGGGGGGCTTATGTCCCGACGATTCATCACGGCCAGCTTGGCTTTGGCGAGCCGAAGGGACCGCTTCGCGCGTTTCTGTTCGTCGGTCTGGCCTACTGCCTCGTCGCGGTGCTGATCCCCGGCCTTTTCATCATGGGCGGGGCGGAGCCAGCGAGCTTCCCGATGAAAGGGATGTCGCTATCCACGCTGGCCGGTGTCTTTGGAGCGCTCGGGGCCCTGGGCGTGATCTTCGCGCTGAAGACCGGCGGGAAGCCGATCTACGTGGCGCCGCTGGTGTTCGCCGGCGCGCCGATCATGAACGTGATCGTTACGATGTTCTGGGACAAGCCGGCGAAGTCGCCGTCGATGCCGTTTTATTTCGGCATCGTCCTGGCCGCGGTCGGTGCGGCCCTGGTCCTGCGATATAAGCCTGCATGATGACGGCGGTACCATTTCAATTTGTAGGGATTTGGCTCGGCCTGTGCGTCGGGTTTGCGCCGCCGTCGACGCAGCCCGCATCGGATTGGCCGATGTTTCGGGGGAATCCGCATCTGACGGGCGTGGCCACGGGTCGGCTGCCCGACAAGCTGGAGGCGCTTTGGCGATTTGAGGCCGGCGACATCATCGAGTCCACCGCGGCTATCGCCGACGGGGTGGTCTATGTGGGTTGCGACGACGGAAAGCTGTATGCCCTTTCGCTTGCAGACGGCAAGGCCCGCTGGGAGTTCGATACCAAGATCAGCGTCAAGTCTTCACCGACGGTCCACGACGGGCTGGTCATGTTCGGGGACGGGGACGGCGTGATGCACGCCCTGGACGCGCGGGACGGCAAGGAGAAGTGGTCGTTCAAGACGGAGGCGGAGATCATCTCTTCGGTCAACTTCGAGGGCGATCGAATCGTTTTCGGGTCGTACGACGGTTCGCTTTATTGTTTGAATCGGCGCGACGGGAAGCTTCAATGGAGGCACGAGACGCAGGGCCGCGTCCATGGCACGCCGTCGATCGTGGACGGGCGTGTGCTGGTCGCCGGTTGCGACGAGCGGCTGCACGTCGTCCGGCTTGAGGACGGAAAGGTCGAACGACAGATCGAGATGGGCGGCGTCTCCGGCGCGTCGGCGGCGGTGGAGGGCGATCGGGTCTTTGTCGGCACCTTCGGCAACCAGGTCTTCTGTTTCGATTGGCGGACGGGGACGAAGATCTGGGTCTTTGAGAATCCGGATCGCGAGTTTCCTTTCTACGCATCCGCTGCGATCGGCAGCGGGCTCATCGTCATCGGCGGCCGAGATAAGTCGCTGCACGCGCTGGACCGGACGACGGGCAAGGAAGCATGGACGTTCAACGCGCAGGCCCGTATAGACTCGTCCGCGGTGATTCTGGGCGACCGAGTTTTTTTCGGATCGGGTGACGGCAATGTGTATGAAGTTGATCTCGCGACGGGCAAGGAGCGGTGGCGGTTCGACACCGGCGCGGGCGTGGCGTCGTCTCCGGCCATCGGCGAAGGGCGGCTGGTGATCTCGGCGGATGACGGCGTGGTTTATTGCTTTGGGGCCGGGAAGCGCGATGCTCGTCCCTGAGCTTGGTGGGTTTTGCATATTCTGAGAGCAGGCGCGGAGAAGCGTGCATTTAGCAATCCGTGAAGTCGGTTGCCGGCACTCGTTGAATAGGGCATCGAGGTGGGGATCTGCCGGCTTGGAATTCGTTTTTCCGAGCCACATAATCCCCCTTGTTCTTGCTGTATTGCTCTCTGACGCGATAGCCGCCGCCGGGTATGGCGGAATCGGCCCAGTGCCATTATTCTGTTTGCATCGGTTGACCGGAAAGTTCGGCGAGCCCGACAATAATCTGAAAGGAGACATCTGAATGTCATTCGTATCCAAGATCGCATCGACTCGATTCGTGCAAATCTGTGCATGCTCGGCCGCCTTGTGTCTGGCGACGGTCGCAAAGGCTGACCTCATCTCGCTGAGCGCCACCCAGAACCCTAATCTGGAGAGCAGCTTCACCTTCGACTTCGGCGCGTTCGGCGGTCCGCGATCGGCGTTGATCTCGCAGACAGACTTCGTACTAAACATCGATCCTGCCGCGGCGCCGGGCAGTTCCGCCGCCTTTGCGTCGTACTTCCAGACGGTCGATTCCATCGGCCTGCCCAATCCGCAGGGCGGCGCGGATTTGCCGACCGGCGTTCTCAATATCTCCATTGAGGAGTCGTACGGCGGCACCTTCGACGAGCTGAGCGGCATGGTGACGACGAGCGACCTTTACAAGATCGAGTTCTCCGGCGACCTGTCGGCCCTCGGCATCTTTTCGCCGGTCTTCCTGCCGGGCGAGTCGGTCGGTCAGGTGGATTTCGACACGCCGAACTCCGGCGCGATCACCCTTAACTGGGACGGCATGGGCAGTATCAGCGGTATCGACTTCGCTTATGTTTGTGCCACGAATACGACCTTCACGCCCGAGCCGGCCTCACTGGCCCTGCTGGGCCTGGCGGGTCTGATGCTTCGACGACGTCGGTAATATCCGCCCGCGGATTTGGCCGCGACGGATTCTTTGAGAATGTGCAAATCATCGGCGTGCGGTCCTTTTCCGAAGGATCGCACGCCGATTGTCTTGCGCCTCCTTATAATCAGGCGTCGCCATGAAAATCGCTTATCTCACCGCCGGGGCAGGGGGCATGTACTGCGGGAGCTGTATGCGCGACAACACGCTCGCCGCCGCGCTGATTCGCCAGAAGCGCGACGTGGTGCTGATCCCCATGTATTCGCCGATCAAGACCGACGAGCCGTCGGTCAGCACCGAACGGGTCTTCTACGGTGGGATCAACGTCTTCCTTCAGCAGAAGTCCTCGTTGTTTCGGTTCGGTTCGCGTCTGCTCGATCGCGTTCTCGATGCGCCTGCCGTCTTGCGACTGGCGATGCGCCGTGCGGGGGCGACGACGCCCGAGGGGCTGGGGCCGCTGACGATTTCCATGCTGCGCGGCGAGGACGGGGCCCAGCGGCGAGAACTGGACAAGTTGATCGAGGGCCTGGCGGCCTATCGCCCGGACGTCGTGCATCTGCCTGACGCACTCTTTGTAGGCCTTGCCCGACCGCTGCACGAAGCGCTCGGCGCGGCGATCGTCTGCACGCTGACCGGCGAAGATATTTTTCTCGACGCTCTGCCGGCGGGGCATCGGGCGGAGGCGCACGATCTGATTCGTCAGGCGGCGCCGGACGTTCACGGATTCATCGCCGTATCGCGTCACTACGCGAATTACGCGAGCGAGAACTTCGGCGTGCCGGATGATCGGCTACACCATGTCCCGATGGGGATTCGCATTGAGCCGCACGAGCGTGGAACGGAATCGGCGGGGGCTCGACCGTTTACGATTGGATACCTGGCGCGAATCTGCCCGGAGAAGGGGCTGCACGTTTTGTGCGACGCCTTCATCGAGCTGCATCGGCGGGGGCGGCCGTGCCGATTGCGCGTTGCGGGCTACACGCCGGAGTCGAGCAAAGGCTACGTCGCGGAAATCGCTGAGAAGCTGGAGAAGGCGGGTGTTCGAGAGTCGGTGGACCTGCTCGGCGAGGTCGATCGCCGGGGGAAACTCGAACTTCTTCGATCCTGTGATGTTTTTTCCGTGCCGACGGTCTATCGGGAGGCCAAGGGCATTTACGTTCTCGAAGCGATGTCGCAGGGCGTGCCGGTGGTGCAGCCGGCGCATGGATCATTTCCCGAATTGATCGAGGCGACGGGAGGCGGATTGCTGTTTCCGCCGAACGATGTTTCGGCACTCGCGGATCGCATGATTGAGTTGATGGACCAGCCGGAGCTGCGAGATCAGCTTGGTTCGCGGGGCCGGCGAGGGGTCGCTGAGCTGTATCATGAGGATCGGATGGCCGAGGGGGCGTGGAACGTATTCGCCAAGGCCGTCGATTTGCGTCGTTCGCTCGTCGAATCGAGTCAATCCGCGTAGGATGCAGGCCATGTCACTGGCGCTCGATGCCAAGTCGATCTGCAAGCAGTACCCGACGCGATCCGCGCCGGTGATCGTCCTGCGGGATGTGTCGCTGAGCCTGACCGAGGGCGAGGCGGTCGCGATCGTGGGGCCATCGGGCTGCGGTAAGAGCACGCTGCTCAATATTCTCGGCACGCTGGAGACGCCCACCAGTGGTGAGGTGCAGCTCGACGGCAGGAACCCGTTCAGCCTCGATGAGCCTGCGCTGGCGGCCTTTCGCAATACGCACGTCGGGTTCGTCTTTCAAGATCACCATCTGCTTCCGCAGTGCAGCGTGATTGAGAATGTGCTGATTCCGACGCTGCCGAATGACGGCGCCGCCAGGCTTACCACGCGGGCCGCAAGGCTGCTCGATCGCGTGGGCCTCTCGGCACGGCTGGATCATCTGCCCTCGGAGCTGTCCGGCGGCGAGCGACAGCGCGTCGCCATTGCCCGGGCGCTAATTAACAGCCCGCGACTTTTGCTGGCGGATGAGCCGACCGGCAACCTCGATCGGTCTTCCGCCGAGACGGTCGCGTCACTTCTTCTGGAATTGCAGAAGGAGGAAGGTACGACGCTGATCGTGGTCACGCATAGCACGTCGCTGGCGGATCGGATGCAGAGGTGCTTCGAATTCTCCGACGGTCGTCTTGAATCGCGCGCCGCATGAACGCCGCCCTTCTCACGCCCAGTACCCTTCGCCGTCGCAGCCTGAGGTTTCATTGGCGCGCAGGCCTTGCCGTCGTCTTCGGCACGATGGCGGGGGCGGCGGCACTGATCGGCGCGCTCTTTGTCGGTGATTCGATGCGCGCCAGTCTTCGCGAGCAGGCGTTGGCACGGCTGGGGCCGGTGGACTACGCGGTGGACGGCGGGCGGTTCTTCGGTGAGGCGCTGGCCGAGAAGTTCGCGGCAGATGGCGATCTGAAACAACTGATCGAAAGCGCGTGCCCTCTCGTGACGCTGCGGGCGTCGGTGACGAACGCCTCCGGGGACGCGCGGGTGAACGGCATCCAGACGCTGGGGGTTGATGAACGATTCTGGCGGATGTTCGGCGACGATGATGCGACGCTGGATGGTCGCGCGGTGATCCTCAATCAGCCGTTGGCCGATTCGCTGGGCGTTCGCGCCGGCGATGACGTGCTGCTTCGATTGCCCAAGCCCGGCGCAGCGCCGCTGGAGACGCTGCTGGGCCGCCGCGATGACACGATTGCCTCGCTTCGATTGACGGTTGGGAAAATCATTCCCGCGAACGGCGCCGGCGCATTCGCACTTCGACCGCAGCAGGCGATGGCGCGAAATGCCTTTGTTCCGCTGGCGACGATGCAGAGGGCGCTGGGGCAGGCCGGGCGCGTGAATGCGATGCTCGCCGTCGCGAAGGTCGAGCGGGATCGGCCATCCGATCTGCACGAGACATTTTCAAAGCGTCTCGACGCGGCGGTGACGCTCGTCGACCTGAATCTTTCCATCCGCGTCAGCGATACGCTCGGGTACGCCGCGGTCGAATCGACGAACCTACTTGTCGAGCCGCAGGCGGAGGATGCCGCGCTGGCCGCTGCTACTTCGCTGAAACTCGGCGCCGTTCCGGTGCTCACCTATCTGGCTAATTCGATCTCAGTTGCTGATTCGTCCAATCAATCGGACTCAACGATCATTCCGTATTCCACCGTGGCCGCGCTCGACCCCGGGAAGATTCCTGCCGGGCAGTTCGTGCTGGCGGACGGCTCAAGCGTGACGCAGCTCGGCGACGACGAAATTCTGCTCAATGAGTGGGCGGCCAGTGATCTCGGCGTGTCGGTCGGTCAGACGATCTCTCTCAGCTACTTCGTCACGAAGCCCGGCGGGCGGCTGGAGGAACAGTCGGCGCAATTCAAGTTGACGGGCATTGTGCGCATGACCGGCTGGGCGGGCGACAGCGGCCTGACACCGACCTACGAGGGCATCACCAACGCAAAACGGCTGAGCGACTGGGATCCGCCGTTTCCGTTTGACATGAAGCGCATCCGCCAGAAGGACGAAGACTATTGGGACAAGCATCAGGCGCTGCCCAAGGCGTTCGTCTCCCAGGCGGCGGGCCAGAAGCATTGGAACGCCGACGCGCGGTTCGGGTCGTACACGGCGATTCGCGTCTTGTTGCCGCAGGGGAAGACCGCCGACGAGAGCGCGCGCGAGTTTGAGACGGCGATGCTGTCGCATCTGCGGGCCGAGCAGATGGGGCTGGCGTTCCGGCCGGTCCGCGAGGAGGCGCTGGCCGCCGGGAGCGGGAGCACCGACTTCGGGCAGCTATTCATCGGCTTCTCGTCCTTTCTCATCATCGCCGCTGCGCTGCTGGTCGCGCTGATGTTTCGACTGGGCGTGGAACGCCGCGCGGAGGAGGTGGGCCTGCTGCTGGCCATCGGGCTGGGTGTGAAACGCGTGCGCAAGATGCTGATCGCGGAGGGGACGCTGCTCGTCGTGATGGGTTCGGCGGCCGGGCTGCTGCTGGCGGGCGGGTATGCGTGGCTGATGCTTGCCGGGCTTCGATCGTGGTGGTCGGCGGCGGTGAATGCACCGTTTCTGCGGCTTGCGGCCAGTCCGACGAGCATGGCCATCGGTCTTGTCGTCAGCATGGTGATTGCCCGACTGGCGATCGGCTGGTCGGTGCGGGTGATGGCCCGTAGTTCGGCAAGGTCGCTGCTTTCGGGCGAAGTGACATCGGGGAGTCACTTGGCTTCGCCGCGCAGGCGGGCGGTGATTCGTGCCATCTGTCTTCTCTCGCTTATTGGGGCCATCGCCACGGCACTTGCCGCGATATCCGCGGGAGGGGCGGAGCAGGCGATGTCGTTTTTCATCGCCGGGTTTGCCATGCTCATCGCGCTTTTAACCGCGGTGTGGCTGTGGCTGATCGCCCGACCGGGCGCGACGAAGCCGGCGGCGGTTCGCATGAGTAGGTTCATGCTCGCGGCGCGCAATGCCCGACGGCAGCCCGCGAGGAGCCTGCTGGCGACGGGCCTGGTCGCGTCGGCGACGTTTGTGATTGTCGCGGTGGGCGCCAGCCGCCTCAGCCCCGACATGGACATCGACAAGCCCAGCGGCGGGGCGGGCGGATACTCGCTGGTCGCCGAATCGACGGTTCCACTGCCGTACGACATCAATACGGCAGACGGCCGCGCGTCGCTGGGCATGAGCAGCGAGGCGGCGGCGATCTGCAAGGAAGCGAGCTTCGCCGCCTTCCGCGTGCGGCCCGGCGATGACTCGAGTTGTCTCAATCTCTACAAGGTCAATCAGCCGCGCATCCTCGGCGCGAGCGAGGAGTTCTTGCAGCGCGGTGCGTTCTCGTTCGCGGCGAGCATGGCCGAGTCCGACGAGGAGAAGGCAAACCCCTGGCTGCTGCTGAACAAGCGGTTTGAGGACGGGGCGATCCCGGCCATCGGCGATGAGAGCGCGGTGCGGTGGCTGCTGCATCTCGATATCGGCGGTGACATGGAGATTACCGACGAGCGCGGCCAGTCACAGAGGCTGCGGATCGTTGCGATGCTCGCGGGCAGCGTCTTGCAGAGCGAACTTATCATCGACGAGGCTGAGTTCAAGAAACTCTTTTCATCGATTGGGGGCTATTCGGCGTTTCTCATTGCGACGAATGACGACGCGAAGTTGACGAAGGCGCTGGAGCGCGACTTGTCGCGGTTTGGGTTCGACGCCGAGCCGACGCGCGATCGACTGATCGCCTATATGGCGGTGCAGAATACCTATCTGTCCACCTTTCAAACGCTCGGCGGGCTGGGGCTTCTGCTCGGTGTCTTTGGACTGGCCGCCGTGATGATGCGCAACATCTGGGAGCGACGCGGCGAACTGGCCCTGCTTCGAGCACTCGGCTTCCGCGAGAGACAGCTCTATCAGATCAGCATGCTCGAACACGCGACGCTGCTTCTTGCGGGATTGGCGGCGGGGGTGTTCTCGGCGCTGGTGGCCGTGGGGCCGCACGCGATGGGCAAGTCCGATGAGATACCATGGGCGTCGCTTGCCGGTACGATCGTGCTGGTGTTTATTGCAGGCTTGGCGGCGGGCGCGATTTGCATTCGATCCACGCTCAAGACGCCGCTGCTTGCGGCGCTACGGAGGGAATAACCGATGAGAGTTACGATTCCGATTTGTTCGCTGGTTCTGCTTTCCTGTGCCGCGGCGCAGGCCGGGGACAACTGGTCGAACTGGCGCGGGCCGAGTTTGAACGGCAGCACGGAATCCCGGGGCCTGCCGACAGCGTGGGGCGAGGACAAGAACGTTCGCTGGAAGACGCCGATGCCATCCTGGGCCGGCGCGTCGCCGGTGGTCTGGGGAGATCGCATTTTTCTCACTACGCCCACCGCGAAGCGAAGAGATTCCGACGACAAGGGCATCGCACGGCGGCTTCGCAGGCTGGAGATGGAGGGCCCGGGCGGCGACGCGATTCTCCTGATGTGCCTATCCACGAAGAACGGCAAGGTGCTCTGGGAGAAGAAGATCGACGAAGTCAACAAGCTCTACGGCAAGCAAAACATGGCCTCGCCATCGCCGGTGACGGACGGGAAGCTGGTGTGGACCCTGACCGGGACCGGCCGCCTCAGTGCCCATACCGTTGAAGGTGAAAAGCGTTGGGAGCGAAATCTCCAAAAGGAGCATGGCGACTTTGGGCTTTATTGGGGATACGCTTCCAGTCCCGCCCTTGCCGGTGACAAGTTGATCGCGCAGGTGCTGCACGGCGCGACGACGAAGAACCCTTCGTATGTTGCGGCGTACGATGCCCGAACAGGCAAGTCGATCTGGAAGGTCGAGCGCAAGACCGATGCAACGCAGGAAAGCCCGGACGCCTACACCACGCCACTGGTCGCGAAGATCGGGGGCAAGGACGTCGTCATCATTTCCGGAGCGGACTATGTGACGGCGCACGAACTTTCCGACGGCTCGGAAATCTGGCGCTGCGGCGGCCTCAATCCTGAGCATGCGGGAAACTATCGCATATGCGGAAGCCCGATCATCGTCGATGGGCTGGTCATCGCCACGAGCCGAGAGCAGCCCATGCTGGCGATCCGCGCGGATGGGAAGGGGGACGTCACTTCATCCGCCATTGCGTGGCGCTTTGATGACAAGAAGGCGCCGGACGTGCCTTCGGTGGCAAGCGACGGCGAGTACCTCTATCTGCTGCACGACAACGGATTCATGACGTGCCTGAAGGCGGCGAGCGGCGAGACGGTCTGGGGCCCTGAGCGAATCACCGGCGGGCCCTACAGTGCGTCTCCGTTGGTCGGCGATGGAAAGGTCTATGTCACCAACGAAGAATGCACAACGACGGTGCTCGCGGCGGGCCCGAAGTTCAAGGTGCTGGCCACCAACAAGCTTCCCGGCGGCTACACGCTTTCTTCAATGGCCGTGTCGGGCAGCGAACTGCTGATTCGATCGCAGAAGTTTCTCTACTGCGTTTCTGAGGGGTCCGCGAAATCGCCGTAGTCAGAGAAACTCGTCGGCGATTTGAGCGGCGACTTCTTCAAGCCGCGATGCCGTCTCGTTCATCGGGGCGTCGAGCGTCGCGATCCGATCCAGGACGGCCAGACAATCTTCCGCTCCCTCGCCTTTGATGCCGACAATCGCCACGCATGGGACATCGGCGCCGCGGCACATGCGTCCGACGCTGCCGACCACCTTACCCATGAGGGATTGCCGATCGAGCCGGCCCTCGCCGGTGATCACAAGGTCGGCATCGCTGATGAAGTCCGCCAGGGCTGTTGCCGAACTGGTCAGGTCCACGCCGGGCACGATCTGCGTGTTGAAATAGGCCAGCAGAGGAAGTGCCACACCGCCGGCAGCACCGGTCCCCGGCTCATCGCGGATTAGTCGCCCGGTCGATTGCTCCAGCAGATCGGCCCAGTGCGTCATGCCTTGTTCCAAAGTCTCGACGTCCTTGGGTGACGCTCCCTTTTGGGGACCGAAGACACGCGCGGCGCCGCTGGGGCCGCATGCCGGGTTGAGAACATCCACGGCGATGGTGAACTGGATGCCGTCCAGCGCGTCGGGCGGATCGTTCCATACGACGCGGCGTATCGCGGAGAGCGCGCCGCCGCCCACACCGGTCGGCAAGGGCGTGCCAGATTGATCGATCAGAGAGAGGCCCAGCCCCTGCATCAAGCCCGCGCCGCCGTCGACCGTCGCGCTGCCGCCGACGGCGAGGATGATCTCCTCGACGCCGCTTTGCGCTGCTGCGCGAATCAATTCGCCGACGCCATAGGTCGTCGTGACAAGCGGGTCGCGCTTCGCATCGGGCACGAGGTCCAGCCCGGCGACTTTGGCCAGCTCGATGACCGCGGTCGACGCGTGACGAATCAGCCCGACGGTCACATCGACCGGTTCACCGAGCGGCCCGTGGGCTGCGGCCTGCCGGCGCTGGCCGCCGTCGGCATCGAGGAGCACGTCCAGCGTGCCCTCACCGCCGTCGGCCATGGGGATGAGATTGATCTCGACGTGGGGGCGAGCCGCGCGGATGCCCCGGGCAATCGCATCGACCGCCTGCCGTGCCGTGAGCACGCCTTTGAACTTATCGGGGGCCACGACGACGCGCATGCTCAATTCGCCTGCAGGACGACTTCGGAGCGAATGAATCCGTCGCTTTGAATGCGAAGAATCTGGAATGGAATTCGATCGCGCGGATCGACCTGCTTGACCAGGTGCCCCAGCGCCGAAAACGAACTGACCGGCCAGCGACCGAATGCGGTGATGATGTCGCCCTGCATCAGGCCCGTTCGTGCGGCGTCGGTGCCCGGCGCGACGGCCTCGATGATTAAGCCGATCGGTCTGGGCAGGTCCATGCGCTTAAGGTCGTCCCGCGAAAGCTCGCGGACGCGAATGCCGAAGTGCTTCTCCAGGGTCGAGGCGCAGTCATAGTCCGCCAGCTTGGCGAGAGGGATTTCGATTCGTCGCTGCGGACGGCCGGAGGCGCTGACATCAAATCGCACGCGCGTGCCGATCGGTACGCTGTTGAGGACGCTGAACGCCTCCATGAAGCTCGGCGTGGCATGGCCTTCAATCGCGGTCACCGTGTCGCCCGGCCGCAGTCCGGCGCGATCGGCCGGCGACGCAGGCTCGATCGACTTCACCAATACGCCGCGGACGTCGCCCTTCGGCTCGGCGCTGTCGAAGTGGACGCCGAAGTCCACTCTGCGGATGCGCTGGATGTCGAGCATCGACGGCAGCAGGTCATGCAGCCGATCCACCGGAATCGCGAAGCCGATGTTTTGTGCGTCGCCGCGGATGGCCGAGTTGATTCCAATCAGGTCACCCACCACGTTGAGCAGCGGCCCGCCGGAGTTTCCCGGATTGATCGAGGCGTCGATCTGAATCAGCCCTGAATAGACGAGGCCCGGTCCGAATGTCAGTTCGCGGTTCAGAGCGCTGATGATGCCGGTCGTGACGGTGTGTTGAAACCCCAGCGGATTGCCGATCGCCACAACCGACTCGCCCGGCATCAGGTCGTCGCTTCGGCCCAGCTTCAAGAAGGGCAGGGGCTTGTTCGCATCGACCTTGAGAACCGCGAGGTCATTCTCCGTGCTTCGGGCGACTTCCTCGGCCGGCAATTCGGTCGAATCGGCGAAGGTGACCTTGCACTCCGCGGCCCGATCGATGACGTGGGCATTGGTCACGATGTAACCGGCGCTGTGAATGACGAAGCCGGAGCCGACGCTGGTGGCCTTGTATCGGCGCGGTGGTGCGACCGGAAAGTCGAAAATATCGTCGAAGATGCTGTCGATCCCCATCGGCCGTCGGACGGTGACAACGGTCGTCGTGGACAGGTTCACCACCGCCGGGCTCGCCTCGCGAAACACCCGGACCGTGGGCGTCATCCGCTCCGCCTGCGGCGCGTCCGCCTTCACGGCGGGCGCAAACGAGCTGATCAGGACCGCGCCGATCGCCGCGATCCATACCGACCGGATCATTCTTTGCTCAAACATCCAGGACATCATACTGCTTTTCCCGATAGGTCGAACCGATGCTCTTGCAGACCAGTGCGCCCCTGCGACATTCGCGGGCCCTATGAGAATGACCGCAGAAAACGTGCGATGCTTTCGGAAAATCGAGAATCGTCTCTCCGAGCAGGTCGCTGCCGAGGAAGGCTCCGGCGAAGGCCCAATTGGGGAGAATGGTCGGCGGGACAAGCTCAGCGAACGGAAGATGATGGACCGCGACGACAATCCGCTCGGCCTTTTGCTCCACAGCCTCCAAATGTTCTCGCAACCGGTTGGCCGATCGCTGTGTAAATTCGACGTCGCTGATCGGCAGCCGGACGCGCTCGCCGTCCATCCATCGACTGGTCACCTCGCGCGAGGCAGCGGGTACGTCGTCGTCTCGCTCCAGCAGGTGTCGATGCTTCTCAAAATACGCGGCCGCGCCGGGCGCGACTTTGTGCCGGTAGAATCGAAGCGGGATTCGCATGGATGAGGGGCGAAACGAAAAATCGTACCAGCCGACGTTGCCCGCGAAGGCGACATGTCCGACCTGAAGTGGTGCGGCGTCGAGATAGTGGACGCCGTTTCGAGCAAAAGCGCCGGCCACCTCATTTTCGTAGCGATCCAGCGAATCGCCCCCGCCGAAGGTCCAAAGCTCGTGATTTCCCGCCACTGCCATCTTGATGCCGCGAAACGGCTCGAAAAGCGCGAGCACCTCGTCTAGAATCGCCAAGTCGGCGCCCGCGAGGTCGCCGACGAAGAGCAGGCAATCGCCGCCCCTCTTGCAAATCTCCCGGGCAATGGCCTGCGTCGGGGCTTTGCTTCGCGCCACGTTGTAATGCAAGTCGGAGGTGACGATGATTCGCATGTTTGAGAGTGCCCACCTTCGGCGGAAACGGACACGAGCGTCGTGCGCGCTTCGTGAGGTCTGCCGCATGTCGCCGTTAATCGCCACGGCGGAATTCCGGAATCTTAATTAGCCAAGCAGGTGCAAACAACCCAACACATGGCCGCCATCGTAGAGATTGAAGACTTGCATAAGCATTACCGGCTCGGTGACGAGATCATTCCCGCGCTGCGCGGTATCAACCTCTCCGTCGCTCACGGGGCCTTTGTCGCCATCATGGGCGCGAGCGGATCGGGCAAGACCACCCTCATGCACCTGATCGGCGGGCTGGACCTGCCGGATCGGGGGCGGATTCTCGTCGAAGGCAGAAACGTCCACGCCCTGTCCGACGAAGAGCGAACGCTTTTTCGACGTCGCCGGCTGGGCATTGTTTTCCAGGCATTTAATTTGATGCCGACGCTGACCGCTCTGGAAAACATCATGCTGCCCCTGCTCGTGGACTCGGTGTCTCAATCCGAGGCAAGGAGCCGGGCCGACGAGATGATCTCGCTCGTTCGTCTTTCCCATCGCACGCGGCACCGGCCGGCGATGCTTTCCGGTGGCGAGCAGCAGCGCGCCGCGATTGCCCGTGCGCTGATGAACCGACCCGCCGTTCTACTTGCCGATGAGCCGACCGGCAATCTCGATCCATCGTCTGCGGCCGCCATCTGGCAGATCTTTCGCGATCTGACCGCCGACGGCGCGACGACAGTCATCATGGTCACCCACGAGGCCGAGGCCGCCGCCCACGCCGACCTTGTTCACGTCATCAAGGATGGTCAGATCACCGGCACCATCGAACCGAAAGGATGCGGCGATGCCAATCTGGTGGCAACTCGCTACGCGAGCCTGGCGAACTAGGCCGGGACGCACGGCCCTTACCGCCGTCGCGGTGGCGCTCGGTGTCGCCGTCGTCGTCTGGGTCACCTGCTGCTATGAGTCGGTGCGCCAGAGCATCAATCGCGTCGTGCTTGAGTGGGTGGGCGCGGCTCATGTCATCGTCGAGCCGGTCGAGGGCGTGTGGGCTGTTTTCTCCGGCGACATGGAGGCTGAAATCGCCGCGCTGCCGGGCGTCATCCATACCACGTCGCGCACGCGGGAGTTTGTTCAGGCGGCGGCCGCACACGATGAAAAGGCAACGGCAACGAAGGACCCTGCCGCCCGGCGCATCGAGGTCATGGGCATCGTGCCGGAGAAGGAAAAAATCTTCCGCACCTACAAGCTGTTCGCCGGGCGTTTCATCGAGCCGGGCGACAGCGATACGATCGTCGTCGAGAAGCTTCTGGCTGATGAGATGGCTCTCCAGCTCGACGACAAGATGACCCTGCAAGCCATCGTTGGGGATGCCGCCCCTCGACCATTTCGCGTCGTGGGCATCATTGACCGCCGGCGCGCCAGCGTGAATCAGGCTCCGATGGTGTGGACGAGCCTGAAGAGCGTGCAGGAGCTCGTCGGCCTCGCCGATCGTATCAAGGGCATCGACATCATGGTGGCTGATCCGAGCGTGCCTTCGATCCGGCGGACGGCGGCGGCGGTTCGAGCCATCATCGATCGTCGAAACGCCGCGCGGCCCGGCGGTGCGCACGTGACCGAGGAATTGAACGTCAAAACGACCGAGACCCAGCAGAAGAAACTGGGGGCGGCGCAGGGACTCCTGCAATTCACCATGCTGCTTCTTTCCTGCGTCGTTCTGCTCACTGCTTTCTTTATCATTCTCGCGTCCATGAGCATGGGCGTCTCGGAGCGGATCACCGAGCTCGGCCTTTTGCGGTGCATCGGCGTGACTCGCCGGCAGCTTGGGGGCATCGTGCTCCTGCAGAATCTCCCGCTGGGACTGGCCGGGACCATCGCCGGCGTGCCGATCGGGCTGGCCCTGCAATGGATCACGATGCACTATGCGACGGGCTACCTCGGCGAGATGGTCATCAGCGGCTGGGGCATGGCCCTGGCATGCGGCGGCGGCATCGGCACGACGCTTCTCGGCTCGGTCCTTCCGGCCGCGGGGGCGATTGGTGTCTCTCCGGTGGCAGCGGTCAGAACGATGGGCACCCGGCGATCGGCGCGGGGTCTGGCCATCGCCTTCGCGGCGGGCGTCGTCCTTCTGATGGGTCACGAACTGTCGCAGCGGAACTTGTCGACAAATGGCGGACAGGGCATCGAACTGCGGGCCATTGTCAGTCTCGTTCTGCTTTACGGCGGGTGCGCTCTGGCCGCGCCGCTGATCGTGGTCATCGTCGGCAAGGTCGCCGTTCGCATCGCCGCCGTTTGTCTTCGCGTGCAACCCCAACTGTTGAAGGAGGAAATCGACCATTCCCCGTATCGGTCGGCCGCCGTCTGCTGCGGGTTGGCCGTCGGTCTCTCGCTGATCGTCGGGCTGATCGTCTGGGGTCAGTCGGTGAAGGAGGGCTGGCGCTTTCCCAGCGAGTTTCCCGACGCGATGCTTTACAGCTATGCGCCGATGCCGCTTGAGCAACTGCGCGCGCTGAAAGATACGCCGGGTCTCAAGGACTTCACCGTCTGCGACGATTTTCCTTTCAGCCTGAGCAAGCCCAGCAAGATTCCGCTTTTCAAGTCGCTCTCGATGCTGGACCAATCTTCGCGGTTTCTTGCGGTCGAGCCGGATGAGGGGCTGGCGCTGGTCAAGCTTGCGTTTCTCGAAGGCGACGAGGCGGAGGCCCGCGAACTGCTCAAGCAGGGCGGGCATGTCCTTGTCACGCGTGAGTTCAGCCAGGCCAGGAATCTGCACCGCGGCGATGTCTTCGACATCTGGGTCGGGCAGAAGCATGCGTCGTTCAAGATCGCCGGTGTCGTTGGCTCGGCGGGCGTCGATATTGCCGTGAGTTTTTTCAACGCCACGGAGTTTTTCCAGTTCTACGCGGTCGGCGCGGTGTTCGGCTCGCTGGATGACGCCCGCAGGCTTTTCGGCCGCCGCACCGGGACGATGATGCTTTTCAATTTCGATGAGGCGCTCAGCGACGAGGCGCGGGTCGGCGATGTCTCCAAGGATTCGAAGCCGATTGGTCCGACGGCCGCGGCGCCCGGGGAGCGTCAGACGTTTGCGATGGGGCCGGGTCCGATTCCCGAGTCGGGTCCGCAGGAGGCGGTGGTCAATTCGATGCTCAAGCGGCTCGGCTATCCGCCCAAAGCCTTCGTGACGGCCCGTGAGTTGAAGACGCAGATCGACAGCAACATTAACCGGGTGACGCTGCTGTTGTCGGCGATTCCGGCGGTCGGGCTGCTGATCGCCGCACTCGGCGTGGCGAATCTGATGGCGGCCAACGTCGCCAGTCGGGCTCGACAGATTGCCGTTCTGCGGGCCATCGGCGTCACCCGGCGGCAGATGGCGCGGATCGTGATCGGCGAGGCCGTGGTGCTCGGTGTGATCGGAAGCGGCATAGGTGTGGCACTGGGTCTGCTGCTGGCCCGCACGAGCAATCATCTCACGTCGTCCCTTTCGGGGTTCGAGCCGGTCTTCGCGATTCATTGGAGCTTCGTCGGTCTCGGGGCGGCGACGGCGACTTTGCTGTGCGTGCTGGCGGCCCTTGTTCCGGCGATTCGCGCCAGCCGGGCGAGCGTTGTCTCGGTCCTGGCGGCGTCCTGAACCGGGGCCGGCGGTCGAAAAAGCCAAGGTGGAATAAGGGGCTGAAGGGGCCAGGGTAAATGCAAAGGCGGCGGTATTGATTTCGTCGGCGATTGGCGTTGATCGGGATTGGATATCCGGATTTTCTGGTACCGCTTGCTGACGCGCGCGGCTCGGATCGGGGGCGGCGAGCGAGCAAAATTGAAGGTGACATAAGGTGAGTCAGTCGATTTTTTTCGGTTGCAACTCTTGTGGCGGGCATGTGTTGGGGCGGTTCGCGTTTTGGGTGGTTTTGCGTGAAATCGCGCAAGGTGAAACAAGACTGGTATAGGGACAAACAGGCACGGAAAATCTCGGGGAAGTTCGCTTGTAAGTCTTTGAAAGACGGTTCGGGAAAGTGAAACAGAGGGGCCAGGGGGCTGAGGGATTTGGTTGTGCACGATGCGCTGCCTCTTTGTGTCGTGGTTAGATTGATCTCCAATTAGGAAATCTTGCTCCCCGTGCGCGCCGAATTCCGATCAGAGCAGCCTTACGTTTGCCTGGAGATGTTGAGAATGCTCAGTTAAGAAGGCCGCCCAGTGGGGGTCGAGAATCATGCGAACGGAGCATGGCGGAAGACGAGTCGCACACTGACCAGGCGTGCGTGCCGGCTGCGTGTCACGGCGGGCACGCGAAACTGCACATCTGATCTACAACACGTAGCCCATTCCACCTTCAACGTGTACCTGACGCCGAATAACTTGTTCGTCGGCCGGATGGACCAGGGGCTTGCCGCGGCGATTGAACACATTGCGTTCGGTTATGACGCCTCCGGGCTGCCGGAGACGCCGCGCGTCGATGGGAATGCGGTGGGGACATTTTCCTCGCTTCCGGACGCGGTGATTGAGGTGCGGCTGAAAGGCGATTTCACCGGGGACGGCCGCGTCACGGGGGCGGACAGCGGGGGTTTTTCGAGCGCCTTGTACGGCGAGGGGGACAACGTGCTTGAGGCGTACTGCGGGGACTTTTCCGGTGACAACCGGGTGACCGTTGAGGACGTGGATGCGTATTTTAAGGCGATGATTCAGTCGGCGAGTTGTCCGTAAGTGATGCAGGCGGTGGGTATGCCCACGGATTGGAATCCGAGGGCTTAGGGTGCTACGTGGAATGGCGATTTTCCTAAGAACTCAACGGTATCGGACGGGCGGTATGGAGATTGCGAGCGGTATAATCCTGTTGGGGGCGTCTCGTCGATGTGCGGCGAGCGAATCGGGGAGGATATCCGCATGTTGAAGCAAGCTGGTCTTGTGTCCTCTGTCGTTCTGATTGTCTTCGCCGGTCAAATGGCGCTGGCCGGTCCGGTGCTGGACATCGACCCGGACCTCATGGGCATCCCGCGCGGCGGGATTATTGTCGACCAGCAGCCAAATCTTGGGGGCGGATCTGGATCGGACACTTCGTTTGTCGAAGATGACGGGCTTCCCGAGGTGTGGCAACTGATCGCAGATAACATCGACCTGACATCAGATGCAACCGCGCGGCGACTCACGTGGTGGGGCTTTTATGGCGGAAACTTCTCGGGAAGCCGCGATCCGCCCGTCGGCCATGAGTACATGCGTGTCAGATTCTACGCGGCCCGACCCGGCGACGGCCTGCCCGACAGTTCATCGATTCTATTTGAAGAAACATTCCTGAATGCAACTCGAATAGCGACAGGGCGCGTGATCCCTGGCGGCTGGCAGGAGTTTAGGTATGACATTAATCTCTCAACTCCAGTCTCACTCCAATCGAACACGCGGTACTGGATCGAAATCTCTCAACAGGGCGACATTGATAGTCATTTTAGATGGGAGTCTGGGGCCGGGCTCCAGCCCGGATTCGCGTTCTTAAATTCGATCGTCCCCGACTGGCGATTCACCAACGGGAGTTATGCATTTCAGCTTTCCAGTGTCCCAGAGCCAAGCTCGCTTTGTCTACTTGTTGCTTCTGTTCTTCTCTTGAAGGGTCTGACACGGGGGAGAAAGAGGCGATGCCTATGACGGACGCGATTAGGCCGGAGATCGCCCGACAACTCGCCTAAGAACTCGGGAACTCATTTTCATCGTCGAGAGTATCAATTTGATTAGGAGATGAACCCATGTGCCATCTTCGCGCAGAGTCCGCGCGCTTCACCGCGATCGTTTTTTCTTCTTTCCTTATCGGCGTGTTCAATGTGTCACAACCATCCAGCGCTCAGTGCACCGACCCGGTCCCGAGCACGCCCATCGAGGGTCTCGTCGCCGCGCAGCCGGTCCTAGACTGGGGCTGGTGCGTGGCCATGCAAGATAGCGGGGACTTCACCATTGTCTGGATCGACGATTCACCGCCCGGGAAGTTAGGCGTCGTCCGGGCTCAACGCTATTGCCGGTCAGGGGCATTGCTGGGAGCCTCGGCAGCCCTGACCGACGCCAGCGGGACGCGAAGTTCTCTATCCGTCGCGTCCAGCCGGCTCGGCCACTACTGCGTTACGTGGACGAGCGCGCAGGGAGATGCAGCTCCCTCGATTCTGACAACGCACCTGCAGGAATTCGACTTCGACAACTTCACGTTCACGGGGTCCACGCCCTCCGCGGACTACGGCGACTTTTTTCCGTCGGCCGGGGCGTCGGACGCGACAACAAACCGTGCAACGGTATCCTGGTCGAACGCGCACGAAAACGAAGGCCTCCATTATGCAATCGACGGCGCACAGGCTGGGACACTTCGCACGTGTGACACGCTTTGCCCGGCCCGCGCGAATTTTTGGGACCCTTGCGTGTCGACGCGATCGGAGGATGGAATTACCGCGATTGTATTTGCATTTGATGAAATCCCCGTCGACTTGGACTCTCCTTGGAACATCGCGATCATCGTTATAGATCAGAATGGAGCGATTCTCGAACAACTCGTGGCATTCGGAACATAGTGTTTATGATCGAACCCCATGCGGCCAGCTTCCTTTCTTGGCGCGTACAATTGACCGCCCTGTCAAAGAAAGGAGTTCGCAGCAAGAAACATGCAGGCCGACGCGGCCTGAAAGTCACACTGCATCTCCTAACTGCCGACCAGGCACTAGCCGCGCTCTTGGCGATCAAGCCTGAAGACGTCAAGCGGATCGTCGGCAAGCCCAAGGACAAGAAACGAGGCTAACCGACTCCATTTAGAGCGTCCATCGTTGTTATGTTATATGCATAATTCAGCCTAAGGAGTTTGCGGCCCTAGTTGACCGGCGTGCTGGACGCCGGCTGTTTGAATCCCATCGCCTGAATCTTGCGCCCCGTGACGTTGCCCGCCTCGTCGCTGGCCAGCCAGAGGAACGGGAGGGTCCATTGCGCGTCCTCGGCGGCGTCGCCGGTCAGACCGCCGGGGATCTCCACGGAGTTGATCCGCACGCCGGTGCCGCGATGCTCGGCGGCAAGAAGCTGAGTAAGACCCTCAAGGGCCTGAGTGGAGATGATGAATGCGCCGCCCTGCGGTTTGATCTGGCTGCCCCATGCGCTGGTGACGTTGATGATCGACCCGCCGCCCTGGCGCTCCATCCACGGAAGCGCCTCGCGGCAGACGAGATAAGCCCCGGTCAGGTTGGTCGCCAGCACGTTTCGCCACGGATCGACGGGATAATTGACGACGGAAAGCTTGGGGCCGGTGATCGACACGGCGTTGATGACCACATCGATCCGGCCATAGCGATCCACGACGCGGTGAACGGCGCGGACGATTTCTTCCTCCTGTTGCAGGTCGCATCGCACAATAAGCGGCGGGCTCGGGCGATCGAAGAAGCGGCGCTGGAGCGTCTCGACATCGCGGCTGCGGCGGACGGAAAGCGCCGTAAGGGCGCCGGCCTCGACGAACAACTCCGCCAGGCGGATGCCCACCGGACTGCTGGAGCCCGTGATCAGGACGACTTTGCCTTCGACGGACAAATCACTCCTCCGTGCCAAGAGGTGCTGACGCCCGCCAGCGATGACGGTACCTGCATGATATCGGCAGGCGCTATTGAAACCAAGAGATTGTCGCGTTGTATCGCGCGATTGGGCGCGCTATACTGCGAGCCGACGGGGGAAAAGGGCGGAGCAACATGTCCAACGCGCACCTGGCAGAAGCCTCGCTGGCGGTACTTGTCGTCATAGACGTACAGGAAAAGATGCTCTCGGCGATTTCCAGCTCGCCGCCGGCGGAGCTTGTCGCGGCGCAGGCACGGCTCATTGGGGCGGCCCGAATTCTGGAAATCCCGGTCATCTACACCGAGCAATACCCCAAAGGTCTGGGCCCGACCGACGACGGGCTGAAAAAAGTACTGATCGAGTCGACCGGCCCCCTGGTGAAGAGCACCTGCAGTTGCTGGCGGGACGAGGCCTTTCGCAACGCCCTTCAGCGCACCGAGCGGGAACACGTCATCCTCTGCGGTCTGGAGACCCACGTCTGCATTCAGCAAACGGCGATGGACCTGCTTCGGGTGGATTACGACGTCTTCGTGCCGCTTGACGCGGTCGGTTCCCGCCGAAAAAGTGACATGGACGCGGCACTATGCAGAATGCGTCAGGCCGGCGTCGAAGTGACGACGATCGAGTCGATGATCTTCGAACTGGTCGAGCGCTGCGACCATCCGAAGTTCAAGGATATCCTCCCGCTGATCAAGCAGGCCACGGTGTAAGCCCGATCATGCCCGATGCCGCTTACCAAGACGATTCCGATCCTGATCTGCCGCTCGATCAGGACATGGACGACGATTCCGCCGATATGGTCGCGGACATGGCCTGCCCCGAGTGCGGCGCTGCGGTCATCGCGGACACACCGAAGTGCCCGATGTGCGGAGAATGGATCAGGCCGGTTCCGGCGCGACGGGGAAACTGGCGAAAGTGGCTTTTCGTGGCGGCGGTGTTGTTAATGCTGCTGGCGACTTTGCGATTCACGTTCTAGCAAGGCGGCTTCGTAGCGATCCTGGCAATCGAGGCATCGCAAAGCCCGCGGCACGGCCCGGAGCCGGTCGGCGCAGATGGCGAGGCTGCAATCGAGGCAGAATCGCAGATCGACGGGGGCGGATCGAAGGGCGGCGGAAAGCTGCGGCGATTCTCTCATGGCGGACACTCCTTTGTCAGCAGACATGAATCGGGCCCTCCGAAGTATTGAGTGCGAAGCCGACGAAGCGGGAAGAACGGCTCCCGCCGGTGCGACACGGCCCGCATCATACAATTCCTGACGCATCTGCCAAGCGAAAAAGAAAAACGCCCCGTACGAGGCCTGGCCCGGGGCTGTTGGTTCTTTATATCCTGGGTTTCCTGGGCCCGGACGAGCAGATCGGCGAACGCGGCGCAGTCTTGGTCGTGGAGAAAGACCCTCATGCGGCCGTTGCTGCGATCGATGACGCGGGACGGATCGGCGCACCGGCGAGAAGGATGGAGCGTAAGCCTCTCCGATCATGCGCGGCTTGAAGGAGGAGAATTTGAAAGGCCGTTTGACCTGGAGGCAAATTGGGGACAACCTGGGATTGAGCCAGGGACATCATGGGGGCGGATTAACGACATCCTGAATTATGGTGGTTAGGCCGTTTCAACGGCCTTCCCCGCAGGGCTACTAGGCCAGGGCTTTAGCCCTGGTCAACAAAGGCGACCCTCCATCCCCCTATCTCTCCCCCCATCCCCCGGCCGCTTCGAGGCCGGGGGATGGGGGAGAGTGCTACGAGCGTGGCACCCTCAGGCCAGCCCTAAAGGACTGGTCTAGTAGCCCTGCGGGAAAGCCCCGTGAACGGGGCTGCAACCCATTCCAAATCACGCGAATCAGTATTTTTCTAGCCCCTCGTCGTCGCGGTCCCGTTCGCAAAGTGTCATACCCATGACACGGCGATTCAGCACCTGATACACAACGCCCGACTCGGTAATCCGCGGAGACCGGAGCACGGCCCAACCTAACCCAGCCCGTCCGACCGGCCAAATAAATGAACCTGACACCTGACACCTTTTCTTGCACCGCGGCGGAAGTGCTCGACCGCGTTGGGCAGATCTTCCCCTCCAACAGGCCTTGGGAGCTGCAATCAAAGATGACTATCAACGCCACAGCTCCAAGCGTTCGCGACACAGGCCCATCACTCGAAACACGCCCTATCCACTTGCCCTCAAGCCGCCACGGCTTCGCGCCGCAACGAGCCAGGAACGAAAGCTCGCGCAGAAGTACCGACAAACCATCGCTGCTTAGTTCACGGCGTTGCCCGAAGGGGCGAAACACCCGCGCCGAACCCGGCGGCCGACAGGTGCATCTCAGATAGCGGAGGATTCCATTTCAGAGTGAACCAGGACAGGAGAACCCGGAGGGACATGAGTAATCTGGATGGAGTATTTCAAAATCTTTGAGATTCAAAGAACTTGTCAGGGTAGGAACAGTTTAACTGCCAGCATTTATAGTCTTGCCGATGCACGATCCCTCGCCCTTCTTTCTTGCCGCGTAACTCGAGTCTTCTAAGGAAATATGAATCCACAATCTCAAACCAGGCATCGAGTACGAGGTCATTCGTTTCAGACCTGATCATGTAGCATTCCCTGGAATCTATCGATACGATTCTCAAGTACCGTGCGTTCAGAAGATACCTGTCAATGATCTCGGAAGGTTGTCCTTTCAGAAACTCGGCGATGAACACAGGATTGTTACGTAATAGAGTTGCCGCTCGCGACCCCAACAGGTCTTCGGAATCGATCAATGAAATACTCGCGGGAGCACTGGTTACTACTTGAGGTCTCTGAATTGATCGCATCCAGAATTGAAGCGTTACGCCATCGGTCAAAATCATGGGGCCTCCGACTCCCTCGATTAACCAAAAACGCGCTTTGTCAGGCCTATCGATTGCTAGGTCAAATCGGGCATTTGTTTCGAATCCCGTCTTTTCAACGATATTGCATACGGCAATTTCCACGCGATAGGAATCAGCTTTTGTCAGTACACCAAAAAACGATTTCACGTTGTCCAATGGGCTCGCACGGCTGTCACGCCCTTGGCTATGTATTGCTGGTTTTGAATCGCACCGCATGAAGGCGAAGGAAAGAATCGTAGGCCCAACTAGAACCAAGAAGCAACTTGTAATCAGTCCACCAGGAAGCTGATTAAGGCCCCTGCGGGACAGTTTCGTGGCGTTCGGAGAGCGAAGAGGTGTTAGGATGATTTTCTCCCTTCTTTCCGGGGCCGTCCCCTTGGGCGAAGCGTTACTTGTAGCCCGAGTCCATCCGGATCGTGAAAACGTATTCTGACCCGACGGTGCAGTATATCTCGTGAGTTTTCAAACCTAAGGCTTTGCACTTAGTGGCCGACTCCCAACTATGCTAAGGCTCTATTATTACGAAGCCTCCCGATACAAACGTACACTCGCTAAGAGTCTGTATTGTCCCAGGAGTCTTGCCGTGAGGACAGGCGAGAATCTGCATCTCGGCAACGCGCTCATCAGGTCGAGCCTCTGGAATTCTCCTTGAAGCCACAGAATGTGCGATGTATGCAACAAGTTTCAATAGGAAGTCTCTTGACCGGTTTTCTTGGTATCCATTTGGCCAACTAATTGCCTTATCAAGGGTGAGCGCCCAACACTCGGAAGCAGCGATATCAAACACCGCATCGATTCTGCCGGGTAAGTAGCCCTCCGTCGTCAGGCACTCGGCCAGGCCATCTGGGTCGAGAAACTTTACTCGCACTCGACGTGGCGGTGCTATTACACGATGCTTCAAGTTATGGCGACTCCTGGGACATGCTACTTTTCCAACGCGTCTCCTATGATCGGCATGAGGCCGCGACAATCCTCCCGATGACGTCTCGCCATTCTTAATCTCACGATGCACCATTCTACCCGCCTCCCCTACCCCAGGCGCGGTCATGGAGCAAGTGTTGATGAATAGAGAAGCGTCCGCCCATGCCCCGCGATTCGACCAAAACTGTTGACGATCCACGCAGCGTTCGCAGCCTCTCCGTGTCGCTCTTCGCCATTCGAAATTCGCCATTTGCCCGCCCCGCCCCAACACATGCCCGCCACAACACTTGCAATCGAAAAAAATCGGCTGTGTCACCTTATGTCACCTTCGATTTTGCAGGACTTGCGCGCGTCCCGCGCCCCTGCCGGACGTACGACACAGGAGTTCCCCGAAATGAAATCTCGCAGACTCGCCGCCGCTCAAAGTTTTGACTTTTTTGGCGTTTTGACGTTTCGACCAGCCGCGGCCGGGTTAGATATGGACTTTGAAGAGCGGCTTGAAGATGAGGGCGAAGACGATGGAAAGAACGAGCAGCGATATCAGCCAGTGGACCTCGACGCCGAATATCGGCGTGGACCGGGAGGGGTAGAAAACTTCGATGGAGCTGATCGCCGACGACGCGGGGATCGACGGCTCGGCGGAGTAGAGCAGGCGGCTGAAAAAGTCGCCGCCGCGGAGCTTGCTGATGCGCGCGAAGTGACTGCCGACCACGAGCGGCATCTCGACCGTGTCGCCGGCCTCGCCGAAGGTGAGCATGTACACGCCGGCCTGCCGAGGCGTCAGCCGCCAATCCACCGTACCGATCGACATGGCGCGGCAGGGGTCGTTTCGATCCGCCGTCACGCCGTCGGGCAGCTTCAACGCCGCCCCGGCCGCGACGCCTTTTTGTGGGTCCTTCATCGTGACCTTCACCCTCGCGGCCTGGCCGGGCGGCACCGGGGCGAACTCATAGTGCAACCCGATTTGCACCATGATGAGGACGAAGGGGACGGTCATGATGATCATCGGCCGAATGGAATGGCCCATCAGCCGCAGGGCCTGCCAGATGATCTGCCGCTGGGCGCGAAAGGTGACGGACAGGTCATCCTTGAAGAGCCGCGTGGCGAGCAGGTGCGCCGAGATCTGCTTGCGCACGTCTTCGATGGCGTCCTGATTGGAGGTGTACCGCCAGATGAGCAGCATGACGACGCCGGTGATCGCGGAGATGATCACCAGCGTGACGGCGGGCGGAAGGAGGGCGCACAGGGAAAAGCCCAAGTCCCCCAGGTGCGTCATGATGCTCGTCACGATGTCCAATTCAACCTCTCCGTCCGGCAGCGCCGTGAATCACTCGATGTAGCCGAGCCCGCGAAGTCGATCGAGGACGGCTTGATCGGTCTCCTGCCCCGTGCCCTTGGCCTCGTCGAGCTTAGCGAGCTCGTTCTCCAGGGCATGTGCGATGAACTCATCGACGCTCTGGTAGCCCGCGACCTTCGAGTATTTCTTCGCCCGTTCGAGCAGCGACTTATCCAGCTTTACGTTTGCTCCAAACACGTATCGAACCCTCCGTTCAAGCGGCGCGCCGTCACTTGGCGGCGACGGCCTTCGCCGATTCTCCGAACACGTTTTTCCCGGTCATCTGATCGGGCTTGTCGACGCCGAACTCCGAGAGGATCGTCGGCGCAAGGTCGATCAGCGCCGGACTCTCCGCCACAATCTTTCGATTGGAGAGCAGGACGCCCGGCACGACGTCATGTGCGATGCAGTGATCGGCGCTCCATGCGCTGTCGTTGTCGAACACCACCTGTGGATCGAACTCGCCGAGGCAGGTGTTCCAGCTTGCCCGGTAACCGCGCTCGTAGCCGACGATCAGGTCCGGCGCATTCTTGGTCTCGGGACCGCTGTAGCACTGCTCGGCACGATAAACCCGGCGGATGACCTGCACATCGCTGGCCGGGTCGCGGATCGCCAGGAGTTTTTCGGTGATCTCGTCGAGCAGGGCGTCACGATCCCTGGGATCGACGATGCCGTTCTTCTCGCGGCCCTTGAGGTTGAGGTAGAGCCCGTTGAGCCCGAGCCCGTAGGCCTTGGACTTGGCCCAGTCGGCGTCGATGACGAGGTTTCGAGTGGCGGCGAGATAGCCGGCGTCGCGGAGCCAGGTGTTGAGGCCCACGCAGCGGCTGAAGTTGGAAAAGCCGTGGTCGCTCATGACGATGTAGGTGACATCATCGCCGAGTTTCTTGCGACATTGAGCCAGAGCGGCGTCCATCTTCTCATAGACGCTTTCGACGACCTGCATGTATTTCCTGGCATCCTCCGGCTTGCGCACGGGATGCTTCTCGTCCGAGTCCCACCAGAAGATATGGGCCTGAAGATCGGTGCTGGAATAGTAAAAGAAGAGGACGCCGTCCTCGAACCGATCGAGGGCGTAGTCCATCATCTTCACGCTCTCTTCGAGGATATTGTCGGATTGGACGCGATACTCCTCATCGGTCATCAGGATCTGTTTGCGGGCGTTGAACGCCTCGGCGAAGCCCTGGGTGTGATAGGGGCCGATCGCCTCTCCGATCTCGGCGGCGAACTCCGGCGGCTCGCTGACGGCGACCGGCGAATTCGTCGGGATGAAATTCAGCGGCGTCATGTAGACTTCGACGTCCGGGCGCACCGACTGAAGCAGGAAGCGGGCCATGACACTGATGGACGGGCCGACGGGCGTCTTGAGGAAGTGTATCTCCTTCCAGTCGCTCCACTCGCCGACATTGAGCACGAGCTCGACGGATTCGTTCCCGGCGACGCCTTCGTTGACGTAGATCAGCTTGGCAACGTCGCGGTCGGGATCGACATAGACTTTCATGTCCGCCATGGTCGGCGGGTTCTTCACCTTGAACTCATTGGGCGGACCGTAGATTTTTGCGTTGAAGGCCCCGCGCGCCTTATACGGATACAACCGCAGTCGATAACCCTCGGACGCCTTCACTTCGCGGCGCGCCTTGGTCGAGAAGTGCTGAAAAGTCCCCTGATTGCCGAAGGCATCGGGCACACCCATGCCCGCGAGGCAGCACATGTGATCGTGTTTGGACTCGCTGGGCGGATAATTCGCGGGCAGTTTGTACATCTGGACGGGAATCGCGCGCTGGTCGAGATAATCCCAGAACGGCGTGCCGCGACGGAGCAGCTCGTTCTCCGCGCTGGCCACCCAGGGCAGGATCATGTCCTTGGGCACCTGATAGCTGCCGATTTCATAGGGCTTGGCGTCGCTGCCGCCGTGAATCCGATTGGTCGAGAAATAGGGCGACGCCTGTTTGGCCGGGTCGCGATGGATGAAGTCGAAGATGCCGTGGACGCCGGGGCCGGCGCCGGTGATGAAGTTCGACCATGCCACGGGACTTTGCGGCGGAATGCTCGTCTCGAGCGGCTTGAAGCCGCCCTCTTTTTCCAGCCGAGCGAGGTTCGGAAGGCGGCCTTCATCGATCATGCGCCGCAGCAGCTTCGGGTCCATGCCGTCGCAGCCGAGGATGCAAATCCGCGGATTCTTGTAGGTCTTCCGGCCGGCGGCATCGGCGGATTTTCCGCAGCCGGCCAGCCACGCCATCGGCAGAGAGAGACTCAAGAGAACAACGGCGGCGATCGCCAAGTGTGCCGCGCGCCGCGTGCTAATTTGAAACAAGCTCATTTCGCCCCGACCTCCACCTTGAGCGGTACGCCGTCCATGTTTTCCGGCACGCCCACGCCGAAAAGGTCCAGGGCCGTCGGGCCGAGGTCCATGAGCCGAGGCGAATCTGAGGAAATCTTGTGGCTGCAGAACAGGACGCCGGGGATCAGATCGGGATCAATGCAGTGATCGCCGCTCCATGCCTTCTTGTTGTCGTGGAAGACGTCGGGCGAAATTTTGCCGATCGCCGTGTCCCAACCGACGCGATAGCCGCGGTTGTAACCGACGACGAGGTCGGGTGCGGTGTCGCGGAACGGCCCCTTGTAGCAGACTTCCTTGTCCTGCACGCGCGTTACCGCGACCTCTCCCGACTTGGGGTCTTTCATGCCGGACATTTTGGAGATGATCTCGGCCTTGAGTTTGCGCATCTCTTCGCCGGACTCAACGATGCCCTGCGACTCGCGACCCTTTTGATTGATGAACATGCCGGCGAGGCCGAGGGCGTAGGCCTTCGTCTGCGACCAATCGACGGACGTGAGATACTTCGCGTCGGGCTTCGCATCGGGCTTCAGCTTCATGTAGCCGTTTTCGATGAGCCAGCGATTCAGATCGATGCCGCGGCGGAAAGGCGAGAAGCCGTGGTCGGAGATGACCATGAGCATCGAATCGCCCTCGCCGGCATCGAGGACCTTGGACATCGTCTGGCCGACGAGCTTGTCCATGCGGACGTAGAGATCTTCGATCGTCTTTTCGTGCTTGCTCGGCTGATAGTTAGGATCGAGATTCTTTGGGTGGGCCGGGTGGTCCGGCTCCAGGTAGCGCCAGAACATGTGCTGAATGCGATCGGTGCCGTCGAAGACGCAGACGCAGAGCCCGCGGCGCGTGTTTTCCAGCGCGTCGAAGAATTGCTCCTCGCGCTCGTTGTCGATGGAGACGCACTGTTCCAGGAATGCGTCGTCGTCGATCAGGTCCTCATTCAGCGCCCAGGTATCCTCGGCGAGGCCGAGAGTGGCGTAGCTGCCGTAGCGCTTGGCGAGATAGGTGCTGTAGGCCGTGGGGAAGGAGATCGGCATGGCCGGCTTCTCCGGATCGAGGTTGATCGGCATGACGTACAGCTCGAACTCCGGCTCGATGGAGATCAGCATGAATCGGCAGATTCCGTTGACCTTGACACCGGCCCCGGCCTTGAAGGTGACGGTGATCCAGGGGGTGTACTCGCCGATGCGCAGGTCGTAGGCATCGTCGCCGATGGTGAGCTTCGCGTCGGCCTTCGCTTTGCCCTTGCTCTTGCCGATCTCGACGGTGAAGGGCGCTTTCATCGCGCCGGCGCCTTCCTTGACGCTGTTGTCGGGACCAACGAGCTCGCTGCGAACGAGATTGCCCTCGCGCTTGACGACGATCTGCTCGCCGCCGGTTCGCTCGGGTCCGGCGGGTCTGGTGCTGTAGAACGAGAAGAGTCCCTGAGTTCCGCGCAGGTCGGGCACGCACATCGCGGAGAGTACGACGCCGCGGCACTTTTCCGGCGGCCAGGTGATGGGTACGCGAATGACCGAGGTGAAGATGCCGTGTTCGCCGAGGGTGTTCCAGAAGGGCTTACCCTTGCGAAGCAGGCGAATCTCGGGCTTGTTCAGCGGGAAGGTGTACTTGCCGAGCTTGATGGTCTTGGTCGGCGAATGGATCGACACGGAAGAGAGATTCGGCAGATAGGTGCGCCGATCGCTGTTGAGAAAGTCGTAGATGTTGTGCTTGCCGGGATTGACGCCAGTGAGAAAGCTCGACCAGGCGACGGGGGAGAGCGGCGGCGTGACGGTGCCGAGTTTCTTGTAGCAGCCCATCTTGCCGAGGCGCTCGAGGTTCGGCATCTTGCCTTCGGCGATGAACTTTTCGGCGAGGCTGGGTTCGAGGCCGTCGAGCCCGAGAATGACCAGTCGTCGGACTTTTGCCTGGGAAAATGCCTTGCGCCCCTTGATCGCCCGAATCACCCAACGAATCGGCCAGACCAGAATTGCCAGGAGGGCCAGAAACATCGTCCAGACGATGACGAAGAGCGATGACGCGAGGGCGAAACCGGCGCCCGGGCCGATGTACGCGTGGGCGTCACTCGTCGAAGCCAGAAGACATGCGGCGGCGATGAGAATAAGGAGAGCCGGTCTGGCCGGGGCGGACCGGCGCGTTTCACTAGGAGATTGATGCATAGAGATACTGAACGGCAAACCAGCCGCCTCACTTGATGCCCCCATGAATGCCGGCGGCCGCACGTTTTCGGTCGAAGGCATTCCAGTCCGATATGCCCGGCCACAGCAGCGGCAGGCAGCGGAAAGGAGTATACCCCGCGCCGGGCCGACCGTCGAGATTGCCGGTGGATCGGGCGACGAATTAAGCATGAATTGTGGGGATGGATGTCCCTCATCTGAAGGACGTGGTCCGGGGAAAATGAACTCGGACGGCGCGGCGGATCAGGCGGTGACGCGCTGTGGGGCCGGTGGAGCGGTCGAATTGCGCACGATGAGGTTCGCGGGAAGTTTGATCTTGATGGGCTCGCGTCCGGACACTTCGCGCCGCTCGCTGATCTCGTCGAAGAGCAGGTCCAGCGCGGTCTCGGCCATGGCGCGGATGTCGATCTTCAGGGTGGTCAGCGCGGGCCGAAAGAACCCGGCCAGCTTGATGTCGTTCGAGCCGATGATCGACACGTCACGCGGAACCTCCAGTCGCATCTCCTGGGCGCCGCTGATCGCGGCGATGGCGATCTCATCATTGATGCACATCACGCCGGTCGTATCGGGCCAGCGCGTGAGCAATTGCTGAATCGCGGCCGGTCCCATCGTCGCATCGGAGCAGGCCTGCTGGCGCAGTCGCAGGCCGGGGAGTCCGTAGTCCTTCAAGGCCTGCTCAATGCCGCTCTGGCGGAGGGCGAACCATTTGGGTTCGTCCTCGGCGCGGGGACCGCCGAGATAGCCGAGATGCCGATGACCCAGCTCAAGCAGATGACAGGCCGCGTGAAAGCTGAACGCGCTGATGTCCGGGCTTACTTCGTTGAAGACATTTTGTTCGACGGCGCTGTGAATGAGGACGGTCGGCGCCTGGTAGTGTACGCCGAACATTCGCTCTCCGAAGGGATCGGTGTAGAACTCCTCCGGCGGGGCAATGACCACGGCGCCGGCGAGGCGGAAATTTCGCAGGGCCTGATGGAAACTTGTGATCGACTGACAACTGATCACGCCGTACTTGCGGCGTTCGATCGACCGCGAGACATAGTCCACCAGCTCGGCGAGGTAATGATGACTGGAGATATGCTCGGCGAACATGACGATGGTGCTGAGCTGCTCGCCGCGCAGGCTTCGGGCCATCAGGTTGGGCTGGTACCCCATGTCCCGGGCGGCCTCACGACAGAGCTTCGCGGTCTCCGGACTGACCAGATTGGCCTTACCCGAGAGGGCCCGCGAGACGGTCATGGCGGAGAAGCCGAGCCGATCGGCGATGTCTTTGAGGGTGACGTTCTTGCTCTTGCGATCGCTCATATTGAGCCGGGGGGAGGAAAGATTGTGACGCCTATCGTTTGAAACTTGGCTCGCGTAACAGTTATACCAGCCGCTTGGCTGTATAAGAGTAACATATTATCCGGCTTCACGGGAGGAAAATCCGAGTTCCGGCGGCGTGGACCGATATTGGGGATGGCTGTGAGGGCGTTTATTGACCGTCCGGTTTGTCTGCAGGACTTGGCTGAAATTCCGAATGCCGCGCCCAGGCGAGGGCCGTCGCGTCGCTTAACGATCTTCGAACCGTCAGCCAGGCGCGATGCTGCTTTTCCCATCCGGCCCTGGCGATCGCCCTGAGCGGTTCCGGCTGCACCCCGGCGATGATGACGTAAATCTCGCTCTTTCTCAGGCGTTCGATGGAGGATTCCAGGTTCACCAGACCCGTTGCGTCGATGATCGGCACGGCGGTCAGATCGAGGATGACCGTCCCAATCCCCCGCTGCACGGTCCGGAGTGCACTCATCGCCTTCTGGGCCGCGCCGAAGAAGAGCGGCCCACCGATTTGATAGACAATCGCACTTGGCGGCAGATGAATCTCCGCCTGCTCGCTCGATGCGGCGACGAGATTCACACTGGAAACATCAGCCATGCGGCGCATGAACAGGATCGCCGCGAGTACGACGCCCACCGATACGGACACCACCATGTCGAAGATCACCGTCAGCAGGAAACACACCAGAAGCACAAACACGTCGCCGCGCGGACCCGTCCGCAATACGTAAAAGAAGTGCTTTAATTCGCTCATGTTCCAGGCGACCATGAGCAGCAGCGCCGCCATCGATGCCATCGGCAGGTATCCAAGCAAGGGCGCCACCAGCAAAACCGCCGCGAGGATAAACAGGGCGTGGCTGACAGCCGCGAACGGCGAACGCGCCCCGCAGCGAATATTCATCGCGGTTCGGGCAATCGCCCCCGTCGCGGCGAATCCGCCGAAAAAGGGCGCGACGATGTTTCCGACGCCCTGTCCGATCAGCTCCGCGTCGGGATCGTGGCGCAGGCCGGTCATGCCGTCGGAAACGACGGCTGACAAGAGCGACTCAATCGCCCCCAGCATGGCGATAGCAAAGGCCGAACCGATGAGACTGCGAATCAGATCGACCGAAAGGACGAGTTGCTGCCCGTCGGGTCCCGGCACCGCCCACGGGAGCATGGGCATCGGCGGAAGCTGCGGAATGCCGTGATGTGTGACACCGCCCAGCGTGATGGTGAACCGCGAGTTAATCGTCGCTACATCAAGGCCCATCAAGTAGGCAATGATCCCCGCCGCCGGCAGTGCGATAAGCGGTGAAGGAATAACCTTCGTGAACTTGGGAAGCAGGAAGAGAACACCCAGCGACCCCAGGCCGATCGCCACATCCGGAATGTGAAACGTCGGCGCCGCGGCCACGATGGCCTGCACTTTCCCGATGTAGCTCTCCGGCATTTCGGCGATGTTCAGTCCGAAGAAATCCTTAATCTGCAGTGTGGCGATCACGACCGCAATTCCGCTGGTGAAGCCGGTCGTGACGGGGTAGGGGATGAATTCGATGAGCCGTCCGAACTTCGCCAGCCCGGCCGCGACCAGCAGCCCGCCGGCCATGATCGTCGCCAGCAGCAGCCCGCCGAGGCCGAACTTGGCTGAGATCGGCGCCAGCACGACGACGAATGCCGCCGTCGGACCGGTTACCTGAACCGATGAACCTCCCAACAGCGCGGTGAGGGCGCCTGCCACGATCGCGGTGTAGATACCGTGCTGCGGCGGAACTCCGGATGCGATCGCCAGCGCCATGGAAAGCGGCAGCGCGACAACGGCAACCACGATCCCGGCCAGGACGTCGCCGCGCAAATCTCGCAGGCTGTAGCCCACCCTAAATGTTCTGCGAATCGCACTGGCAAAGGTGGTTGTCGACGGCGCGAGTGCTGCAAGTGCGGTGCGATGTTGTTCAGGCATGGGTGCGGCCTTCCTTCGAGGCCTTGTTTTCGCGTTTTTGGCACGAAACGTCCGAAACGATACCACCGCTTCGCCACGCGTCCAGTCCAGCGCACCCTGCTGTCCCGCATCTCCGATGCTTTACCGCGTTGCAGCAAATCAACACGACTCACTTCCAAAAGCAACATCAATCCCCTGATATCACGCGATCGGACGTGGAAACGGACCCGGGATGGATTCGCCAAAGCCCGCACTGTTCATGACCCGTTCTTAGCGGACTCATCACCGGACGCCACGCCGTTTGACCGGCGGCACGGCGCTTGCCCAGTCTCTCATCAGTTCGAGGGGGGAAATCAACATGTCCATCGCACTTTGCGGCGCCGCCGTTGTCTCGGTGATTTTGTTCGGCTTCTCGGCCGTCCCGTTCAGCGTCGTCCTCGGCGCTGTCGCCGCATTTTTCGTGATGCGGCCCCGTCGAAAGCCCTGGCCGAACGTTGAGTGATGGCCGTCTGGGGCGGTGATCGCTTCCTGTCGCGCCGCCCGGTGCGCGGGGCCTGAACCTGCTAACATGCCCATGTGGAAAATGCCCGACTGATTGTGGACCGCGCGCCCTATCCCGGCGGCGCGGAGAACATGGCTCGTGACGAGGCCCTGCTCACGGCGTGTACGCGACCGGATCATCCGGTGGTGCTGCGCTTTTATGGATGGCATGAACCGACGATCTCGCTTGGCTACTTTCAGGAATTCGCCGATCTTGAAACACTGGAGCAGCCGGCGAGGGATCTGTCTGTCGTTCGCCGCACGACCGGCGGCGGAGCCATTCTGCACGATCTCGAAGTGACTTATTCGCTCGTCATTCCGATCACTCATCCGCTCGTCGCCGGAAGACCCAATTCACTCTATCGCCTGGCGCACGAGGCGATCATTCGCACGATCGGACATGGGACACGTATGCTGGGGACAAAGAACGACTCGTGCGACGCCCCGCTTTCGGAAATCTCGGGATCATCGCAGCGCGGGCCCTTTTTTTGCTTTGAGCGCCGTCACGATCTCGATGTCGTCGTCGATGATCCGCATGGGCCGGCGGGCGTCTCGAAGATCGCGGGGTCTGCACAGCGCCGCACCAGGACGGCGATCCTTCAGCACGGCTCGATCATGCTCGACAGCCGGTATGCCCAGCAGAAAGTGTGCACCTGGTCGGGCCCTGCCGGGGCGATTGGATACGATCAGTCGGTGTCGCGACTGGCTGTCTCGTTTGGCAAGGCGCTTGAGATGGAATTCGTGTCCAGCGAGTGGAAGGACGACGAGTTGGAATCCACCCGCCAATTCACGAGGGTCTACGCGAGCGACGATTGGACTTTGCGACGTACGCGATAGGCTAATTCGCCGCCATTGCGATATCGGGAACGGCCCGCAGGAACGCGCCGAGGGCAATAACCGCCAGGGCGAGGAGGATGTTCAACGTCAGCCAGCGTTTGCGCTTTTTGCGCAGGCCCTCGAAGGCCGTAGACTTTCCGGTCAGGGCGCTGGCGAAGAAAAAGACGGCGAAGGCGAGCAGAATCTTGATGCCCATCGTCACGTTGTAGATCGCCTGCCCCTTGTGCTGCGGCAGTTCGACCGTCAGGTAGTTGTAGAAGCCGGACACCAGCAGCAGGGCGATGGCGATCATCACCAGCCTGGCGAAACCTTTGCGGATCATTTCGTTGAAGTGCGCTCGCGACTCTTCCGGGACGACATGGGCGGCGGGGAACACCACGAAGCCCGCGAAGATGGCGCCGCCGACGGCGATGATCGCCCCGAGGATGTGCGCAAATCGAAGGACGAGGCTTATCCAGTTGATATCTGCCATTGGACACCTCCGGGGCGCAAGGCCCGTCACATGATCAAGTTCGCGTAGGAAGCAAGGTCCCGCCGGAAATCTCTCAGCTTGATATCAAAATCCCGCTCCACCGGAGCGATGTCGCACACCGAGTCCTCCTGGGACATCTGCACCTGTGCCGTGTTGAATCGCATGTAGCCGGGCAGTATCGGGAGCTTCATGACCGTGGCCGCGAGTAACTTTGCCGCCCAGACCGGCTGGCTGATCAACGGCTTCCACATCTTTGCGCCGGGAATCGTCTCCCGGCAGATGCGATACAGCTCTTTCCAACTGATCTTTTCAGGTCCGCCGAGTTCGTAGATCTTTCCGATCGTTTCAGGTTTCGACAGTGCCGCGGCGAAGCAGTGGGCCACGTCCTTGACCGACACCGGTTGAAGCCGGTTCTGCCCATCGCCGAAGTAGGGGATCACCGGCAACGGCGTCGGAATGAACCCCAGCGAAGTCACCGTGGTGTCGGCGACAAACGACTTCATCAGCCGCATGAACTCGCCGTCGGGCCCGTGGATAATGCTCGGCCGAAAGATGGTCCAGTCGAGCCCGCTGTCCTTGACGATGCCCTCGGCTTGCCACTTGGTCTGGTGATAGCGGCTGGGGGCGTTGATCCGCGACCCCAGCGCGGACATGTGCACGATGCGCCGAACGCCCGCGGCCTTGCAGGCTTCGACGACGTTGTGGGTCCCTTCGACGTGAACGCGCTCGAACGTCTGTCCGCGTAGCGGATACTCGAAGATGATCCCCACGATGTGGACGCACGCCTCCGCGCCTTCCAGCGACTGTGCGAGCCCCGCCGGATCGAACAGATCGCCGCCCACCGCCTCGAACCGATCCGCCTCCAGTTGTCGGGATTGCGCAAGAAACCGATCCCGATTCCGAACCAGGCACACCGGCTTATGGCCGCGCGCGACCATTTCCCGTATGACGTAACGGCCGACGAATCCCGTCGCCCCGGTGACCATGACGCGCGTCAGAAATCCGCTCGGTTCCGGCTGCGCTGCCTCTGTTGACGGGCTCTTGGGAGTCTCTTGTGCTTCCGTGCTCATGGTGCTCGCTCGCTGAATTCCCGGTTGACCGTCCGATCATAGCCATCCGGCCGAATCCCGCAAAACTTTCATTCCGGCTGTAACCCTCGCGCCCGAAGATCCAACCCAATATGGACTCACCCCGCCGAGCCGGTAGAATACCTCATCCTCGTTGGTCGGGCTCACAGGTGGCACGATGCAGTACCCGCACGGAAAGGGTTGCGTATGAAAGGCGTCATTCTGGCGGGCGGAACCGGCTCACGTCTTCTGCCGCTGACCAAGGTGACCAACAAGCACCTCCTCCCCGTGGGCCGCAAGCCCATGATTTTTCACCCGGTGGAGAAGCTGCGCGGCGCCGGCATCGAGGAGATTCTCGTCGTCACCGGCGTGGAGCACATGGGGGACGTCGTCGGCCTGCTCGGATCGGGCAAGGACTTCGGCGCGCGGTTTACCTACAAGGTTCAGGATGAGGCGGGCGGCATCGCACAGGCCCTGGGCCTGGCGGAGAATTTCTGCGGCGGTTCGCTGATGGCGGTCATCCTGGGCGACAATATCTTCGAGGACAGCCTCAGCGACGAGGTCGGGCAGTTCTCCAAGCAGGGTAAGGGCGCGCGCCTGCTGCTGAAGGAAGTGCCGGACCCTCATCGATTCGGCGTGGCGGAGATCGAAAACGGCCGCATTACCCGCATCGTCGAGAAGCCCAAACAGCCCAAGAGCAACCACGCCGTCACGGGCATTTATTTCTATGACGGGGAGGTCTTCGACATCATCAAGACGCTCAAGCCTTCGGGCCGGGGCGAGCTTGAGATCACCGACGTGAACAATGCCTACCTTTCCCGCGGCACGCTGAGCCACGGCTTCTTCCGCGGCTGGTGGAGCGACGCCGGAACTTTTGAGTCGCTCGCGACCGTGACCGAACTCCTGCGACAGGGCGAAAACAAGTGACTTCACAAACCGAATTCTCGCCGAAGGCCTTGCTCGTCACCGGCGGCGCCGGCTTCATCGGCTCGAACTTTGTGCGTTATGTCCTGGCGAATCACCTGGGGGTGCGCGTCGTTAATCTTGATTGCCTCACATACGCCGGTAATTTGGAAAACCTCGCGGAGATCGCCGAGGACCCGCGTTACACGTTTGTTCACGGGGACATTCGGCGCGCTCAGTCCTGCGTCGAGACCTGCCGCGAGCACGGCGTGGACTGCATCGTTCATTTCGCGGCCGAAAGCCACGTCGATCGTTCCATCACCGGCCCGGCGGAATTCGTCGAGACCAACGTCAACGGCACATTGAGCCTGCTTCAGGCCGCTCGCCAGTGCGGCAATCTGAGGTTCCTTCAGGTCGGCACCGACGAAGTCTATGGCTCCCTCGGCCCGACCGGCCTCTTCACGGAAGAGACGCCGCTCGACCCGCATTCGCCCTACAGCGCCAGTAAGGCCGCGGCGGATCATCTCGTTGCCGCGTTCGGTCATACCTACGGCCTGCCGGTCATCACGACGCGCTGCTCGAACAACTACGGGCCCTATCAATTCCCCGAGAAGATGATCCCGCTGATGATCAACAATGCCCGCCAGGGTAAGCCGCTGCCGGTCTACGGCGACGGCTCAAACGTTCGCGACTGGCTCTACGTCGAAGACCACTGTCGGGCCATCTGGATGGCACTGACCAGGGGCGCCGCCGGGCGGGTTTATAACGTCGGCGGCAACAGCGAGCGGACGAATTTGGAGGTCGTCAAGGCGATCCTGCGGCATATGGGCAAGCCGGAGAGCCTGATCTCCTTCGTCAAAGACCGCCCCGGCCACGATTTTCGATATGCCATCGATGCGTCGCGCAGCAAGCGCGAACTGGGATGGGAGCCGACGTTTGAATTCGACACCGGCCTCGGCCGCACCATCGACTGGTATCTCTCAAACCAACCGTGGCTCGATCACATCACCTCTGGCGCTTACAAGAACTATTACGAAGAGATGTACGCCGGAAGATAACACGGCCCCCAACATCTTCAGTCGATGATCTCCGCCGGCTGCCCGCCGACAGGCCGTCTCGACGCGAGATAAATCCCCGCGAGAATGATGAGACCGCCCACGACCTGCAAACCGCCGGGCGTCTCCTTCAGGAAGATCATCGCCAGGATGCTTGCGCCGATCGGCTCCGCGAGAATGCAGACCGCCACCATCGTCGCGGAGACATGCTGCAGGGCGTAATTCAGCGAGCCGTGCCCCAAGAGCTGCGGCACGACGGCGAGCAGGACAAACCAGCCGTAGGTCGCCGGGCGGTAACCAAAGGCGGAGTATCCCTTCAGCGCGCAAAAGCCAAGCAGGATCAGCCCGGCAATCCCGTAGACGGCGAGCATATACGAGAGATTGTCCAGCTCCCGCCGCACGCGACGCCCGACGAGCAGATAGCCCGATGCGGTCCAGGCGCCGCACAGGGCGAGCAGGTTGCCGTAGCTGCTGTCCGTGATACTTCCCTCTGCGCCGCCGGCGAAGTTGATGGTTAGGCCGCCGATCCCCGCAAGAAGGATGCCGAACATGAGGTTGCGGTGCATCTTCTCCTTGAAGAAGAACAGAGAGCCGATTCCCACGAAGATCGGGTTCGTGGTGACGATGACCACGGAACTCATCACCGACGTATGCCACAGCGATGTCATCCAGAAATAAAAATGCGCGGCCAGGAACATTCCGCCGAGCAGAACGGGGCCGATGAGGTGACGGGGAATCCGAAGGATTCTCGGGCCGCGCATCACGGCAAGCAGCGGCACGAGGACCAGCGTCGCGATGAAGAGCCTCGCGGCCGCCGTGACCGCAGCCGGGGCGTCATCGCAAAAACGCACGAGAATCGCCGCGGAGGAAATGGAGACCATCCCCACGGCGAGAATCACCGGCACCACGGACGGGCTATTTTTCTGGCCGCTTTTCAAATCAAGGGCTCCGCGATGGAAAGTCGAACCTACCTCTTCGACTTGGGCGGATTGTCGGTCGGCGCCGGGTGCGCCGCCAGCGGCACCCATCGAGAAGCGGGCGCGGCGTAAAAAATAGAGCGGCCGTGGTGGACTCCCGCGTCCCACCACGGCCTTATCGCAGATGGCCGCACAGCCTCTCCCCAACTCTGGCGCGGCTTCCGCGTTATCGTGATCGGCCCAAACCCCTCACAAGAATCGCTGAGGCGCCGGACAACCAAGGGCGCGATTGCTCGCGCGCCGACCGCTCAACGGGTTCTCTTTTTGCCGATCACGCTTAGTCATGGCGCCCCGCACTCTACCTCTCGCACTTGCGATTCCCCCATCACAATTTGTGTCGCCGTTGCCGGGCGCCCGGCAAAGGCACAGTTGCTCACGGGCCAGTCCCCTCTTCATTCTTGACCCACAAGTCGGGCGTCGCGAGGCGCCGACCGCGCGTTGCGCATCGTCCCACTCCCCATCGCCGATGCCAACAGCGCGGCATTTAGACGTCCCGCGACCACCCGTTCGGAGGATAGAAGCATGAGCCACACAGAGCTTCTGGTGCGTCACTTCCATCTTCCTCCCCCTTCCCCCTGATTGATACACTTTGGCGATCATCTTCATCTCGCAGCTTTGCATGATGTGTCGAGCGCTCGGCTCGAACGACTTCGCGCGCCGCCGATCGTGCGGACGGCCGCAGCTTCCTGGGCAAGAACGCGCGAGGGCAGGGCGTTCCCGCGACGATGACGCTCGCGGAATCGCGGCGACGGAAAGGCCCCGCCGTCTAACGCGTGCTTCTTTACCCACTGGATTAACTTTGTTGCGCCGCCGGTCTGATGTCTCAGCCCGAGGCGCTGCTGGATTTTCCGGGAAGCATGCTGAAGTGCGAGTTCCGCGCTTCCACGGCGGCGTCTGAATAAACGCCGCCTGACTGCTCGACCACAAGGCCGATCGGCCCTGGACAAGCCCAGCCGCCGACTACCGAATCGCCGTTTTCACTTCCGTGGGCCTTGATTCAACTCAATGCCCGGCGATCCGCGGCGTCGTCCTGTTCCTTCCGTTTCAATTCTTCCCCGTGGACCGGTAAAGGCAAGTGCGGCAAGATGATTTTTTCAGCGGTTCCATCCGGGCGCCGACGGTCAGGGCGGCGCGGCTATTTCTGAATGTCCACCACGTCGATTTCCAGCCTCCCCAACAGCGGCAGAATGGACATCAGGGAATCCATCATGCCCTCGTCATTGAGCGGCATGAGGGCCAGGGCAATGTGCGTGGGATCGCAGTCGGTCTGACGCATCGCCGCGTCAATATCAACCCACCGGCCATCAATATTCACCTGCGCCCACATGTGAAAACCGAATGCCTTGAGGTCGTCGGCTCCGAGCGGACCACTGGGAACCTGCACCAAACCGCTGACGCCTCGCGCGGGCATTCCCGCCGCACGGGCCAGCGCCGCGAGCAAAACGCCATGCTCGGTGCAGTCGCCGCAGCGATTCCGCGCCACCTCCGAAGCCGTTGCGAAGCCGACATCGAGACTCTTGTCGGTCACATAGTCGGTGACGAACTTGCGCAGGGCGTCGGCCTTTTCGGCCGGGGTCTTCGCCGACTTGGTCGCCTGTCGGGCCAGTCGCTTGATGCGCCGATCGTCGATGTTGAGCGTCGTCGAGGCGATGGTGAACTGCTGAAGATCGTCGCCGATGGATGAGGCGGTTTTGATTTTTCTCAGGGCGTCCCAGTCAATCCGGCGAACGGTCAGCTCGCCTTCGTACGCCGTCATCCGCTTGAAGGTCTGCATGGAGGTGTTCGGAATGTCCGGCAGCCGCGCCTTGCCGTCCTGCGCCATGCGCAGGCGAAACGTCGCCGAGCGCGCAGCCGAAGGCACCTTGCGAGCCACCTTGACAAAGGTGTTGACGAACATCTCCGGGGCCTGCCCGCCTTCCAGCGCCTCCTCGCGCGTGGTGCGATACATCTTCACCTGCATGATGCCCATGTTGACCACTGAGACGATCGGCGTGGCGTCATCATCCACCCAGCTCTCCGTGTCGATCGGCGTGCCCATGTTGAGCGTGGAAGTGAGGCGATGGAGGGTCTGCTTCTTGCCCAGCACGTCGACGGTCTCCTTGCCGTGAACCTTGATCGTCATCTCCAGGGCGCCGTCCACCTTCATGCTCGGCTCGTAGGTCTTCACGGTGAACTGGGTCCCCGGCTTGAGCCCGCGCTTCCGCTGCTCGAGAAGCTGGCCCCAGGCGAATCTGACCTCGGGGTCGAAGTCGTACACCGACTCGCGCTTCGCGCCGGACTGCTCACTGAGGAGCGTGACCTTGCCATCCTTGATTTTCCCTTCATAGGTCACCGGGATATTGCCCATCGTCATGGTGTAGTTGAAGGCCAGCGGCTTGCCGTCGAGCGTCTCGCGGTAGGACTGGTTCATGGAGATCTTCACCCGGGCGGCATCGCGGGCGATTTCCAGGACCATCCGCGTTGTCGTATGCACCTCGTCACCGACACGCTCCAGCGCCGAGTGCATGTAGCCGCACTTGGCGTCCTGCAGGCGGACGGAATACCACTCATCCGCTTCGATGGAGGTCGGGACGGCTTGTTTCTCAGGGCCAGCGAAGAGGGGCGAGGTGAATAGCCCAATGACAAGCAAAGAGCGAAACAGGCCAGGCGTCTGGAATGGGGCGGCATCACCAATCATGTTGTCTCCTCAAGCGTCCGGCGCTTTTCCAGACCGGCCATCGTCGTTTTCACACAGGGTTGACCGGACGAACCGGCTGGCTACCATGCTACTCGTATGGTCAAACGACCGCGACACGCCGCGTTTTCCCACTTGCACCTTGTGTTGATCAGTATTGTATTCGCGCAACCTTCGGGCTGCAGCCGGCCGGCGCCGCCCCAGGAGCCGACCGAGTCGGCCGTCGCCTCTCAGGATATCGACGTGCTTTGGGATTCGGCCCTTTCTGTGCTTCGCAAGCTCGACTTCCAGCCGGACCGGCAGGATCGCGCCACGGGCATCATCACCACATTTCCCACGACCAGCATGCAATGGCACGAGCCCTGGCGGCAGGACGTCGCCGACTGGTACAGCCTGGCGATGTCCTCGCTGCACACGATTCAACGGAAGGTGACGATTCGCTTTCTTCGCGAGCAGCAATGGGTCATCGACGTGCAGGTGGATATGTACATCCTGAGCACACCCGACTATCAGATCACCACCGCCTCGTCCGCGATCAGGAGCTTTAGCGGCGACTTGCCCACCATCACCGGCGAGACCGCCCTCGGCGGGGCCTCCCGCGAGTGGGTTGCCCTGGGCCGCGATGGCTACATGGAAGCGCGCATTCTCAATCGGGTACTCTCCTACTGACCCGCCCCATCGACCGACTCCGCCAAGGCGCTGCGTTCGATCGACCGAACCGCCGAATACCGCTCTATCCCGCGCGCGACCCCCGGGCGTGCCCGTTTCAGGATTGCCAGCGCTGCATTTGCATCGATGCGATCGCGCATCATGAGGTAACACAGGACAAGGATGGCGCTGCGCCCCCTGCCCGCCTTGCAATGTGCCAGCACTTTGCCGCCCGCCGAGATGCGATCGTCAATGAACTCCAGTCCGCGGCGCAGGTCGTCCTCGGCCGGACAGTGATAGTCCAGCGTCGGCAGGTGGAGTTGCTCCAGCCCCAATTCGGCAAGTGTCGCCGCGTCTCCGGCGAACTCCTCGCAAAGGTTGACTACCGCGGTCACGCCCTGCGCTTTGAGCCGGGCCAGGTCTCCGCGCGAAGGGAGTGAACCAATGGCGATATGTTCATCCACCCAGTCGGCCTGATGCCAGACACCCAGCGCGCACATCAGGCGATTGAACCAGAGCGATGGATAAAACGCGGCGTGGATGAGCAGGCGAAGCATCATGGTCTTGCCGCCTCGTCACGTGCTGCCGAGCGAAGCTGCGGCGCGAGGCTGACCCCGTCGATCGGCGGATGGCGCTTGAGCCGATCCGACTCGCCCAACAATTCGAGCAGCGTCGGCATGACATCGACGAGCCGGCCGCACTCGATCGATGCGCCGCTGGCAAGCTCCGGACCGGCGAAGAACAACGGAATGCGCATGTCCTCCGCGAGACACGAGCCGTGCTCGCCGCACCCGTTGCCGGCAAGCAGCCAACCCTGTGCCATGAAGATCACGAGATCCCCGGCGCGCGGCGAGTCGAAGTACTCAATGATCTGCGGCACGAAGTCCGGACAACTGGATTCAACCGTCTTGGCAAGCCATTGCCGCGAATCGTGCCAGCCCTCGCGGGCGAACCTCGCCAAGTCCGGCGACTGGGTCAGGCCCATTGCATCGGCCGCGACGTCCGCCAACGCACCATCGGCGGAGACGACTCGGTACTCCTTCATCGAACCGGCCAGTTGCCGTTCCACCACCGCGATTCCCCGCGCCGATCGAACCTCGACCCGGTCGCGGTCCAGGCTTCGACACACAAAGGCCACCGCCGGTAGATCGGCAATACGGCACGATTCAGCCTGATGGCTGCCTGTCGCAGTCGGACCGTCGATGAACTGAACCACCCGCTCCGTGCTTGGGTCTTCCCCCCAGCCCTTGTCGCCCCGAAGAAAAACGGCGACGCGTCGATGCGAGCCGTCCACCAGCATGGCGTCGTACTTATCCAGGAATGAAAACCGTTCCGCGTATCCGGCGCCGGGAACGTCTCCCTCGCGGCATCGGATGCCCCGAGTCCGGCATAACCACGCGCCAAGGTCGAACGCCTTCGCCTCACTGGCCCGCGGGTGTCCGTGATCCGTCACCAGAATCAGGTATGAAGTCTCCAGCAAACCGGCCGACTCCATTGCGTTGGTAACACGGCCGATCTGGTAGTCAACGTCCTCAAAGACCTTTGCGTAGTAGTCGGTATGCGATCCATACGCGTGCCCGGCGGCATCCAGGCCAGGAAAGTAAAACGTGAGCACGGACGGCCACTGCCGGACTCGCTCGGCCAGCGTGCCCACCTGCTCGATGCACGAGGCGACATATTGATTCACCGGTATGTGCCAGCCGAGAAACCACGCGGGACCGGTCTCAATCCTGTTATCGAACGAATGCGTTACGCCGCGCTGAGTGTGGCACTGCACGTTGACCGTGAAGCGATCATCGAGCAGCTCGTAAAGCGTCGGTTGCGTGAAGTCTTGATTGACGTGCTGATAGTTTTCAAGGGTGATGTAGTCGATCCAGGTCAGACGGTGGCGATCGAAGAGCTGATTGCACATGATCCCGTGATGCCCGGGAAAGCAACCGGTGAAAAGCGAGACGGTATTGGGATAGGTCATCGCGGGCAACGACGTGACGGCATTGTTAACCCGGACGCCGCCTTTGACGAAGCGCTTGTCGATGTTCGGCAGCCTGCCCTCCGCGAGCAGCTCATTCATCCGCGACTCGTCCATTCCGTCGACGAAAAAAATGACGGCGCTACGAGCCGGTCGCTCGACCTTGTCCGAAATTGACAGAACCAGGGGCTGTCGCCCGCAGCCTGCCGGCGCGATGAGCAAGGCGGAGTAAAGGATGGTGATGATGAATTGGCGTCGGTTCATTCGTACCCAATGGCCGTCGTCACGTCGATGCGCTTCACCGCTCTGAGCGGGAGGATGGCAGCGGTCAGCGCAATGAGGATCGCCGCCGCGACGGCGTAGGCCATCGCCCCGTAGGGTCGGACAATCGGGAGATCATAGCCCGTCGCCTTCACCGACATAGGCAGGACAAGATACTCGACCGTCGCCATGCCGATGATGCAGCCCGCCAAGCCGCCCGCCAGACCGAGCATGGTCGCCTCGCCGGCGAGCATGCGCCGGATTTGTGCGGTCGAGGCCCCGATCGCGCGCAGCAGACCGATCTGCCGCGTCTGCGTGAGCAGCGAGACCAGGAGTGTGTTGGCCACGCCGACGCCGCCGACGATCACCGCGAGCAGCAGTTGCAGATTCGCCAGGGCAAACCAGTCGCGCATGAAGGCGTCAACGTTCTCTTTCAGGTTGGAGGTGCGATAGACAAACAACCCGTACTGGTTCGCCCAGCGATCGGTCAGCTTGGCGCGATACGGCTCGATGGCCTCGCCGTCTTTCACCTGAATATCAACGTATGACAATGACGAATCGTCCCAGGTCTCTCGGTAAAGCGGCAGGTCGATGAACACGACGCCGCGAAACCAGGAATAGTCGGTCTGGACCGCGCCGATCTTGTAGCTGCGCGGCCCCTGCGGCGTGGGGAGTTCGATGACGTCGCCTTCGTCCACGCCGTGTATCCGCGCGAAGTTCCGCGAGACGGCGACATTGCCGGCTCTAAAGGAGGCGATGGACTGCGAGGCGGTGTCCGCGTCTGTCGTGACGCCGCGTTCGGCCTTGATCCGCTCGAAGATCTCCGGCTCGTAGGCGATCAGCATGATCTCATCGCCGCCGAACGGCATGAGTCGCACGCGCACGCCATACGCGTTTCGACACTCTGGGTCACTGCGAGCCTCGGCGAGAAGCTCACTCGGAAACGTCCCCGCCGGATAGGCCGACGTGGCGATGTCGTTCATCTGGATCATCAGGTCAAACGCAAAGATATTGTCGATCCAGCGGTCGATCTCCCGTCGCAGACCGCCGACCAGCGCCGTCACCGCGATGACCAGGCTCAGGCTGCCCCCCAGCGCCACAATCGTCAGCGACGTTCGCGAGGGATATTTCACGATACTCTCGAGCGCCATCGTCAGCGGGACGCTCGACAACCTCGCGCCCAATGCACGGATCGCAGGCGTCGCCCAGATCAATACTTGAGGCCCCACCAGCGCCAGCCCGATCATCGCCGCCATCAATCCGAAAACGGTCGGCTTCCACTCCGTTCGCGGATGGCGAACAATAACGACGCACAATGCGATCAGCGCGACACCGCAGGCCAGCCAGAGGCCCGCGCGAAGTTGAAGCGTGCGCTCCACTTCGGCGGGCCGCATCGCCGAGACCGGCGGCAGATTCGCGGCCGCCCTCGCCGGAACGAAGGCCCCCGCAACAGCCGCGAGGACTCCGACAATCGGCGCGAGCAACCACGCATCGGTGGGAATGATGAGCCGAATGTCGCCCAGGTCCATCATGATCGAGAGCGTCTTCGCCACGCCGCGCAGGGCCTCGCCCGCAATGGCTCGCCCACCAAATGCGCCGATGACCGAGGCGACGAGCCCGATCAGCGCGGCCTCCAGTGTGAAGACGAGGAGTATCTCGCGCGGACGGGAGCCCAGCGCGCGCAGCGTTCCGATCTCCTTGGCTCGTTGCACCACCGATAGCGACATTGTGTTATAGACAATGAAGAGCCCGATCACGGACGCGATCATGCTGACCGTAACGAGAATCGTCTGAAACTGGGCGTAGAGATATTCAAACGTCGGATCACCGCCGCCAACGGACTCAACCCGGCACTCGGGACGAACCGCCGCGCGCACGGCCTCGATCGTCGCTCCACCACCAAGGGCAAGATCGATGCGGTCAATGGCATCCCCGCGCGCGAGCAGCCTCTGTGCCGCGCTGATTTCCATGAAAACGATATTGCCGCCCAGGGCCCGCGCAGGACCCTCGGCCGCGAGAATGCCGGCGAGATGACACGTCGTGACGCCGCTCGGCCCGGAGAGCTTGACTTCGCCGCCGAGTTTCCATCCGCGCAGCTCCACGATTCCCGCCGGCGCCACGAAGGCATTCCTGCGCATCAGCAGCGTCGGCAGATCAAGCTTGAGGTCGTCGGAAAACTGGAGATTTCGCAGGGCCGCGTCTCGCCGGGCATCGAGCCCCACAACCATGATCGTCTGCCGGTCTTCAGGAATGATCGCCGCGCCCTGCACGATCGGCGCCGCCTTGACGCCGGCTACCGACTCGACGGCCGCGAGGTCGACCATGCGCAATTTGTCGGACGCCTTAAGTCGAAACTCCGCGCCGCCGGCGAGCGCCTCGACGTTGCGGCGAAATGCGGCGGTGATGCTGGCCTGTGTGCCGCGCATCGAGACGAAGAGCGCCACGGCCACGGAAATTGAAACGACCGACAGCGCGTACCGCAGCGGGTATCGCCGAAGGTGCGACGGCGTGGTGCAGAGCATCTGCTGCATGACGGCGCGGACGTTCACGCGTGGACGCTCCCTGTCGCGACGTCGGATTCCACTTTCCCGTCGCGGATGTGAACGATCCGGTCGGCCATCTTCGCCACCTGCATGTCGTGCGTGACGAGCAGCGTCGTTCGGCCGCTTTGGTGAGCTGTCTCGCGGATCTGGGCCATGATCTCCGCGCTTGTCGTAGAGTCGAGGTTGCCCGTCGGCTCGTCGGCGAGGAGTAAGTCAGGATTCGTAATCAGTGCCCGGGCAATGGCCACGCGCTGCATTTGTCCGCCGGACAGCTCATCGGGAAGAGACTTGGCGCGATCCTTCAGGCCGATGTGCGTGAGCAGGGCATGTGCCCGATCGGCCGCTTCACCGGCGCTGCGACCGTCGAGCAGGAGGGGAAGTGCGATGTTGCGATCGACCGTCAGCGTGGGCAGGAGATTGAAAAACTGAAACACGAGGCCGATGCGGTATCGACGCAGATCGGTCCGCTCGGTCTCGCTCATCGTGGAAATGTCGCGGCCGTCGAAGCACACCCTGCCGGATGTCGGGACGTCCAGCGCCGCCGCCAGGTGCAGCAGCGTGCTCTTGCCGGAGCCGCTCGGTCCGACGACGGCGACGAATTCCCCGCGCTCCAGTTTGAGGGAGAGTCCGTCCAGGGCCCGCGTGGCGATGCCGCGGCGGTCATAGAGTTTTGTGACGCCATCGAAGAGCAGCATAGATCGGCGAATCCTAACGCCTGCCCGAAACAAGCCATAGCCCCGCTTGTTGTCGACCGGCCCGATTCGATACGATAGTGATTCGAGGGGTGGCCGGGCTTTCCGACACCACAGTCACCTGGAGGGAGCATCAACGTGCAAGGACAATTCGGTCGGGCGTCGCGAGCGGTCGCCATCAAGTCATGCGCCGCGGGTATCTTGTGGACCTCTGTGATCTCGGCGCTCTGCGGCTTGCCCGAGCGCGCCGATGCCGGGGGCACGCCGCTGACCACGCAGCTCGTCGCCAACGGGCTTTCTCAGCCGCTCTATCTGACGCACGCGCCGGGCGACTTTCATCGGCTGTTCGTGCTGGAGAAGGCGGGGCGCATTCGCATCATCAAGGACGGCGTGCTTCTGCCGACGGCGTTTCTGGATATCGACCCCATCGTGAACTCCACGACGCTGGAATGGGGCCTGCTCGGGATGGCGTTTCACCCCGGCTATGAGTCGAACGGCTACTTCTTCGTCAACTACATCGAGAACACCGGCGACTCCGTGATTGCTCGATATCGCGTGAGCGGCAATCCTGACATCGCCGACGCGGGCAGCGGTGAGATTGTGCTTTACATCGACCAGCCCAACGCCAACCATCGCGGCGGATGGCTCGACTTCACCTTTGACGGCTACATGTATTGCACCTTCGGCGACGGCGGCGGACAGAACGACCCGAGCAACCGGGCGCAGAACATCAACCTCCTGCAGGGCAAACTCCTTCGCCTCGACGTCGACGGGCCGGACAACATCATGGGCAGCGCCGACGATGACGGTTTCCCCGCCGACCCGCAGAAGCTCTACACCATCCCGCCAAGCAACCCGTTCGCCGGCGTGGCCGGGGCCGATGAGATATTTGCTTACGGCTTTCGCAATCCGTGGCGGGCGTCGTTCGATCGTTCGACGGGCGCGCTGTACATCGCCGACGTCGGGCAGAACGCGTGGGAGGAGATCGACTACATCCCGTTCGGCACCGCGGGCGGACAGAACTTCGGCTGGCGATGCATGGAGGGCAACCACTGCACCGGCATGACCGGTTGCACCTGTTCGCTGAACTGCCCGGGCGGCAGCGGGCTGGTTTGTCCCATTCAGGAGTATGGCCATGCGTTCGGCGTCTCCATCACCGGCGGCTATGTCTATCGCGGCTGCGCGATACCGGATCTGAAGGGCGTCTATTTTTATGCCGACTTTCAGAGTTCGCGCATCTGGTCCTTCCGTTACAACGGTGTCTCCATTTCCAGCTTTGAAGAGCGTACGGCCGAGCTCGATCCGCCGGGGGCGCTTGCCATTAACTCGATTGCGTCGTTCGGCGAGGACGCATTCGGGGAAATCTATCTTGTCGATCACGGCGGGGAGATTTTCAAGATCGTCCCCGCCACTTTCGTCGGGCCGGACTGCAACGGCAACGCCGCGCGCGATACCTGCGACATCCTCGCGATGGTCAGCACCGATGTGAACCTCGACGAGGTGCCGGACGAGTGTCAGTGCGCCACGTGCCGGGGCGACATGAACGGCGACAACTCCACCAACGGGGCCGACGTGCAATCGTTCGTCGATTGCTATCTCGGAGGCGTCGCGACGGCGCTGGGCTGCTACTGCGCCGACATGAACATCGACCTCACTTTCTCGACCGTCGATATCGACTCGTTCACCGACAAGCTGCTCGGCATCGGCGATCCGAGCCCGATCTGCCCGTAAAGCTCGGCGCACCATGACCGGCGGTGGCGAAGCCTGCCGACGATCGAATACAATCCCCCCATCATGGACGCTGCCGCGCTGCGCATTCTCGATGCCAACTTCAACCGGGCGCGCGAGGGTCTGCGCGTGCTGGAGGAGCATGCGCGATTCGCGCTGGATGACGCGGTGCTGACGGAATCGCTCAAGCATCTGCGGCACGAGTTGACGGCGGCGGGCGCGCGACTCCTGCCAGCCGACGCACTTAGTTGTCGAGACACGCCAGGCGACGTCGGCACGCAAATCACGACGGACGCGGAGCATCAGCGGGCGGACACAACGGCCGTCGCGTCGGCCGCGGCGAAGCGGCTTGGTGAGTCGCTTCGGTGCATTGAGGAATATGGTAAGCTCGTCGATCCATCTGCCGCCGCTGCCGTGGAGCAGATGCGTTACCGGTTGTATTCGATCGAGCAGGAGACACTCTTGACTTCGCCGCGGCGCAGGCGGCAGCGCGAGGCGAGGCTGCACGTGCTCGTCACCGCCGAGCTTTGCAAGGGGGACTGGCTGGCGACCTGCGAGGCGGCGATGGCGGGCGGGGCCGATGTGATTCAACTGCGCGAGAAATCGCTGAACGACCGGGAGCTGCTGGCCCGGGCGGTGCGGCTTCGCGCGATGACCGAGGCCGCCGGGGCGCTGCTGTTTATCAACGATCGGGCGGACATTGCCCGACTGTGCGGGGCTGACGGCGTTCATGTGGGGCAGAGCGATCTTTCGGTCGCGGATGTTCGGCGCATTGCCGGGCCGACTGTGCTGGTGGGCAAGAGCACGCACAGCGCCGCTGAGATTACGGCGGCGATCGAGGAGCGGCCGGATTACATTGCGGTGGGCCCGATGTTCGCTTCGGCGACGAAGCCGGATGTACAGGTCGCCGGGGCGCGACTGCTCGAGAAGGCTGCCGGGCTTACTGATCTGCCGATTGTGGCGATCGGCGGGATCACGGCGGGCAATGTCTCGGGGCTGGTTTGCCGGAGTCCGTTTGCGGTGGCGGTGAGTCATGCGGTGATCTCGGCGAGCGATGTGGCTACGGCTGCGCGGGAGATTCGCGGGGCGGTTTCGTGCGACGAGCGGCAAACTCCAAGGTGACATAAGGTGACACAGCCGATTTTTTTCGTTTGCAACTCTTGTGGCGGGCATGTGTTGGGGCAGGGTCTGGAAAAGTCGAAAAAGCGAAAAGTCGGATCGTCGAAATGGGGGAGAGTTTGGGCGGGACGGGGTCGCGGGGGCATTTGAGAGGGTCCAGGAAAATGCAAGGGCGATGACACAGTTGGCGTCGGCGGTTGGCGTTGAGTGCGATCGGGTATCCGGCTTTTCTGGTACCGCTTGCTGACGCGCGCGGCTCGGATCGGGGCGCGGGACGCGCGCAAGTCGTGCAAATCCGAAGGTGACATATAGTGACACACGCGATTTTTTTCGCTGGCAAGTCTTGTGGCGGGCGTGTGTTGGGGCGGTTCGCGTTTTGGGTGGTTTTTGGGTGGAAACGTCGAAAAATCGAAACGTCGAAACGTCGAAATTTCGCGGACCCGGGGCCTGGGGCTTGAGGTTGGGATTGCCGAAAACTCGGACATCGCGCGCTAACTCCTGCGGGGCCGGGGTGGGTTTGTTTCCATTTGGTTAATACTTGCTCGGCGTGCGCGCGGGCGGCGTGAATTTGGGGGTGTCGGGGATTGCTGGGGAAGCCCATGGACGGCCGTCCGTGGGCTTCGGACGGATTGCAAGGTAATCCGCGCTAACGCCTTTGTTACGGTCGAACCGTTTTAAGGGAATACCGGGGCTCTCCAGTTAGTTATAATCAAGGTGGTCATGCACGAACATGCTTCGTCGGTGACCCGTCAGCATTCCGGAATTCGCGTGGCCTGATTCGCGACTGATTCCACGATTGGGCCGACTTGCAGCAAGGGCCGGTGCATCGCGTGACAAGAACTTCTCACATTCGGCGTCGCGTGGCGACACTACTTCCAGCGCTTGTTGCGATGGCCGCGTATCTGTTGAGTCCGCCGGCGTCCACTCTTGCACAGTGCGAATACGACTGGCTTCCCGGCGCGGGTCTGCCGGGGGTCGATGGCGGGGTGTCGTCGATGATCAACTGGGACCCGGACGGCGACGGACCGCAGAGTGAGATACTTGTTGTCGGCGGGATATTTGAAGCGGCGGGCAATGTGCTGACGCGCCATGCGGCCGCATGGGACGGAATGCAATGGCGGGCGATGGACAACGGGCTGTTCCGCGCTGGGGTCACTGCTCTTGGTGTTCACGACGGGCAGTTGTATGCGGGCGTCTATAAGAACAGCGACGGACTTCCGCCTCGCGTACTTCGGTGGGATGGCGCCGAGTGGCAGACGGTCGGCAACGTGACGCGCGGTTCTTTGCTTGCGTATGTCAGCGCGTTCGCGAGCTTCAACGGGAACCTGGTGATTGCCGGGTCCCTTTCGGAGGTCGACGGCGTCTCGACGCCCGGGTTTGCGATGTGGGACGGCAAGTCGTGGCAGCCGCTGGGATCGGGGGTGTCGGGCACATCCCCACCGATCGGGTATGGGCTGCATGTCATGAATGGAGAATTGATCGTCAGCGGATCGTTCACGATGGCAGGCGGCATCAGCGCCAATCGCATCGCTGCATGGAACGGGGAAACGTGGCGTGCGCTTGGGAGCGGTTTCTCATCGAGCGGCGCATCGGCGTTTGCGGAATTCAATAGCGACTTGATCGCCGGGGGATATTTCTATGAAGCGGGCGGCATTGTCGTCAACAACATCGCTCGATGGGATGGCGTCGCGTGGCATTCCATGGGCGAAACCAACAGACCGGTTAATGCACTGCGCGTGTTCAACGGGGAGTTGATCGCGGCAGGGGAGTTCGGAGGTGTAGGGGGCGTGCTGACTCAAAGAATCGCGCGCTGGAATGGTGTGACGTGGGACCATGTCGGCAAGGGGATCGGATACGCCCACGGCGGCAGAGTGTATGCGCTGGGCCAACTGGGCGGTGACTTGTACGTCGGAGGTACATTCGGCGTCGCCGGAGGCGGCGTTGATGTGCAGAACTTCGCCCGTTGGGATGGTAGCGAGTGGCAAAGAGTCGGCGACGGTCTCATCGGTCCAGTTTATTCGTTTGGCGTGTACGACGGTGAGTTGATTGCGGCCGGGATGTCTCAGTTTAGCAGCGAACTGAATATCAATTATCTGTCTCGATACCGAGACGGTCGGTGGTCGAGAATGGCCAGTCACGTCGGGATTATCGACGAGATGATGACATTTCGCGGAGACCTGATCGTGGCCGGTGTGTTTGGCGCGGTTGACGGCACGCCTGCCAACAGCCTGGCGCGATGGGACGGGCAGAGGTGGTCCGCGGTCAGTACCGCCCTTGCGCAGGATTCTCCTTTGACCATTGCCGCGATGGTGGAATACCGCGACGAACTCGTCATCGCGGGCAGCTTCAGCCGCGCCGGCGGCGTGGTCGTCAACAACATTGCCCGATGGGACGGGACGACGTGGCGTTCACTTGGAACAGGAACTTCGTGGATCGTACTGGCATTGGAGGTTTTTCAGGGCGAGCTCATAGTGGGCGGCAACTTCACCAGCGTGGACGGGCAGGACATTCCGTACCTCGCGCGATGGAATGGGGAGACGTGGCTTCCCGTCGGTCCGCGACTGAACGGCGGCGTGTCGGCGCTGGCGGTCCACCATGACAAGCTGATCGTCGGCGGAGGATTTTCAACGGCGGACGGCGTGCCGACTGCCAATGTCGCCGAGTGGGGTGGTGACAACTGGACGCCGTTGGGCACCGGGTTTGGCGGCTATGGAATCAACGACTTTGCGACGTACAACGATGAACTCTACGCATCGGGTTCATTCTGGGTGCCCGACGGGAACTCCGGGTACATCGCTCGCTGGGACGGTGAGAATTGGAAGGATGTCGCCGCGAGTCTGGGCGGCGAAGTTTATGCATTGCAAGCGTGGAATGGCGAACTGGTGGTGGGCGGCGACTATCCCTACCCCCTTGAGTGGTCGACGGACAATTACTACGTCGCGCGATTAGCGCCGGTCTGCCGGGTCGGAGATATGAACTGCGACCATGTGATCGACGCGGGTGATGTGAGCCGGTTTGTGAACGCCATTTTGGAGCCGGAGAACCTCACCGGGTGCGGTCGCTACATCGCCAATACGAACCGGGACGTATTCGATGACGGCACGTCACGGGTCGATGCACTTGATATCGCAAGCTTTGTTGACGCAGTGCTGAATCATCCTTGATCGGGCACGGGCGGATTTGATTTCTTAATTAAGTATTTTTTTGGCGCGCGCGGGAGATGCGACCCCTTCGGGGTCGCTTTGCGCGGGGTGGGCTCGCGGTACAGGGGCGATGCCCCTGCCTACTCACTTTTGGCCCTTCGGGCCGGAGGCAGGTTGATCGTGCCGATTGCCGATTTATCGGGGTAGATGCTGGTTAATCAAATGGATAACGGGTTCATCGAGTCGATTGCAGGTTCAACGAGCCGGATGCGAGTTGATTGAGTTGATTGCGGGCAACTGGGCCAGGTGCAAATCAATCGAACCGATGCGGGTTGGTCGATTTGCCAGGCGAGATGCGCGAGGCGGCATCTCGCGCAGGCAGCTGTGTAGGCGCGCACGGGGAGCAAGTGTGGTTGGTGCGAGGAGTACCAGCATGACCTTGGCGCACGAAACGATCAGCGTTCGGCAAACAGCCGTCGGAACTCGGCGGGCTGCCGCAGTGTTTCGGCCTCATGTCACTCAAAAAACGCCAAAATATCGAAGCGCCCCAACACATGCCCGACACGAGAGTTGCGAACGAAAAAAATCGCGTGTGTCACCTTATGTCACCTTCTCTTTTGGCGCGAAGTGCGTGCGAAAAACCGGCCGGCATGGGCGCGCGGCCGCTTGCGGACGATTGCCCACGGTGGATGTTCAGCCGCCCGGACTGGAAGTCCGGGGCTCGTCGGACTGGGGTTCTTGCGGCGGCTTGCAGGGGCGCGGCGTCGCACCGAAAATGCGGCGACTATGAGCAAGAATGCCAAAGCCGCGGTGATGAGTGCCTTCAAGGAAGCCATTGGAGTGCAGGAGTTCCCGTTGCCGGATGCGCTGGCGGCGGGCGACGTGCTGGTGAAGGTGACGATGGCCGGGGTGTGCGGGACGGACGTTCATCTGCACAAGGGCGAGCTGGCGGTGCCGCTGCCGCTGATCATGGGGCATGAGACGGTCGGCCTGGTGGAGGCGATCGGCGGCGAGGCGAATGACTGGCTGGGCGCGCCGCTGAAAAACGGCGACCGGGTGTCGTGGACTGTGGGCCGGCCTTGCGGCGAGTGTCTTTACTGCCGGCTGCACCGATTGCCGTCGCGCTGCTCGAACCGCAAGGCGTACGGGGTGAACACGCCGTGCAACCACGCGCCGCACTTTCTCGGCGGGTATGGGCAGTATCACCATCTGCGCGCGGGGACGGCGATCTTCAAGCTGGCGGACGATCTGCCGTCGGAAGCGCTCATCGGCGCGGGCTGCGCGCTGGTGACGTGCGTGCACGGCTACGAGAAGATGCCGGTGCGCTGGGCGGAGTCGTGCGTGGTGCAGGGGGCGGGGCCGGTGGGGCTGGCGGCCATCGCCATCGCATCGGACGCGGGGGCGCGGCCGATCATCGCCATCGGCGGGCCGAAGGATCGACTGGAGCGGTGCCAGCGCTTCGGGGCGGACATCACCATCGACATCGACGAGATCAAGAACCCCGACAAGCGGCGCGGCATCGTTTTGGAGAACACCAACGGGCTGGGGGCGGACGTGGTGATCGAGTGCGTCGGGCATCCGTCGGCGGTGTCGGAAGGATGGCACCTGGCGCGCGACGGCGGGCGGTACATGGTGCTCGGGCAATACTGCGACGCCGGGCCGATCCCGCTGAACCCGCATTACATCACCAAGAAGGAGCTGGAGATTCACGGCTCGTACGGCAGCGAGCCGCACCATTGGGCCAAGGCGCTGGAGTTCCTGCGGGCACGGGGGGACCGATTTCCGTTTCACGAGCTCATCACGCATCGCTACTCGCTGGACCAGGTGAACGAGGCGCTGGACGCAGTGGCGCACTGGCGGACGGGCAAGGCGGTGATTTGTCCGAATGGGTAGGAGGAGACCTGGGGCGCAATACGGCACATTGACGCGGCATCGATGGTGGGCAGAGCCCACCCTACGGGGGCGCAGCGGTCGGTGAATTGCACGGGGGCGATGGTGGGCAGAGCCCACCCTACGGGGGCGCGGGGGGGCGGGGCCATTGCGGGGGCGCTCGGGTTGTCGGGTTTTGGCGAATTGGGTTTTCGTTGGTAGGCTTCCCGGTCATGCTGGTACAACTTCACACGGCCACTCTGTTTGGTATTGATGCGATCGCCTGCGAGGTCGAGGTGAATATCTCGTCGCGCGGGTTTGCCGCGCCGGTGATCGTCGGATTGCCGGACGCGGCGGTGAAGGAAAGCCTGGAGCGGATTCGCACGGCGATCACCAATTGCGGATACCAGCCGCCGGGCAATCGGACGGTGATCAACCTTGCGCCGGCGGACATTCGCAAGGAGGGGCCGGCGTTCGATCTGCCGATCGCGCTGGGGATGATCTTCGCCAACGACGGCATCGCCCCGCCGGAGTTGAAAGAGTATGTCATCGTCGGGGAACTGGCGCTTGACGGACGGGTGCGGCCGATCAAGGGGGCGCTTTCGATCGCGATGATGGCGCAGAGCGAGGGCTTTCGCGGGGTGATCGTGCCGCGCGAGAATGCCAACGAGGCGGCGGTGGTCGACGGGCTGGAGGTCATCGCGGTGGCATCGCTGGCCGAGGCGGTGGGCTTTGTCGTCGGGCAACTGCCGCTGGAACCGACGACGGTCGATCTCGATCAGCAATTCGCGCAGGCGTCGGCGTATGACCTCGACTTTGCGGATGTGCGCGGGCAGGAGTTTGCCAAGCGGGCGCTGATTATCGCGGCGGCCGGAGGGCATAATGTGCTGATGATAGGTCCAAGTGCCAGTAGCAGGCTAAGTGCTTGAGCTGACGGGGATTAGCTCGGATTCGCTCCTGGCTAATCCTCTGAGAAGTAGTCCGTGTCCAGGCGTTTGGTCTTGTAGGTGGTCACCGTCGAGACCCCGACATCGAAATCGATCATCAGTTGAGCAAGCCGATGACCGTCAATCAGGATTACCTTGGAGTCAATGCTAGAGGCGAAATCCTCCGCCTCTTTTGAGAACTTCGAGGTCGTGACGAAGATGCCCTTCCTCGCCCGCTGCCCCTGAAGCGCGCCGACAAACTTCTGTACCTCCGGGCGACCGACCACGGCCTCCCACCGTTTGGCCTGAAGATAAATCACGTCGAGACCCAGTCGATCCTCTTTGATGATGCCGTCGATGCCCTCGTCGCCACTTTGGCCGATCACCTTCCCGGCATCCTCGATTGTGCCTCCGTAGCCCATTGAGACCAGAAGATCGACGACTAGCTTCTCAAAGAACGCGGGGCTCGCCTGCCGTACTTGTTCGAGGAGATCTGTCGCCAGAGCGCTTCGAAGCTGCTGGTATGCTCCTTCGAGAAGTTCGTCCGGGGTCTTGTCCGCTGCTCCTTCGTCGCCCTTGTCAGCGCTGTCGTCCCTGGATTTAGTGCGAAACTCGACGAATTCGGAGTACTGGTTCAGGAAGTCAATGTCGAGGTGATCCAGCCCGCGAGCGAGAATCTCCTTGCCGCGATCCGTGATTCGGATGACGCCACGTCGCGGTGATGCCAACACGCCCGCCTTAACAAGATACGTCTTGGCCCACTGTACACGATTCGTCAGGATCGGCATCTTCCCGCTCGGGAGCAGCTCTTTCTGCTCCAGCTCACTCAGATGGAACTTCTCCGCAATCCAACCATAAGCGTCGCGAATCGCGTGCTCCGCCCCGTCTTCGGCGAAATGAAGTAGCGGCAGCATGATGCTCTGAAAATCTGGCACGGCCATGACGCGACTCCGATGCTCGACGTGTCGCTGGCTCAGCCTCAGCGACCCCATTCAGCGGCATCGTACTTCGTACGTTACAGCAGCACCAGAAGTGGCCCCGCGCCGATGCGGGGCCGGTGGAGCCCTCCGCCCCCAAGATTCCGGCACCATATCGACCTGCCGATTGGGACACTCAAACGCTGGTGCGACTCGGTATCCTTTGACGCTGGCCGATATTTCGGGGCCTCGGAGCACCCTAGTTCACGTCATTACTTTTCTCAGTGCAAGAACAGGATCGACTCGACATGCCCTCGCCCATGCAACGAATTCCATGACATCGACTCGTCGGTTTCCGGATTCGCAGTTGTAAACCCACGACTGTGGCTTCCTTAGAAGCCGACCCAAGGCGCGCTGGGTCAGCCCGGCCTCCACTCGAAGCTCGCGCAGAAGAACAGGAACACGGCGATATGATGGACTGTGTTGCGACTTGGTTCCCATTCAACCCGATCATCAGGTCGAAAACGCTTGACACGATTTGCGTGTCAGGGCATAATCAAGTGCATCCTTTCCCGAGTTCCAAGTAAGGAATCTCATTGAAGGAGACGGTGTGCAAATGGGTCTCAAGCAACTAACTTCTTGTGGTGCGATTGTGCTCGCAAGCTCAGTCTCCCTCTTCAGCGTGAATAATACCTCCCTGGCGGGTCATATTTTCTGGACCGATACCGACGGAGCGGATACGGCAAGCGCGACGATCAAGATGTCAGATGCGGACGGTTCCAATCTCCAGACGGCAATTGGTGGGCTGAGCCATATTCGTGGCATGGCTCTCGACGTTGGTGCAGGAAAAATGTATTGGACGAGCCCGGGAACCGGACGAATCTTGCGAGTGAGTATGGATGGCTCCGGTCCCGTCGATACGCTAATCGCGGATGCACAGAACGGCACCTCTGGCATCGCATTGGACATCACGAATGGAAAGATGTACTGGACCGACTCAAATACTGGTCTTACTGGTGGGAAGATTCGCCGCGCAAATCTTGACGGCTCTGGCTCCGAGGACTTGGTGACGACTGGACTCGTTCATCCAGCCGGAATTGCTGTCGATGCACTGGCGGGCAAGGTGTATTGGACCGACTTGCTGGGCAACCAGGACGGCATGGGCCGGATTCAACGGTCGAATCTCGACGGGTCTGGAGTCGAGACAATTCTCACGGCTATAGATGAAGCCAACGGGCTTGCCATCGATCCTTCGAGCGGAAAACTGTATTGGACAGAATCAACGTCGGGTCGGGTCCAGCAAGCCAACGTTGATGGAACGGGACTGATCGACCTGATCACCGGATTGGACACGCCGACTACGCTCGCGCTTGACCTAAGTCTGGGCAAAGTCTATTGGACCGATTCCGGATTCGGCGGTCAGATCAATCGAATTGAGCGTGCGGAACTCGATGGCTCGGGCCGGGAAACAATCGTTTCCGGCGTCGGGTTCCCATGGGGTATCGCCGTCGTCCCAGAGCCATCGACGGCGCTGTTGTTGCTGGTCGCTGGGTTACTTGGCATCAGGGCGTCGCGCCGTCGATAGCGTGAATGAATAGGAGAAGGATCATGCTACGATTCCGCTTACTTGTCGTCACGGTGGTGGTGACCACTGCGGCAGTTTCAAGTGCGGACATCATCGATGATTTTGAAGATGGTGACTTCACCCAGAATCCGACTTGGACGCCAGGTGCGTTCGGTTCCGTAGAGGTGGCAACGGACCCGCTTCGACCCGGAAACATGGTCGTAAAGACCCATGGAACCGAAGGAGCCCACAGTGGGCTGGCGACGCCAGTCAATCAGAGTTGGACCGGCTTCTCAGTTGAAATGGAGTTTTTGGCAGACACGACGAACTTCAGCCCCGTGCTAAACGTCTGGACGCCAGGGTCATACTACATCGGCGTTTGGTTAATCGGTTCTGGGGCAAACGGACTTGGGCTCCCGGACGGCACTCGGTGGCTCATCGCCGACAATCCCGAAAACACGCCTGGATGGCTTTCGCGCGACCCGAATGCGCCGGTCGTTCCTTTTGAGCCGATCAATGAATGGTGGCGGATTCGATTGTTTCACAATCCCGCCGACGGCCTGATCCACAGTGATCTCCATCGAGTTGCGGACAATTCTCTAGTCTCATCCCGAACATATGCGCCCGCCCTTCCGCTACCGGCAGGGCAAATTGAGATGGTGGGCTTCGGAATGGAAGAGGTGGACTGGCAGTATGCGGACAACGTCCGGCTGTCCCCCGAGCCAACGACGGCGCTGCTGTCCTGCTTAGCAGGCACAGTTTTGCTCGGACGTAGGCGAACGTGATTTCTGAGCCCGCTTCTCGATCTCGAACCACGCCGGTCCATCATCGATGAGTGCGGCTCTATCCATCAAATCTGCAAACAGCCGATCCGCATCATCGCCTTCCGCGACCTGCTCGATCTCCCGAATTCGTCGTACCAGAAACCTGGCCCGAACTCGCAAGGCATGCTGATGCTGCTTCTCCGTCATGTATGATCTGGGATCGAATCCTGGTAGATCACAGGTTGACGCGCCCAACCTGCTAAGCCGCATCTCCAATTCGTCGAGCCAGTCGTTCGGATCGACCTTCCGCTTCCGGGAGCGAATCGGTCGTCGCTGTTGGGCGGTCTTACTTTGGGGCTTGCTCATCGAACTCGCTCTCCGGCTTGACGGTATTGCCCGTCATCGCTGCCCTGTGGCTTTCTTCAATCTGCTCCGTGAACGGTGATCTTCATGACCGGTCGGATGAAGATCACTCCGTTCTTGAAGTCCAATTCAGTCCACGTCAGATGTATCGCCTCCCCCGTCCCCAACAGATTCGTTATGTTCGAGCGAGATACTCCTCATCCACCTGCGCACGCGATTTTCCGAGTTGTTCTCCAAGGATGTAATCACACTCAACCGGCTCCAAGAAGATGGTGTCGAGTTCGCCAAAGAGAAAAATCTCGTCGGGTTCGATCCGGGCCTGAAGGATGATCCGGTGAAGGCTCCGAGTGAACTCGGCAACTTGATCCTCAAAGACGCGGCCGGTGATTGCAGATTCCTCTATTCCAAAGATCGCGTACTCGTCGAGGAAAAGCTGCGACTTGGCGATCTCGTTTGCGACGATTGGATCGGTGATGACGAAGATCTCGCCTCGGCGATTTGCAATGATGCCGCTTCTTTCGATTGACTCGACATTGCCGAGAGAAGTCACGTGGTACATTCGGCGCTCCATCTATTCCCCGGTCCCAGTTTGCGAGCAGGCGCAGGGTGCAATCGCGGTGCCGTGAAGGTAAGCACGAAGAGTGGCCTTCGCGTCCTTCAGCGTCATGATCCGTGGCCGAGCGGTGGCGGCACTCATCCACTCGCCAAGATCGGTTACTTCGGCGTCCAGATCAGTTGGCCATCTGTCCATTAACGAATGGAATCGAAACCCGCCCAACTCGAAGCACACGAGCTTTGTTTCCCGCGTCCGCGTGATCGTCACACACCGAGCCCGTGGATTGGAAGCGCCGAACTCGTCGTCGCAGAAGCTGTCGAGCATTTCCCCTTGCGGCCCGATCTCATCGTTCGAGCGCCACTCGCGGGTCTTGAATTCATCGAACTTCAGGTGGTAGCCAACACGGACTGCTATCCCTTCCGCCTCGGCTTTGGCAAGTACCTGCTCCTTCAGTTCGTATAGGCTCTCCTTCTGGCTCTTTCGGGCGCGCGCCATCCCATGACGACCACTGACGTACGCGAAAGCCGCAGCATCCCTCCGGCGTTTCGCAGTCTTATTGATCTCGTACAGCGCCGCGCCGATGTTTTCCGGGGTCAGCGGCCGGGCCTTCGGGGCTCGCGGCGTTTTGACCGGGCAGACTGATTCACTCGCATACAGAGCGTAATGCGTATTGTTCCTGGGGCCCCACATGTAGGCGGCGGGCTCGGCGTCGAGGCGTGGGCGCATGCCCTCGCCCCGCCACTGGGTTTTCGTTTTCAGGTCGTCCGGCACCCGCGCCCACTTGGCATAGCGCGGTTTTCCGGTTGCTTCCACGTCCGCTTTTGTCATGCTCATCCGACGAACCTCGTTTCCTTATTATCTGGCGGCGCTTCGCCTGAGTTATCGTTAGCGTCGCCCTCTGCGCTAAGCAGGAGCAACATCCTCGGAATGCGACCACTCCATCACGGCATTTGCGGCAACAGTGAGGATGGAACTCCCCGCGCAGTCGATGTGTTGATGGTCGAAGTACTCCACGGCGGCAAAGTGATAAATACTGAGCAGACATGGGATGAAATGGTCCAACAGGTCATCTACTTGAAGAAGACCATGGACTCTGGCGCGGATATACGATGTCCACGCTCGAATGATGACATACGTGATTGCAGGCACATCGTTGATGTAGAGCGCGTATGACAGCGCGCTGGTTTTCACTGGGAATAAGTTGCGCCTGAAGTCCATTCCGATATCCAAACCATACTGGTGTATGACATGCTCATAATCCGGCATGATGGGAAGACAGGTGACGGCACCATCCTGTCTCACTGCGCGTATGGTGGCGACAGAGTGAGACAATTCCCACACGGATTTGCCAAGTACCCTAGAACCCATGGACACATCGGCATATGAATAGTCGTGAAGTTGCATGGTGAATGCCTCCTAGCAAAGTGGTTTACTTCATCTCATGCTCATGTAGGGTACGCGCAGCACCCGTCCGAGGATTCGATCCTGGATGTGCGCGATGAAGCGCACGAGGTAACGACCGATGCCCGCAAGTGATGATTAACGACGGAGAAACCCGTCAGGTGATAAGAATAGGATGGGCGACTATCAGATTGGTAATATACCAGAAATGTACGCATTGTCAAGAGAATTCCGTTCAACGGCTCTTCACCTGTTCCTCGGGGTAGCCTGCGATCATCCGGCATGCTGCATCAAAGGAAGCGCCATCGTGGCTACAACGGGCCCGAATTCCTGCGGAGCATTGTTGGAAAAATTGACCGGCCCGGCATCGCCTGTAACCGGTGCAACGTATAACTCGATCTCGATTCGTCTAAGCTCGACATCGCGGGGAATCACGCGTCTTACAAGCGAATGAAACAACCGAGAACGCTGATCTCGGGAAAGCTTCTTGTCCCCCAGCTTTAACATGGCCAGGTTGTTGAGCACCTGTCGGGCGACATCTCCACACATAGACTGAGCTTCACGCCTCTTTGTGACTATCTGCTTCTGCATGCCCTTTAACTGCGCCTCCAAGCGCTCCCGCTCCTTGAGATACTCGCCGTCAGTTAGGATTTCCGAGAGCAGCTTTCCCCTCGCCCGAGCCATCATTGCGTCGATCTTGGTTGCGGATTCTTCGAGCCGGGTGATCTCGTCTTGAATAGCAGATCGCCGCCGTGATGCAGAAGCCGAATTAATGTACTGCTCGACCATGCTCGGGGCGCTGATTAGGCAGACGAGTCGATCCCAGATCAACGCGTCGGTCTTGTGAAGTGGCAGCCATCTCATTGCACATGCGTGACCTGTGCGAGGGCGAGAGCCGAAATCGGCTTCCCGGTTGCGCTTGGATTTGCAGAAGTAATAGGTATTTGCATGCCCGCGTCCATCGTGAGAAACGGTCACTTGAAACGTGCGGCCACAAAGCGGGCAGATCAGTATTCCCGTAAGCATGTGCAGACTAAGACTGGTCGCGGTCGTGCGACGATCTAATTGCCGCTGGACTTCTTCCCAGAGTTCGGTGGGCACGATGGCCTCGTGCGCGTCCTCGATCCAGATCGCATTCGGATTGGACGGGTCGAAAACAAATCTTTTCTCCTTACGAATCCAGCAATGGCGAAAGCTGACGCCGCGGTACATGGGGTTTCTGAGCATTCGTTTCAAAGTCGTGGGAGCCCAGATCTGGATTCCGTCCTTGAAGCGACTGGGCTGCATTCCCGATTTCCGACCGGACTGGGTAGGGGCGGGAATCCCCTGTTCATGAAGACGACGTGAGATGCGTCGGATGCTGATGCCGCTGGCAGCCCATTCGAAGATCTGCCGAACCACCTGGG
>WBZR01000211.1_pt1 | contig 100391 bp, 74 predicted proteins | sample 5204231 | NCBI WGS metagenome assembly WBZR01 (sample SAMN12412403, study PRJNA552823) | activated sludge metagenome | isolation source: activated sludge from anammox sidestream of wastewater treatment plant... | place: USA: Virginia | collected 2017-08
AATCCTGGGAGCTGATCCGCGAGCATCCGTTCCTCGGCGTCGGTCCCGACATGTTCATCGTCGCCATGACCAACAAGATCGCTCCGCTCCGCGCCGTCAGCCCGCACGTCTATCACGGAGGCTACGACCCGACGGCCCACAATGAATGGGTGCAGGCGGCGGTGGAACTCGGCGTCCCCGCGGCGATTCTCTACCTCGCCCTCCCGCTCGGCGTCATCGCCCTGGCACTCCGCCGCGCCAAATCCACGGAAGACAAGCTCCTCATCTACCCCCTCGCCGCAGGGCTCATCGCCATCTGCGTCACCGAAACCGCCAGCGTCACGATGCGCGGCCCGATCATGCCCGCGTGGTATTGGACGCTGGTCGGACTGCTGTGTGTATCAAAGCCCCTCAGTACTTCAATGGGTCAGGCGAATTCAAATACAGCGCACACGAAATCGGCAAACAGTTCCGTGCCCGCCCGAAACTTGATCCAATCAATCTCTGGCGTCTTCTGGGGCCTCTATTGTCTTTGGCTCGGTGCCGGCGTGATGTCAATTGCCACGAGCCGAACCGGCGCCCCCAACCGCCAATACCATCTTTTGGAGATGAACCTCACCTTCGAAAAGGAGTTCGAGACCCGCTATCGAAACGCCGCGTTTACCACCGAGATCGCCAGCCGTGATATTTCGTCCCACGCAGCATGGAGAACAAGTGCGGATGCCTGGGGGCGACTGTGGCAGGTCTTCCCCGTCTATTCCGACGTCGCGGAACAATACGCGCACGCTCTCATTAAGTCCGGTGACGCCGAGCAAGCGCGCCAGGTGCTAGACGCGACATTGTCCCCAAAACAGAAACCCTTCAACCCCGTGGCCAATGCCCTCTACGCCTCGCTCCGCAACGACCCTGCCGTCTATCTGGATTGCCTTGAGCATGCCCTTCGCGCAGGGGCCTTCGACGAGCACATTCAATCCGTCTTCGCCGATCACCTCGGCGAGTTTCAATCGCCCGCGAATCAAGAACTGCTCCAGCGCGCTCGCATCGTCGCGGCAGTTAGCGGTGACGATGAAGAGCTTTCCGGCACGCTTGTCGAACTCCTCCGCGTTTCGGCGTTTGTGAAGGGTCAGTCCGGCGACTGGCCCGGCGCCATCGAAGACCAGCGCCTCGCCGCGCATTGCTACCGCCGCCTGGAGCGCGAGTCGCACCCATATCGCCGCGCCCACGAAGCCGAGACAGACGCCTGGTGCCAACTCGCCGCCATGCTCGCGCAGCACCAGCCCGAAAACTGGCGCGAGGCCTTCGACGCCATCCGCAACGCCGAGCGCTACGCCGTTCTCGGCATCAATCACGAAGACCTCGCCGATCAGCACCCCGACTGGGGATACGTCGGCGGCGAGGTCGTGCCCACCGAGTATCCTGAAAGCCTGCGCCCGCTCTGGCGGCTCTCAGCGCTGCTCCAGGTCGTCGCCGGCGAGGATCGCTTCCTCGATCTTCGCATCTTCGCCAGCCTCCCGCCGGAAAAATGGACGACCGACAATCTCAATCACCAACTCTTCGAGCTGGCCCGCGAGGCGTACGCCCTGCTGTCAAAAGCCCCGCCCGAAACTCGCCCGAAACATTTTGACCGCCTCCCCGCGATGGCCGAGTACTATGGCAGGCTGATCCGGCCACCGACGAGCGCCCCGGCCGCCCCCGGCCGCTAGGCTCGCCGATTCGCCGACAGCCCCAAGAGGTGCAAGCCCATGTTTGATGTGACGTTCCACGGCGCGGCCCGCGAAGTGACAGGATCGTGTCACCTTCTCAACGTCGAGGGCAAGCACATCCTGCTCGACTGCGGCCTCTTCCAGGGCAGGCGCTCCGAGTCATTGGAGAAGAACCAGGAATTCCCCATCGACCCGTCGAAGCTTCACTCGGTCATCTTGTCCCATGCCCACATCGACCACTGCGGGCGTCTGCCGCTTCTCGTCAAACGCGGTTTCACCGGCACCATCTACGCGACGGCCGCCACGCGCGACCTGTGCGCCCTGCTCCTCGCCGACTCCGCACACATTCAGGTTGAAGACGCGCGCTACCACAGCAAGAAACGCGCCAAAGTCGGTGAGCCGCCCGTTGAGCCGCTCTACGATGACGACGACGTTGCCGCCACGCTGCGCCTCTTTCACGCCGTGCCGCTTGAAAAGCCATTCTGGATCATCAAGCGACTCAGGGCCCGTTATCACGAGGCCGGCCACATGCTCGGTTCCGCCTCCTTGGAATTGGAGTTCTCGCCCGGCGACGGCAAGCAGGCGCGACGTCTCGTCTTCACCGGCGACGTGGGCCGATTCGGCCTGCCGATCTTGCGAGACCCCGCGCCGCTCCCGGAATGCGACTACCTCATCTGCGAATCGACCTATGGCGGCCGTCGCCATCCGCCCGCCGCCGACCTGCCCGGTGAAATGTCTGACGTTGTCAACGCTACCGTGAAGCGAGGTGGAAAGGTCATCATTCCCGCCTTCAGCGTCGGACGAACCCAGGTCATTGTCTACACCATCCACCGATTGCAGGTCGAGGGGAAGATTCCCAAGCTCCCGGTCTTCGTCGATAGCCCTCTCTCGGTGAACGCGACGGAGATCTTCCGCCTGCATCCCGAGTTGTTTGATGCCGAAGTGCGAAAGTTCATGCAGCGGAACGGCGACATCCTCGGCGCCGGCTGCTGCACGTTCATCCGCGACGTCGAAGAGAGCATGCGCCTCAACAAGCGCAGGGCGCCGTGCGTCATCATCTCCGCCAGCGGCATGTGCGAAAACGGCCGCATCGTCCATCACCTGCGCAACAACATTCAAAGCCCCAAGAACACGGTGCTCATCGTCGGTTTCCAGGCGGCCCACACCCTCGGCCGGCGAATCGTCGAGAAGAATACGCACGTCAACATCTTCGGGAAAAAACTGCGGCTTCGGGCAGAGGTCGTGGCGCTCAACGGCTTCTCGGCGCATGCCGATCGCGATGAGTTGCAGCGACTGACCAAGCCGCTGGCCGCCAAGTGCAAGACGGCCTTCCTCGTCCACGGCGAGCCGGACCAGATGGAGATCCTTCGACAGACGATGCGCGCCGACGGCTTCAAAAACGTCGAAATGCCCGAACGGGGTGCGTCCTTCACGCTGGACTGATCTTCCGGCGAATCATGTCGAACACATTTTGAGTGGGTAAAAAAAACTGCGGGGTCCCCATACGCCAGCCCGGGCTCTTGGCCGACGCACGAGTGGACCCCACAGGATTACCGCTTGGCCACCCCCGCCGGAGTGCCTCGCGGCTCTCCTGAATCTGGGTAAGCACCCACTGTGCCGCGCAATCGTCCCGCTGCGGGTATTACGCGGATCAGTCGTAACCCGTTGTTCAACAAATGATTGAGACTATCTAAGAATTTCAGGAGATGTGCCGACCGCAGAGAATTGGGAAATATTACCACCGCGCCGCGGCGGCCGCGCGAATCGGGTAACTACGCGCGGGACCCGATAAGCCTCCTCAGCCCCTCGGAAGTGACCTGCCCGAGCGACCCGACAATCAGATCCGCCCCGGCCAAAACGTCGGCCGCGTGCGAACTCGTCAGGCCGATGCACCTCATCCCCGCCCGACGAGCCGCCTCGATCCCCAGCGGCGCGTCTTCGATCACCACGCATTGAGCGGGCGCAAGCGACATCCCCTCGGCCGCACGCAGGAAGACCTCCGGATCGGGCTTGCCACGGGCAACGTCAGCGCCGGTGATGATCGCCCGAAACACATCGGTCAACCCCATCGCCTCGCAGATCATCCGGACATTCTCCGGCGGGCCCGAAGAGCCGATCGCCATCGCGATGCCTTCGGCGGCCAGGTGATCAATCAACTCCTTCGCATCGGGCATCGGTCGTACATCGTGACGGATGATCTCGCGATACAGCGATTCTTTTCGATCGCCGAGCGCTTTCGACCGAGTGGCGTCAGCCTCGCCGAACCATTCGGCAATGATCTCGGAATTGCGCCCGCCGAACGTCGCCTTGAACTGCGCCTCTCTGATCGGCCCGGCGCCGCGCTCTTGCGCCAGCCGCTGCCAGCTCTCGAAGTGCGCGGCCGCGCTGTCGACGAGCACGCCATCCATGTCGAAGATCACGCCCAGCGAATTCAAATCGTTGTCTCCTTTAGTCCGCCGGTCTCCGGCCCTCGTCGCATGACGCGTTCCAACAAAAAGCCCCAGGCAAACGCCCGGGGCTTGAATGATACGAAATCTAAGCGAAATTCCTAAGAATTACGCCGCTATCTTCAGCTTGCTGCGAGCCAGTTCGACAAGCATGTCAAAGGCCGCCGCGTCGTGTATGGCGATCTCGCTGAGCATCTTTCGATTTAGATCGACATTCGCGATCTTCAGGCCGTTGATGAAGCGGCTGTAGCTGATGCCGCGCGTCCGGCACGCACCGGTGATGCGCGTGATCCACAGCGAGCGGAAATCCCGCTTGCGCGCCCGACGATCTCGGAAGGCATACACGCCGGCGCGAAGAACGGTGTCCCGGGCCGATCGAAGCAACTTGCTGCGTCCGCCGTAATAACCCTTGGCGGCCTTGAGCGTCCGCTTCACGCGCTTGTGGTGAGCGACGTGCGTTCGTGTCTTTGGCATCTCTCAAACTCCTCGCGTCGAATCTCGCGCGGAAAAGATATCTCTATGTCTGCGTCAGGCCTGAAGGGCGCGAATGATCTTCGCGCTCAGCTTCGGGTTGTTCAGAATTCCCTTGGACCGCAGCGAGCGCCGGCGATCACCGCTCTTGCCGCTCATCAGGTGGCCCATGTTGGACTTCCGATATTTCACCTTGCCGTTGGCGGTGATCTTCACCCGCTTGGCAAGTCCCTTGTGTCGCTTCATTTTGGGCATCAAACTTCTCCGCTCTTCGCCGGGGCCATGATGGCGAGCCCAATACATTAACCGGTTCCCCCCGGCCAGACAAGCTGCGGAACCGCCTCGATTCAGCCGGTCGAGGCCGCCAGCGCGAGCCCTGGTGAAAGGGCTTGGCCGGCCGAGGCGTGTTTGAGCCTAACGTTATCAAATATAGGTGCTTATGCGAGTATCTGGAGAAGGATGCTGGTTTCAAGCCGGCGATTACCAGATGTAGTCCCCGACCGTCGGCGCCTTGCGATTGAACCGCTCGCAATCCTTCCTCCACCACTTTCGCAGGGTCTTCATGTCCTCTTCCACCCGCTGCGAGCCGTCAACCTCGCGCTGGCCAATCTGGTTCGCCGTCACGTTGACCTTTTCCCATCTGCGTTGAATGCGACGGCGAGAATTGGGATCGTCACAGCCCGCCGAACTCAAAAGGCCCAATGCCAAGAGCAGAAGAAGGCATCGCTGTATCCCGAGGATGTTCCGTCGAGCGCGTGAGTTTCTCGGGTGAAAGATCATCCGTCATGCCTCCGCCAGGCTTGTACGCAGAAGCCGGGACTTCGATGCGGTGGAAAGATTTGTCGATGGCGGCATGGCATTCATTCCCATCGGCGGATTCGAGCCTGTAGCCGTCGGGCTCCCCCTGGCGTTTAATGCGGATATTATGCATCGTAAATACATTATCGGACTATAATACGTCATGTTCCACGTGGAACGTTGTTCTTGTCCACCTATGTAGTCACCTTGGGCACTAGGCGGGGCCGCGGAATGGCTCCGACTGGAGTCAGTGATCGTCGGCCACAACGAGATGGTCGGCGACTCATGCGGCACCCTTAGAGTCGCCAGGGCCTACTCCCCCCATGCCATCAAAGGCATAGAGAATCGCACGTTCCACGTGGAACATCGTTGCCAATCAACCCGATCACAGCTACTCTACGCAGGAATCCGTGTCTCAAACGCTTCGAAATCCTATCGCTTGAGCGCCAGGGAGGGCAATATGTCCAAGGATACAAAACGACTGGGTAGGGGAATCGCTTCCATTATCTCCACGTCTCCCGCAGACGCGCAGGCAGTCCAGGGTCTTCCGGCGCCGACGCCGGCCCCACACACTCCGATTGCCGGGCACCAGCGGCTCGCCATGATCCCCCTGTCGTCCATTCGACCGAACCCCTCCCAGCCACGCCGCGCGTTCGATCAGCAGGCCCTCGAAGCGCTGGCGGAGTCCATGCGACGACGGGGAACGCTTCAGCCGATCGCCCTACGACCTACGGAGTCCGGCTTTGAGCTCATCGCCGGCGAGCGGCGATTCCGTGCCGCCCAGATGGCAGGTCTGGAGTCAATCCCGGCTATCGTTCGGCCGGTCAAGGATGAGGATCTCCTCGAGCTCGCTCTCATCGAAAACATCCAACGCGAGAACCTGAATCCCGTGGAACGAGCCATCGCCTACCGGAATCTCAACATTCAGCACAAGCTCTCCCATGACGAGATTGCTGCCCGAATGGGCGAGGATCGGGCGACCGTTTCCAATTACATGCGATTACTCGGCTTGGATCCCGAGGTGCTCGCACTCGTGGCAGGGGGAGGCCTCTCCATGGGCCACGCCAAGGCACTCTTGGGTATTTCGGATATAAAACATCAGCAATCCTTGGCGGGCAGAATCGTCCGCGAGGGGTGGTCGGTAAGGCAGACCGAAGCCGCGGTGAATAACGCGACAAACAAGGTCGCAAATAAGCCCTCGAAAGAGGTCAAGGTAAGGCCCGCCGTCGCCGACATGGAACGCAAGTTAACGGACGCGCTCGGAACGCGCGTCACCATCAAGGAAGGGCGGCGTCGGCACACGGGAAAAATCACGATAGAATACTACGCGCTCGACGACTTCGAGCGCGTAACCGGGAAGCTGGGGGTCGAACGCGATTCTGCATGATGGCGATCCGCTTACGAGCCGCAGACTTCCGGAGCCGATTGAATTGAATTCATCCAGCCCAGGCACACCTCCGCTCGTCGAAGCCCCGCGCGGCCGCGTATGGGGGCACGTTCTCGTTTCGCTCTCAGCGTGCCTGTTAACCGTCTCGATCCTCGGCTCAGCCGTGTTTCTGACTTACAAGATTTACCAGCGATATCAGCTCACCACGCGCGTCCGCAGCTTCATCAGCTCGCTCGAAAATCGAACGCCCGAAGAGCTCGCCGAGCGGGCCGCGGAGTTGAAGGACCGCCCCAAGGTGGCCCAGCATGTACTTCCGGAGCTGCGCCGGGGCCTGGCGAATGCCCGATCGGACGAGCAGCTTTCGGCCATGATCGAAATCTCCAAGGTGTTTATTTCTCATAAGAGCATCGAGAAGGCGTTGTTTGAATTACGGCGAGATCGCCGGGAGCACATCGCCGGTGAGGCCATCGCGGCCCTTGCCGAGCTTGAGCCGCCCGAATACGCGGCGGAGGTCCTCGGCAAGAGCCTTCAGGGCGCCGAGTCGGGCGAGGTATCGCAGAGCGTCATCGACGAGGCCTGTGCCGGCTTATTGCGACAGGGCGCCCCGGGCCTCGCTGAAATGCAGCGTCGTCTCGGCGAGCTGAGCGTTGACCGCCGAGTCTGGATTGTCGGATATGTACAGGCCGTCGGCGGCCCATACCGCAAGGCCTGGCTGGAAATGTTGTCGGCCGACGCCGAGCCCCGCGTCGCGGATGCCGCGCGCATGGCACTCTCGCCGGCCGAGACCCAGGGTGATTCCGCCGCGGACCCGGTGGCGCGGGCCGGGTCGATGGAGCATTAGTGCGGCGGCGGCCGGACATGGAGTAAGTCAGGCGTGGACTCGGTATTCTTTACATTCCTCTCGCAGTTCTCGTACATCGGCCTGTTCGCGATTCTCTTTATCGCCGGCCTGGGAGTTCCACTCCCCGAGGACATTCCGCTCCTCGCCGCCGGCTGGCTGGCCTACCGCGGCAGCGCCGATCTCTACCTGATGATCCTGACCGGCCTGGCCGGCGTCATGGTGGGCGACTCGCTCATCTTCAGCATGGGCCGCAAATACGGCACGCAAATCGTCGAGCATCGCTGGCTCAAGAGAATCGCCAAGCCCTGGCTGCTCGAACGGGCGCGCACCCTCTATGCCAACCACGGCATCAAGATTCTCTTCGCGGCGAGATTCATGCCCGGTCTGCGATCAGTTCTGTATCTCACCGCCGGCGTGTGCCGGGTTCCCTTCTGGAAGTTCTTCCTGATCGACTCCTGCGCCGCATTGATCTCGGTTCCCTTGTGGGTATGGGCGGGCTACAAGTTCAGTGCCCACATCGACGGCATCCTGGGCGGCACCCGCGTCGCCAGCTACGTCATCGGGGGCGTGTTTGTCCTCGCGCTGATCGCTTGGGGCCTGTACGAGTACTATCACAACCTACGGAAGAAGAACCGCGACGCGCTGGATGCCGCGGCCGCGATCGAGCAAGTCGTCAAGTCGGCCCCGCTCGTCGTGGACCACCCAAAGCATCGCGAGCCCAAGGAGCCGCACGCGGCCGCCGGGGCCACCCATCCGTAACGCCCGCCATCTCCCCGCCTTGCGCAAGACAAATCCACCGCCCCAGTTGACGCAGTAACGCCTTGCGCAGCCTGTTTGCCTAATTACGCCGCAAAGACGACAATAACCCTTCCCATGCACGACGATCCCGTCTCATTTGACATTCCCGTGGAGCGCTCCGCGGCGATGATGCGCGCACTCTGGCGACTGATGGTCGTGGCCGTGATGGTCGGTCTGATGTCGATCGTTCGCCCCGACTGGCGATTGCTCAGGCTCACCGACAGCGCCTCGTTCTTTGCGATGGTCGTCGTGATGGTCCTGCTCGGCGCCCTGTCGGCCTGGCTCTTCTATACTGCCATGCGCTGGCTCATCCTCGCCTGCTGGCCCAAACACGTCGGCATGCGCGTCGGGCCCGATGCAATCGAATTACATCTCGGCCCGTTTGGCGAGTGGCGGTACTTGTGGACCGACATCGCGGCCGACTACGGAGATGCGATGGAGCCGGATGTTCTGGCCGCCATGCCGGATCACGCCCTGACGCCGCGACTCATGCACCGAAAGGATGGCGATCTCTTCAACGTCATGCTGCGGTTTTCGCGGATCGACACGGAGGACTTGGCCAATGCCATGACCCCCTTCGTCCGGCATCGGGGCCGCGAATGATTCCGCCGGCCGCTGCGGGGTAATCCGACTCGGACGGGGGATCGCATAAGTTTCCGAGCCCCGGTGGAAACGTCCCAGGCGTGATGGCCGCCACATCCCTCACAAGTGGTGGAAAACCGGCATACGAACGCGATTCACCTGAAATGGCACGAATGTTGCCTTATTCTTATACACTTGACGGGAGGAACGGTGTTCGGGCGGTGGCGATGCCCCTCAAGCTGCCATGCACTCGCCCCAAAGGCCAGATGCATTCTCGCCCGATCCCATTCAAGATAGAAAGGTCCTCACATGCAACCCCCGCTCTCCGGTTGGCTCGGTAATCCGGTCATCCGCCTGCTCGCGAATATCCGCTTCGGCGTGAGCATGATGCTGGTCATCCTCGTCTATGCCTGCGTGGCATCTGCCTTGCCGCAGGTGCGCGGGGCCCTGGAAATGACGGAGATGGAAATCTTCCGTCACTGGTTGTTCTTCGGCCTGATCATCGTGCTCGGCATCTCCATCATCACCGCCACCCTCACCAGGATCGCATTCAATCGATTTAATGCCGGCGTCTTGACCGTCCACACCGGGCTCCTGATGCTGGTGATCGGCTCCATCGTCTACTTCTCCACCAAGATTGAAGGCGACGCGCTGCTGATTTCTCCGAAGGTGCAGGTTGTCAGCATCGCCGGGTCGCAGCAGCGCGTGATCGCCGAAGTGCTCGCCGAGAAAGGCCAGAAGTGGGAAACCACCATGCCGGCCTTCGGCGGCTCGGCGCGGGTCGAAGTCGTGGATGTCGCCCGCGACTCCGCCGGCATCGTCTCCAGCGCCGTCATCACCGCCGCAATCGGCGCCGAAGAGAAGCAGTTCAGAATCGACAATGGCTCCGCCGGCGACCTGGCCGGGGGGCGGCTCGTTGTTCAGTTGCAGCCCGCCGAGCCCGTCAGAACTTTTTACGACAACGAAACAGCGGCGCTCTTCGTCAGAAAAGCCGGCGCTGATCGACCAACGGTCATGCCGATCGAAGGTTTGCCGTTTTTCCGCGAGCGCTACCTGGATGAGGGTTACGTCCTGAAGGACACCGAAGGTCGCGAAGTGCCCTCGAAGCGAACCACGCCGAATCTGGCCATCGGCAGCGCGAAGATTCCGACGCAATGGTTCGAGCATTGGCGAATGCCGATCGAGCTCGACGCCGGTGAATTGCCGTTCTCGGTTCGCGTGACGGGTTATGTCCCGTACATCTCGCGGTTCGATTCGACTGCGGTGGAATCATCGACCGGTCCGCACAATCCGGCGGCCGAAGTCAGCCTGGCCGTCGGCGAGGCATCCATCTCCGAGCCGCTCTTCGCTTTGCAACCTGCCAAGTCGATGATGTCGCGCGGAATTCCCGTCGAATATCGCTGGGCCGCCGATGAAGCCGAGCAGGCCGCCTATCTCAAGCCGATGGCCTCCACCCACGAGCTGTTTGTTCAGGTGATCGACCCGCCGGTGTCAAAGACGATGGCGATCATTCGCGGCCAGAGCATCAAGATCGAAGGCACGCCCTACGAACTATCCATCAAGGACCTTCAGCCAAATTGGCCGCTGATGACGCCCGGTTTCGAGGGAGCGAGTTCGCCGATGGCGTCGGTCGACGTGACCAACGGTGAGAAGTCCTACAATCGAACCGTCATCCAGCGCTATCCCGCGCTCTCGCAGGACATCGACGAGCAGGGCGTTCGCCACCGCGAGGGCCCTTACGACCCCAATCTCATCCTCAAGTACCGAACCGCCGAGAACGGCTGGGTGACGATCGTCGGCGGGCCAAAACTCACACCGAAGATCGCCGTCTTCGATCAAACAGGCGCCGCGACCGTGTCGGATGTCGAGCTGGGCAAGTTGCAGCGCGTGTCGATCATGAACACGCCGGTCGATCTGAAGATCGCCAAGCTTCTCGTTCGCGCCACAAGCGTCGAACAGCCGATCATCGAGCCGCTGGAGCGCCGCCGACCAAATCTCGCCGCACGATCCGTTTCCGCCGTGCGTCTGAAGTTCACGCCCAAGGACGGCAAGGGCGAAACCGTGACGCGATGGTGCGTGTTCAGTCAGTATCCGCATACCGACGCCCGACCAATTCAACTCCGCGTGCCGGGAGACGAGAGCGACTACGAAGTCATCTTCTCCAGGCTGCCGCGCTCCCTCGACGCCGAGCTCATCCCCGGCAAGCTCAGCGTCAAGTTCTTCCCGGGCCGCCAGAACGTCGAATCCTGGCGGAGCGATTTCTGGGTCAGCACCGACGAAGACGCTGCCCCGCGGCCCGCCGCCGTCTATACCAATCAGACTTGCAGCGCCGGCCGATGGACCCTCTTCCAGAGCGGGGCGGCCCCTGACCACTGGAGCTACACGATTCTCGGCGTCGGAAACCGAAACGGAATCTGGACGATGCTGATCGGCTGCACGCTCATTCCGCTCGGCTGCTTCTACGCGTTTTATGTGAAGCCCGTGTTGATTCGCGGTCGCCGCAAGAATGGCGCGCCGAGGGAATCGAAAGATGATGACGACCGGGCTGCAGCTTCCCGCGGCGGTAACGGCCATTTTGCGACCGACAGGATGGAGGCCGTCGTCAGCCATCCCGAGGAAGAGGTGCACGTATGAAGCCGACCGCGCCTGCTGCTGGATCGCCCGCAAGACAAATGAATCTGATCGAGAGGATCGATATGCAACCTAAGCGTCTATTGGCCCTTGGATGTTCACTATGCCTGATGGTCGCGGCCATCGCGGCCCCGGCATTGGGCGACGAAGTCGCATTCGCCGCCTCAGAGAAGGCCGCCGCGATCGACGCGCAAATCGACTGGTCACACGCCCGGCTCATCGCCGTGCAGGACGCCGGGCGCTACAAGACGCTCGACTCCTTCGCCCGCGAGGCGATTCACGAAATGTACGGCAAGGAGCATTTCCCCGGCCTCTCGCCCATGGCCACGATGATGGAGTGGCTGTTCAATCGCGATGCTTATGCCGACTCGCCGGTCCTTCGCATCAAGGACAAAGGCGTTCAGATCCATCTCTCGGCCCACATGCCCGAGGCGGCGCGGCAGCGCATCCAGCAGACCGGCTACATGACCCCGCGCGAGTTCGACGACCCCGTCGTCGCCCAGCGAATCATCGAGCTTGAGCCGATGGCCCCGATGGTTTCGGCCATGCGCCGCGTCCGCGGAACCGAGGCCGTCTTTCGCCACATGGAAGAAATGCTGCGAATCGTGCCGGCCCCGAATGAGGCACGCGACGCCATGTGGCACACCATCGCCGAGCTTCAGGCGAATCTCCCGCCCGATCTGCTCGCCAAGGCCGGCCGCTCGGCCGATTCCATCGGTGCGCCGATTCCCGGCGTGACCACCGAACAGGCCGTGCGCGGCGTGCAGGCCTGGGCGAAGGTCTGGAGCGCCTGGAAAGAGGGCGATGCGGCGAAGGTGCAGGCGAGCATCGACCAGCTCGCTGAGTTCCTGCCGACCATGGCCGGCGAGGGCGTCTATCCCGCCGAGTCGCAGCGCGCCGCCGAAGCCAGTTACTACTCCTGGGGCAAATTCACCTGGGGCTACTGGTTCTACATGGCGGGCCTGATATTCGGCATTCCGGCGCTGGTCACCGGCTGGCGCAAGCCGTGGGTCATTTCCATAGCGTTTCTGATGATTGCGATGGGCGTTCACGCCTTTGGGATTGGTCTGCGATGGTATATCCTCGGCCGCATCCCCGTGGCCAACATGTTTGAGGCCATCGTCGGCTCGGCATGGATCGGCATCGCCATCGCCCTTCTCGTTGAGCTCAAATATCGAACCCGCGTCGCGCTCATCGGCGCTCACGCCACCGGTTTCGTCGCGATGATGCTTGCGGGCTTTGTGGTCCCCGGCGGCGGAACGATCACGACCATCATGGGCATCCTCGATGACCTCATGCTGCGCATTCACACGGTCCTGATCATCTCGTCGTATGCCCTCATCTTCGTCGCCGCCATCATCGCGGTGGTCTATCTCTTCAGCTACTATCACCATCGCGCCGCAACCAAGTCCGCGGAGTTCGGCGCGGTCGTCGCCCTCTTCGGCGGCATTGTGCTGGCCATGCTCAATTTCGTCTTCGTCAAGGGGCTCGACCCGTCCGGCGAATACGTGAAGAGTTCCACCGCCACCACCGCCTTCTGGGTCGCCGCGATCGGCTCGCTTGCGCTCCTGCTGATTGTCGTTCGCCCGGACACGTCGCATCGCCTCATTGCCGCCGTCACGGGCTTGTTCCTCGCCTGTCTGACGCTCGCCATCGGCAATCACGGATTCTCGCTCGGCATGGGCTGGGTGATGATCGGCGGCGGCGGTGTTTGGTCTCTCGGCAATATCGCGGGTCGAGTCATTCGCGGCGCGGCAAGTCCAATCGGCGCGAATCCCCGCCTCGCGGCCGTCGGCGTCTCAGGGTCTTTCCACGACCTCGCGCTCGAAAAGCCCATCCTCGCCGGCGCCCTTCCCGGGGACAAGTCCTCGCCGACCGGCCTGCCCATGTGGTTGCAGCATATCGACTGGAGCCATCTCATCATTCTGAACATGGTCTTCGTCATGCTCTTCGTCGGCACCATCCTCGGCGCCGTCTGGGCCGACTACTCCTGGGGCCGACCCTGGGGATGGGACCCCAAGGAAGTCTTCGCCCTCAACACCTGGATCGTCTACGCCATTCTCATTCACATGCGCTTCGTCACCAAGAACAAGGGCCTGTGGACCGCGTGGCTCAGTGTCGCCGGCTGCCTGATGATGGCCTTCAATTGGTGCTTCGTGAACTTCTACATCGTCGGCCTGCACAGCTATGCATGAGGCACGAATCGGGGACTGAATCAAAGACTTGGACGAAAGAACGACCCTGAAGGACGCGGCCTCCAGGGTCGATATTCAACCGGCGTTGCAAGCCGCTCATCCGCCGGGGTCCGGTGCGGGAGTAGCGACAACCTCCTCGACCACTCGTGATCCGGCTTTCCATCTGCAAGCCTTGTTCGTGCCGTTTCCGGCGGTTCCACAACTGATTCCTTCGTCGCACGCCGTCGTACTGCACGTAGCTGTGGTGCCGCCGGGGAGACCGAAGCAGACACACGAGTTATTGGCGGAGCTCACTATCGTCAAGGCGTCAGCGGAAACCGCGATTGCTGCTCGGTGTGATGCTGCGTCGACCGTAATTTGGAGGATTACGAGTTCGTTTTCCGAGTCGTAATCCAGGTGTCCCGATATCTGAGGATTGCCTTGCGAATCAAAGGCCCCTGCAAAGGTAGGACGATTCTGCTGGTCGGACCCGCACACGACATCGGCAACAACAACGCCGTTCTTCACGAGTTCAGTCGACCCGGCTGCGGAGCGCCAGCGAACCGCGAAGGCATCGCTCCCAAGCTTGTCGCTCCACAGCGTATAGTCCTGCGTTCTATCCAGGACGCTCCACATATCCACGCCGGGAGAATGAAGGGCGTCAAACTGCTTCCAATACTCTTCTCCATCGGTAACAACGAGAATCTTCTGCTGCAGCTAAGTCGTTTGATCAATCGCCAATGCACTGGGCCCAGCGAGAACAAACGCCGTAACCAGACATGACATGATCAGTCTTGTGATATTCACGTAGACCTCCTTTAACAATTGACTCACTATTCCTCGTCAAATCCACAACGAACTTCAGCATGAACCTGCCCGAATCGGCAGGGTCAACCTTCTTTCTGACTCGACCGGACGATGACCTCATTCTTCCGAATCGCTGAGCGCTTCCTGTTGGCGTGTCCCGACGAATGGGAGACTCAAAGTGCGAGAATCCAGGGTCTGCTCGTCAATGTGGATCTTCACAAAGTCCCTGACACGCGTCACTTTGGGTTCCCCCTCACCCTCGCGTTCCAGCGTTTGCCATCGACGCGGCAGCATCTTGTCTTTGTCGAAGTAGTATCGATCAATCCGTATGTAGTTACCCATCTCTTGTTTTTTCGTAACAACGATACAGTCAGAGTCGGATATTCGCTCGTGGATCGGCGAGATTTCGCCCTCGCCAATCACCCCCGCGAAGTAGCCGGCTTTTTCCGAAAACGGTCCGACCCAAGACTGAATGTACGACCCGATCAGGCAATCAGTCGGGTGTCCGAGAATGGCATGTTGGCTCCCGTTCGGATCCGGCGTCCAAGACTCACCGGAGTTCTCCTGAACCGCGAATACGGCGGGGTACTGCAGCAGAACACTCTTCAACGGAAGCCCGTTTTCCGGGCGCCAAACCGCACGATACTCACTCATCACACCGTTCTTGAACAGAAACGCGGTGTCCGGACGGTCGAGATCGCAGCTTTCCGTATTGCTGAGGTCGTAGACTCGGGTTCTCAGGAGGGCCGGCGCCATCTCCGTGAGGACTCGCAAGCGATGGGGTTCGGCGCGTATTTCGACTTCCATGACCAGCGAGCGCGCACTCTTCAGGGTCCCGGCGACCCTTTCGGCGAGATCACGGCGAATTGCATCGTTGTTTTCCGAACGCTTGGTACTGGCGCGTTGGCTCGCCTGCTGATGAAGCGCGTCGCCTGATGCCAAACCGAGAATGAGGTAGCTAACAAGGGCGGGAAACATGCGGCTTGCCTCCTTTCCAGCCTCTGCGACAGTGGCAACATAATACCCACGCCCGCCATGTCAAGCCTCGCACGCGATCATTCACTCTCGCTGCGCGCCGGGGTTTGCCGCAAAAGGACATTTCATAGTGGCGTCGACTCGGTCACTCGCTTTCCGACCGCCCGCGCGGGCGATCATCTCGGTTCGCGGAGGATCGATGCATGGGCTATCATTTGCCCATGCATTCCCGATCCCGCGTCATCATCTTCGACATGGACGGCACCCTCACCGTCCCCGCCCTCGACTTCGACCGCATGCGCGCCGAAATCGGCATCACCAAGGGATCGCTGCTCGAAGAGTTGGAGACCATGTCCCCGGCGCAAAGGGCACGGGCCGAGGAAATTGTTCATCGCCACGAGGCCGATGCCGCCGCGTCGAGCATCCTGCAGCCCGGCGCAAAGGATGTGGTCGCCGCCATCAGAAGATTCGGATTTCCTGTTGCGCTCATGACGCGGAATTCTCGCGTATCTGTAAGGGCGTTTCAGGATCGGCATGGGATTGCCTTCGACCTGATCCGCACGCGCGAGGACGGCGTCTGCAAACCATCGCCGCAGCCGGTCCACGAAATCTGCGGCACCCTCGGCGGCAAGCCCTCCGATGCCTGGGTCATCGGCGACTTTCACTACGACATCCTCTGCGGAAACGCCGCCGGCGCGACGACGGTCCTCATGTGGAGCGAGACGGGCCCCCTGCCCGAGTGGTCCGGCGAGGCGAATCATGTGATTCGAAAGCTGGGAGAGTTGCTGAGCCTACTTGGAATGGCCTGACAAGGCGCTGGGCAGCGCCGCGACGCTTGAAAACGGCGCGGTCGTTGAGCAAGAGTACAGATTGCGATGACTTCACGATTGAAAATCCCACGGCCCAGTAATCCGACGTCGCCGGTGCGGACCGGCTCCAGCCCTGTTTCACGTAAAACCACCCAAAATGCCACTCGCCCCAACACGTGCCCGCCACAACGGTTACAAGCGTCCGCGAGCCCGTGTGTCACCTTATGTCACTCTGGCGATTCGCGTTTGGAAGGCCTAATCTACTTCATCCCGGCGATGCTGGGCCGTAGTCCCGGACGGATCATGGGCAGGAGAGACAGTTGAACATCCATCGATTCCTTGCGGCGTTTCTCCCCCTTTTTTCAGCGGCGTGCTCATTCGCCGACGAGGGCGTGCCCACGTCAAGCGCTCCGGCACAGGTCTCCGAGGCCGACGCTGCCGAGAAACTTTCCTCCGGCGATAAGGAGACCGACGAGATTCTCGATCGTCTCGAGTCGCAGGGCGCGGCCATCAAGGGCCTCAAGTGCAAGCTCCACTATGAATACGTGATGAGAGAGCCCGTCGAGTCCCGGCATATCAAGGAAGGCGACCTGCTCTTCACCCGGGGCGAGCCGAATTCAAAGTTCCTCGTTCACTTCAAAAAGAAAATCGCCGACGGCGTGGTCAGCGAGTCAGGCGAGTATTTCGCCTTCGACGGCCGATGGCTCACCGAGCGGAATGACCGTTCCAAGAAGATCATCAAGCGCGAGATCGCCCGCGAAAGTGAGAAGACCGATCCCTTCCGCATCGGCCACGGGCCGTTTCCATTGCCCTTCGGACAGAAGCGGGATGACATCCTGCGGAGCTTCAAAGTCAAGCTTCAGCCGTTCACACTAGGTGATCCACTCCAAAGTCGGCATCTCAACTGCGTGCCGATTCCCAATACCGACCTGGCATCCCGCTACACGCGCGTGGAGATTTACATCAACAAGCGCAGCGGCCTCCCCGTCCGCATCGTGACCGAACGGGTTAAGGACGGGAACCGGATCGAGGTGGACTTCAACGACGTCGACACCAACGAGGCCCCCGCCGCCTCGCGCTTCGCCATCGAGGAGCCGAAAGAGTTCATCGTGACCGTTGAGCCTCTGGAGCCCGGAAAGAACCTGGTCAACCCGGCGGAGATGGAGTAACCGTGCAAAGGCCCCGACGAAATCTCATCGCCCGCGCGGCTCTCGCCTTTTCCGCGTGGGCCATGCTCGTCTCGGGTTGCGATCAGATCCCGCGCAACTCCACCGAGAAGAACAATCTCGCCGCGTTGCAGAAGGTCACCATCTCCATCACCGGCCGCACGTCGTACGCCGCCTACATCGCCGATCAGGACCACACCCGGCAGCTCGGATTGATGAATGTCACCGAGGAAGAGCTGCCCGAAGACCAGGGGATGATCTTCGTCTTCAGCTCCGACATGCATCTGAACTTCTGGATGCGCAACACGATCATCCCCCTCGACATCGCTTACATCCGCTCGGACGGGACCATCGTTAAGACCTACACGATGGAGCCGCTCAACGAAATGGGATATCCGTCGATCGAGCCGGCCAGATTTGCATTGGAAACGCGCGCGGGCCAGTTCGCCGCCCACGGCATTCAGGCAGGCGACCACGTCGAGCTACCGCAATCTTTCTTTGAAGATTAGACCGGACGTCATCGGCTCGCGGGCCGGCTCGTGGCAGCGAGGTCCTCAATCGGGGGCATGCCGAGCTTTCGTCGGATGATGTTGTAAGTGCCCGGGTACATCTGCGGACCGATCCGCTCGGCCACATCCTTGATGATCTCCGGGAACTTGCGCGGAATGTCGAGGCGCTTGGACGTCAGGTCGCGCCGATACACGTCGTAGACCTGTTTGGCACGGTTGAAATACCGCACGGCTTCCTCGTCTTCGTCGTAGGCATATTGCTTGAGCCCGCCGAGAATCAGATTCTCAATGCGCGCCGTGGCCTTGACGAGGTCCAGATTCTTCTTGTCCTCGATGAACTGCTTTTCGAGGAACTTGTTGTATCCCCCCGCGTACATCGGATCGTCGTAATACTTGCGGAGGAAGTCGAACATCTCCCGCCCCTTGTCGTCCATGCCCAATTCGCTGTAACGAAGGATGGCATTGCGTGCGAAACCGACGAAACCGGTCATGAAGTTGATCGAGATCGGCGTCCCCTGGTTTTCTTCCCGGAGATACTCCTTGGAATCCCGCTGATAAGCCTCAAACAAGACAGGCGCCATGCGGATGTCGGGTCCGAAGTTCGGCGGCTCCCCCAGATCGGCCTGGCGGCTCATCGCCATACGACCGCCGTAGAACATTTTCTGAAGACAGAAGAACTCGATTCGGGTGGTGTTGAGTCTGTGTATGTCCACCAGACTATGCGTTTCGAGTCCCTTTTCGATTCCCATATTGGCCCAGTAAAGGGCGTGTGTCTGGGCCAGCCGAAAATCGAGCGTGACGCCAAGTCCCTTCTGCAATTCCACGATCCGCGCCGGATCGAGCTTGAGTTCACTTCGTAGCCGATGCGCACGCCAGAAGTTCTCGACCGCCTTCCGCGCGGACTCGGTTTTCGGGTCCTCCATGAGCTTTCGCAATGCGGCCAACCGCGTTTCCTTCATCCCCTCGGGCGTGTTGGGAATCTGAAGCGTGCCGTCGCGAAGACCCTTGAGCAGCCCGAGATAGACGCCGCTTACGGACGAATCGAATTCAAAGCCCTTCAATGTCTCAATAAAAACTGCAACATCCGGCCGCTCCTTGAGCAGTGTGTCGAAGTTCTGCGGCGCATCGGCCAGCGACTGAAAGTCGTAGTCCCGATAGAAGTCGCCGCGCACCCGGCCCGGTCGAACGTAGTCATCCGGCGGCTGTCCCAGGATGTCTTCCACGATGAGGGCGAACTGGAGTTTGTAGTACGAGTGCCACTCGTCCATCGTGTCGCCGACCTTGTGGAAGAGAATCCACGCCAGTTCGCGGTAGAGCTGGGTGTTGGTCGGATTGAGCGGGATGCCTCTGTCACGAATGAGTTCGTAGCCGTTGCGCACCCATCGCCATCGCTCCTCCGGCGACTTGAGCGTCACGGAAATGTTGTAGGCCATGTTCCAACCCTGAAACGCCCAGACCGGGGCGAACTTGGGTTGAAGTTCGCAGATCATTTCCGAAAGCTGATAGGCATCGAAGAAGTGCCCTTCCTCCTTGAGCTTGGTCGCCCGAATCCAGAGGTAATCGACCAAAGGAGCGCGTCCGAGGGCGAGGATCGGCGTCAGCAGCATCGAAGGTCGGATGGTGCTGGGCAGCGGCGGGAGCGCCAGATTGTATTCATAGCGCAGCGAATTCGTCGGCCCCGCGCGCCAGACGGCAAGCGCGCCGACAGCCACCGAAGCAATTAAGAAAAACGTCCTGCGAGTGCCTGGTCTGATCACGGGGAGATTATATGGCGGACGAGAGGGGCGCGGAATCTCGGCGGATTATTCGAGGAAATTGCAGCTTTGACAGGCAAATCAAAAATCGAGACCGGCCCTTGCCGGAATGCTGTTCCGACAAGGGCCGGGTCGGTTGTGACACAAATCAGCGATTACGACGGCGATTCGTTCGCCGCAGGGCAATCCAGGCAGTGAGCATGATCGGCATCAACATGGTCGTGCCGGTTCCGCAGAGACCGCACGGCATCATCGCCCCATCGCCGCCCATACCGCCGCCGCCTCCGTCACCGCCGCCGCCGTTACCGCCGTCACCGCCGCCGGGAGGCGCCGGAGCAACATTGTATCGCAGGACGCGGCTGTTCAAGCGGTCTCCGGCGTACAGATTGCCCGCCGAATCAGCGACCACGCCGCCCACATCGTTGATGCTATCGGCGCTGATGCCGCCCTTGTTGACGGTATTGGTGGTGAAGTCACCCTGCTGACCGAAGACGCGGTCTGCCGTGGAGTCGGTCAGCGGATTGGTAAACTCCAGGATTCGCATATTCACGGAGTCGGCGATGTACATGTTGCCGCTCACTGGATCGACACAGACACTGACCGGCGTGCTCAGGCTCGTCGCGCTGACGCCGCCGTTGTTTGCCGTATCGGTGGTGAAACTCGGCTGCCCGTACACGCGTGCGGCGACCTGACCATTCTGCAACGGGGCCAGGTAGAGCAGGACGCGGTTGTTGAACTCGTCGCAGACGTAGAGATTGCCCGCGGCATCCAGGGCGCATCCGCTGGCGCGATTGATGGTGTTTGCGGCCGGGGTGCCGCCCTGATTCGAGTCGCCGCTGGTGAAGTTCGGCTGGCCGATGACCAGGTCGGCGGTGGTATCGCCGGCGCCCGCGGCGGGGGTGTTGTATCGCAGGACGCGACTTAAGAAGCGATCGGCGAGATATAGATTGTCGTTGGCATCAACGGCGACGCCTTCAGGGTTGCCGAGATTGTCGGCGGTCGCGGCATTCATCGCGGCCTGATTGGCGGTGGTGAAGCTGCCCGCCTGGCCGAAGACCTGCACGGCGTTCATGCCGTTGGTGAAAGGCGGGTCGAAGCGGAGAATTCGCTTGTTGTCGGTGTCGGCCACATAGAGCCGACTGGCTGAGTCGACGGCGACGCCCCGCGGACCGCTGATTGTGTTCTGAGCGGGATTCGCACCACCCCGGTTGCTTTGGATTCCGGTGAAATCGGCCTGACCGATCACAACGTCCGCCGATTCGCCGTTAATGAAGGCGGCCGCATTGACGAAGCCGAGAACTCGATTGTTGGAGGTATCGGCGACCCAGAGCCTGCCGGACACGTTGTCGACCGTGAGGCCGCGGTTGCCGTTCATGGTCGCCGCGGTTCCGTTGGCGCCGCCCTGATTCGCCAGGTTTGTGGTGAAAGTCGTCTGTCCGATGACCGCGTCGGCGGTGGTGTTCTCCGGCGCAGCCCATGCCGAACTCGTCGCCGTCAGTGCGGCCCATGCCATGAAGCAAACAACCTGAAACTGCTTTCGGTGACTCATGATCTTAATTCCTCTGGGAGTCCGTTGGCCCATCCTCGCCTTCTTCAGGGAGCCGGCGTCCTTCAGGCCGCCGATCAACTGCCTCCCGGAATCCTGGGGACAGGCACGGGTTATGTCCGAACCGTCGAATCAAATCGACCAACCTTGATCAACGCGAGGGAGCATTGCGGGCGAGGTAGCCGTACACCCATTCATGCGACTCAGGCTGATCGACTTTCACGATGAATCAAAGGAATACCCTTTTGGGGCCGGCGAGTTCGACCCCGGGCTCGGTATCCTATTATGCGATACACCCTTGTGGAAGCAAATTGGGGCACTCCTCGATCCCCACGCCAACCTGCGTGCCGGCAATTCGTGCCGGACATTCCGGTCCGCGGAAGCGTGGCTAAGAAGTAATGCGTAAAAGGAAAAAAGAAAGCAGCAGAGTGGTCCGTAAGCCGAATTCTGTGCCCTGTGGATGGGCCGCGAAGGCCAATACACTGGGCGGCGACCATTTCTCTGGGCCGACGGTTACCCATCGGCTCTAGCACCCTACCCGCAATGACGCGCAACTGACGAGGAGGAGCCAAGTCAGCCATCGCACGGAACGGGCCGTTCCGCGAGACCTTCGACGCCTGGGTCCCAGAGGTCCGGGTGCGCCGAAATCTCCTCACTGCTTACGTGGGCTTGCTGGCGGTGGGGTTTACCCTGCCACGCCCGTCACCGGACGTGCGGTGCGCTCTTACCGCACCATTTCACCCTTGCCGGACCGACTCTCGCAAGAGCCGAAGGAGCAGGAATTGCTCCGATGACTCCACAATCGTCGGCCTTGGGCGGTGTCTTTTCTGTGGCACTTTCCCTGGCATTGCTGCCGGTGGCCGTTAGCCATCACCGTGCCCTGTCCAGTTCGGACTTTCCTCCCGAAGATCGAGCGTTCCCTTTTTGAGGGCCCGCACGACTTCGAGCGGCCGCCTGTCCCACTCTGCTGCTTACCCTATTCTAGGATTGTCGACAGGCCAATGAAACCAATTTTGAGATCGAAACGCTTCAGGAATAGACGGAAACGGGGCGGCGATGTCTTGAGTCGGGACAGGAATCGCACCCTTGCCGGAGCCGGACTTCGTAAAGCAATTGTAACTGCCCCGAACCGTCGAGGAAGTCGGCCACTCGGCATCCCATCAGAAGGATTACTGGACGTGTCAGCCGCCGGCGAAGTGGCCCGCGCGCGCAAATACTGTTATATTCATCGGTAATAAGAGTTCACTTGGACCTGCATCCCCTGACTATCCGGCATGCCATTGGGAGATTCGTCATGGCGAAGAAGGGACGATCCCGTCAACAGACACCGAGCAAAAAGCCAGAAGGCGCGCCGCGAACTGCCCCAAGCGCTCCGCGTAACGTCGAGGGCGACGGCATCTCCGGTGGTGCGTTTATCACCGGCGCCGTGCTGCTTCTGGTGGCCGTCGGCGTCACCGGCGTTTTGGTGGCCAATCATTTGAATGCCCTGAGTCTTCCGGGTTGTCGGCCGGGCGGCGCCTGCGATCAAGCCGCGGCGAGTCCATGGGGCAAGTTACCGGGGACGACGTGGCCGATCTCGTTCGTGGGGCTCGCATATTTCCTGGGGCTGCTGGTGACCTGGCTTTCGAGCAAGTCGTCGGGTGTTTCGGCGCCGCTGAAGCTGGTCGTTCGGTTCGGCGTACTGCTCTCACTGATGTATCTGATCGTGCTTCTCGTCGAGAAGCATCTTTGCTGGTATTGCATCGCGACGCATGCGTCGAATCTGTTGTTCTGGCTGGTGATTGAAAACTGTCGCGTTCGGCCGGGACAGGCGGCCGCCTGGCGTCCGGTCGGAACGATGGCGGTGGTTTTTCTTCTCGGCTCAGCGGCGCTGGGGGCGACCGAGTGGCGCGGCAAGAAGGCCGAAGAGACTCGTCAGGAAACACAACTCGCGGAGTCTACGCAGGAGATCATTCAGTCGGCCTCGCAGCCCGCGCCGGTCGAGGACACCGGAACGACGTCCATCTCTGAAACGGCCGTGGTGGAGCGTCCGTGGAAGGGCGGATTTGCCGGGCGCTATCGCTGGGGACCGGAAGTGGCCGCGGTGCGCATCGTGATGATCACCGATTATCAGTGCCCCGATTGCAAGCGCAGCGAGACGGACCTCTTGAAGATTATGAACGCGCGAAGCGATGTGTCGGTCACGATCAAGCATTTTCCGTTTTGCAAGGACTGCAATAAGGGCGTGAGCGAGACGCTTCACCCCAATGCCTGCTGGGCGGCGCGTGCGGCGGAGACGGCCGGCATCCTCCGCGGCCCCGAGGGTTTCTGGGAGATGCATAAGCATCTGTTCGATACCGGTGGGGCATTCACCAGCGAACAGCTAAATGAGACGCTGAACCGGTTTGGATATGACCGCGGTCAGTTCATCGACATCATGAGCGGCCAGACGACGCTGAACCTGGTGCAGCAGGACATTCAGGAAGCCCTCTGGCTGGGTCTGCATTACACGCCGATGATCTTCATCAACGGCAAGGAGTTAAAGGGCGTTTTTGCCTTCGAGGCCCTGAGCCGAGCCGTGACGGACGTCTTGGCCACCAATCCGACTCCGAGCACTTCCGAACTCGATCAGCCGCCGCCCGCGATGGAGAAGTATGTCAACGACTGGAAGGAAGGCCCGATGCTGTTGCCCGGCGACGATATTCAGTCCTGGCCCATGGGCGTTCAGCAGGCTCCCGCGTTGCACGTTGTGATGTGGGGAGACTATCAGGAACCGAATACGGCGATGGCGGATGAGATCATTCGCAAGTACGTCTCGGGACGCAAGGACGCGCAATACGTGTTTCGCCACTACCCGGTGAACCAGAAGTGCAATCCGAAGAGCCAGCTCACTCGTCACGAAAACGCGTGCCGCATGTCGCAGGCGGCCGAGGCGGCGGGCATGGTTTACGGGAGCGACGGGTTCTGGAAGGTGCACGAATGGCTGATGAAGAATCAGGCCAACTATACAGACGCCAACCTGCGCGCCGCCGTCGAGGGCATGGGATTCCTGGCCGATCCGCTCTTCGCCAAGATGGACAGCCCCGAAGTCGCCCAGGGAATCAAGTTTGACTGCGAGACCGGAAAAGCCCTCGGCCTCACCAGCATTCCCTTCATTTTCGTGAATCAGCGATTCGTGCCGCGTTGGTATCGCCGCGAGGAGCGGATCCTGGAGCGCGTCTTTGAAGCGGCACTGAAGGAGAGCGAGGAAGCGAAATCCCAACAGGCCGCCGCGCCGGCGGCGCCCGTTGCCGCGCCGTAACGTTCGACCTCAATGATTCTGGGGGTCCGGCATTCGCCGCGGGCTGACGGCCTGCGAATCAGGCGGATTCCTTGCGGAGCTTGGTCTCTTCCATTCGGGCGGATGACTCACCCCGTACGACGGCGTCGGTGATGACGTAGCGGCCTTCCATGCCCGGCTCGGGCAAGTTGAACATGATGTCCAGCATGAGGTCTTCGACGACGCCGCGAAGTGCGCGAGCGCCCGTCTTGCGCTCCAGCGCGCGGCGGGATATCTCGTGGAGGGCCAAGTCGGTGAACTCCAGGATGCTCCCGGAGATTTCAAACATCTTGCAATACTGCCGGACCAGGGCATTTTTCGGTTCGGTGAGAATCTTCACCAGGGCGTCTTCGTTCAGCGGGCCGAGGGTCGAAACGATCGGCAAACGACCGACGAACTCGGGAATCATGCCGTATTCAACGAGGTCTTCCGGGGCCACCTGGGCCAAAAGCTCCGTCCGGGCGTCGATGGCGTCCTGTTCGCCGACATCCTCGGTGGCGAAGCCGATGCACTTACCGCCGACGCGGCGCTTGATGGTCTCCTCAATTCCCGAGAAGGTGCCGCCGCAGATGAAGAGGATGTGCGACGTGTCCATCTGAATGTATTGCTGCTCGGGGTGCTTTCGACCGCCCTGGGGCGGGATATTCGCGACCGTGCCCTCGAGCATCTTGAGCAGCGCCTGCTGCACGCCTTCGCCGGAGACGTCGCGCGTGATGCTGACGTTGCCGGCGCTTCGGGCGATTTTATCTATCTCGTCGATGTAAACGATGCCGCGCTGAGCTGTTTCGAGATCGAAGTCGGCGCACTGAAGAAGTCGCAGAAGCACGTTCTCGACGTCTTCACCGACGTAGCCGGCCTCGGTCAACGTCGTCGCATCGCCGATCGAAAGGGGGACATCGAGAATGCGGGCGAGACTCTTGGCCAGAAGCGTCTTGCCTGAACCGGTGGGGCCGATGAGCAGGATGTTGCTCTTCTCGATTTCGACGTCGTCGATTTCGGCGCGATCGGTGTAGCCGAGGCGCTTGTAGTGATTGTGGACGGCGACGGCGAGCGCGCGCTTGGCATGATCCTGGCCGACGACGTACTGATCGAGGAAGCTCTTGATCTCAAGCGGCGTCGGGATCTTATGGAAGAGCGGCTTGACGCCACCGGCGCGGCGCTTCTCCTGTTTGATGATGTTGTGGCACAGATCGACGCAGTTGGAACAAATGAAGGCGTCGCCCGGTCCTTCGACCATGGGCCCGACCTCGCGGTGCGTCTTTCCGCAGAAACTACACGTGCTCGACTTGCGTCGCCTGATGTTTCCGCTGGCGGACATCCCGCCGCGCGTGGTGTTGTCGCCGGAACCGCCGTTTCCCTTCGATCCATTCTTCAAGGGCAGAATCCTTATTGGTTGGCCATGGTGCGTTGCTCGGTGCCGCCGTGCGTCACCCGCCTATGGTAAGGCAATGAATTGTAATGCACGGCAGGCAAGATATCGACCCTGCCCGGAGGCCGTCTTGACCTCAATCCCGGCCGCGCCGTCGTTGCGCTAGGCCGAGGGCTGCTCGCCGGTTGAGCGGCTTTTTTTTGCCGATTCGATGACGCCGGCCTTGAGCGAATCGAACTCCTGCTCGGTGATCTGGCCGGATGCCCTCAAATCGCGCAAATGCTGCAGCGACCAGACTGCCCCCGCATCGTCGGAATCCCGATTGTTGAAGAGCCGGCGGCGAACGAACCAGACGCCCGCTCCAAGTATGACGATCGCCGCAATGACGACGAGCCCCCAGATGACGGCCTGCGACGGGGGCGAGGCCGCGCCGATCACAAGGGCTTGTTGGACCGCGATCTGCACCTGGATCGTCTCCTTGCTCCAACGAGCGCCGCAAAGCCGACGCAGGTCATTGCCAGAGGCACGGCAGTCATTGCGCCGCACGACGGCAGGAGCAGGGCAAGAGGATTGGAATTCTGTACATAGAGTTGACCGGTCGTGTCGACCCGGGCCGTGATCGCTTCGGCCAGCTTCGCGCCGCGATCGTCCTTTTTGATTCGATCGAAGATCGCGGTCAGTCCCTCCTGGGGCGTGCCGAACACTGCCAGGCCGCCGACACCGGCGGGCGTCGTCTTGACCGTGGCCGTGACCGACAGATCAAGGTTAAACGGCTGGTTCAGCGTCATGTCGTACTCAAACGGGAGATCGACGCCGGTGAAGAGAATGGCGCGAACGAGCGGCGTATCGGGCACCGCCTGCCCGAAGTCTATGACCGGAAGAACGGTGTTCGCAAAGACCCCGGTGCGACGCTCGACGGTGATGGCGCCGTTCGGTCCGCCGACCAGCGCGACTTCACCGGCCAGCGCGGTCTGCGGCGCACGACCTTCCTGCGTCCGAATGAGATTGAGCGCCAGTGAAACCTCGGCACTGCTCATGTCGCGCGTCGGATTGCTGGACGTGAGCATCATGATGCCAGACAGCAGCACGCGACTGCGTGCGCGACCGGCGTTGATGCCGGGCTGCTGACCGATTTCGCCGGCGCTGAGGACAAGCGTGCGCTTGGATTGAACGGTCGCGCTCGACACCCAGTGCGTGAGCATATCCGTGTCATCGGTGAACGCGCCGACGTCGATTCCGATATCGTTGGGATTGCCGACGCCGCTGAGATTGGGCGCAAAGAGAATGGCCAGACCCTGTCCGGCGGCCGAGACCTCTTCGGTATTGATCAATCGATCCACGCGCGCCCGAGCCAGCAGCGGCGGCTCGGACTTGGTAAGCGGGATGATCTCCAGGCCAAAATCGGATTGCACCGGGAGCGGCCCAAGAAACTGAGTGACCTGCGTCGTGGCTTGTCCGGCCACGCCCGTCACGCCGGCATGTGTGGGGACCGAGGCAGTTCCGGCGACCGCGGCGAAGATGAAAAGCGTCGCCCGCAGCGATTTCCTGTGGAGCATGGTCGGGTCCTCAATTAGAACGCGCGAGGAGGATGAAGACAGGAGGGCGAACCCGACTGTCGTCGCACTCTAACTTTATCGCTGGGGACGTGAATGTCCACCGCGACGGTTCACAGCAATTCCTATCCCGTGTTCTGTCATAGACTTATCGGTCGTCACGATCGTGCCGATTGAGCGGACAATTGGTGACGAGAAGCCCGGCCGGGCCGGTACACGAGCAAAACGACCCCTGTTCAAGATCGAATCATGAGGCGGGCAGCCGATCGAACCGATGCACAGGCACTCAGATTCTATGGGCCCAAGCCGCGAAGAGCGGCCGCGCAGGAGGTCGTCATGGCAAGAATCGGACGCTCGATGTTGAGAGGCGGAATAGTCCTCGGCGTATTGCTTTCAGCGGGCTGCACGGCGGACCTGCCGGCGGGTCTGCTCAACCTGTTCGCCGGTGGTGTGACCATCGTTGTCGAAAACGCGACGGCTTATAAGGCGACGCCCCGCCTCAGCACCAGCAGCGCGACCAACCTGATCGAGGAGATCACCAGCGGCAGCGACTCGGTGAACGGTGTGGGCCAGGACGGTGTGGTCGCGGCCAATCAAACGGAGAGCACGACGATATCGTGCAGCGACGACATCGAGGTGATTATCTTCGAGGGGGCGTCGTTTGAGTCGAGCGGACTGCCGATCGGCGGTGTTGGGAACATTCGACGGCTGGAGCGCGACAAGGATTTCAGCTGCGGCGACACGATACGAGTCCGGCTGACCGGCGGCATCTTCAGCTTCCGTGCCGAGGTCGAAGTCGAGCGGGCACTGAGCTTCAATCCCTTCGCAGGCGGGAGCACGGAGAGTGAAAGCGAGCGCGACAGCGACAGCATCGCCGACGCACTTGACCGATTGTTCGGAAACCTGTGACGCCGCGGATGAGAAACGATCAACGTGAAGAGTAATCGGCGGACTCAGCGAACGCGCTTCATCCAATCCTGCCAGGTATCGACCCACTTCTTATCAATCGTGCCGAAGGCCTTCTCAAACTCGGCGATCTCTTTTTCGGGAGTCGGTTCGTAGTCGCCGGGTCGTTTGTTGATCGCCTCGACGTACTGCTTCAACTTGCCGCGCTTCGTCCGGTTCAGGTAATGCACCAGGGCCCAACTCTGCGGGTAGGCGATATCGATCTGAGGACCGAAATAGTCGGCGGTTGAAACAAAATCGCGCACCGGGATAAGACGGTTGTCGGCCAGAAGGGTTCGATAGCCCTTGAGACGCTCAGCGTTGACCGCGCCGAAATTCGCGCTGGCCCCGGTGCTGATCGGCTCGAACATCATGGCCGTGCCTTCGACGAACCAACGCGGATTCGCCAGAAAACCCTTGGGATTGTGAAACCCGATGTTCCACAGCACCTGATGGGCAACTTCATGCTGAACGATGGACTCGCTCACATCGCCGCCGACCGAGCTGCTTCGATTGGCTTGCTTCCGGGCCTCGGCGATCTGCTTGCCGATGTCCTTGCGCTGCTCCGGAGAAACGCCTGGCTGGCGAAGCTGCTCCCGTAGCTCCTTGATTTTCGCCTCGGCATCCTCGCGGGCCTTCTTGAACGACTCCTGATTCTTGAAGTTGTAGAACATGCTCCGGTTAAGGGGCGGGAAGAAGACGCCCGGCGTGTTCTGATCGCGCGGGCCGTTGCCGAGCTTTACGGAGAAGTCGGAGTAGTCCTGGTGCTGCTCGAAATAATAGATGATGAGCTTGCGCTTGGGCGGATGAGCATCGAAGCCGAGCCGCCGGGTGTAATTGACGCACGAGCGATAGGTCTTCTCGATCGCCGACGAAAACTCCTTGACGTCCTTTTCGCTGGTGTCGAAGAGCACGGAGTAGTGATTCGTGCGCTTCAGTTTGAAACCCTCGCCGAGCGATGCGAGGTCCTTCTTCTCGGCGGCCTCGTCCGGCTTGATCTCCGACATATCCGCATGACGCTTCGACCGCTTCTTCTTCGCCGGGCCGTCGAATTCCGCAAATGCGACAGCGCAGGGCCAGGAGAGGGCGAGCGCGATTGCCAGAAGCCACGGCATCCAGGCGAGCTTGGCTGACTTTGACGAATTCATGATTCATTTCCAGTCTGGTTCGCGGCAAGGCATGGAACTGGTCATGCCCCGTGGAACTCGGGGGGTCATCGCGCTGCGGCGATGGTTCACTGCGGCGGCATGAAGGGCAGCTTCGTGATGTAGTTCGTAAACTTCTTGGTGAACATGTCGTTCACCTTCCCAAAGCACTTCTCGAAGTCCGCCAGGTTTTCCTTGGCCGACAACACCTTATCCACCGGTCGCTTCTTGATGAGCTCCACGTACTTGGGCAGCTCTTTGCTCTTTCGCTTTACCAGATAATAGCAAAGGGCCCACGACTGGGCATACCCCTGGCTCGAAAGCATTCCGGTGCGCGTTCTGGAGATGAGGTTCTTCAGATCATCCGTCTTCATGACCACGAGGGCATCGCGGATTTCGCCGAGGCGGCTCTGGTTGATGACGTTGAAGCCCGCGCCGGTCTTGCCCGGCGGCGGCTCAAAGAGCGTGGCCATTCCCTCGACGAACCACTGCGGGTTGTCGACATCGGCCTTGTGGAATTGAAGATTGAACAAGAGCTGGTGGGCGACTTCGTGCTGAACGACCGAGCGATTCTGCTCCTGCTGGTAAATGGCGATGCGATTGATGTACCAGTTGGCCTCGCGGAGCTTGGCCTGTTTGGCATTTCGGTCGGGCGTCCTGGCGGCGTCTTGCTTGAGCTGTTCAGCCTTGGCCGTCGTCTCCTTGATGAATGACACCTGCGACATGTCGTAGAAAAGCGAAAAGTTCAGCGGCTCGCGCCAATAGAGCCCGGCTGCCTCGCCCGGTGCGGGCTGCCCCGTGAACTGCTTGCAGCGGGCGCTGTACTCATCGAAGTCGTGACAAAAGAGAACCGGGAGCTTCTCCTTCGGATACTTGATCTTCACGCCGACCTGATCGACAAATCGGTGGACTGAATCGTAGGTCTTCTCGAGCCGGGGAAGGAAGTCCTTGACGATGGCCTCGTCCGCGTTGGTCAGGACGATGAAATGATCCGTGGGCTTGACGCGATACTCCTCGCCCACGGCGTCGGCGAATTCCTTTTCGCGCGGGCCCTTCTTGAACGGCCTGTCGCCCGACTTTTTCTTGCTTGATTTGGATCGGGACGATCGCGACTTCGTCTTCTTGTCGCCTGACTTGGGCGGCGCGGCGACGAGCATCTGCACGGAGGCAATCCCAAACAGACCACACAATGCAATGACGAAAGCAACGAGAACCGCGCTGCGAGGGACTGTCATGCCGCCCTCCTTAGAAAGTGAGAACTCAGCGAGAGGCCCACCCCGGAACTGATGAAATCATATTAGATTGTACTTCAGACCCCGACAACCCACGGGCCCGAAAGCCGTGTAAAAATGGGGTCCGCAAAAACGCAGGCTTACCCGCTCGAATGGGCCGCCTGCCGGCGGGCGGCCCGATTCGCAGGTTGGGCGTTCGTACACTTGAACGCGGGCGCCGGCATCACCGGGCGTATTCGACGGCGCGAACCTCCCGCAGCAGCGTGACCTTTATCTCGCCGGGGTAAGTCATTTCAGCCTCGATCTTCTGGGCGACCTCCCGGGCGATGCGCATGGCGTTGGCGTCATCGACGTTGTTGGCATCAACGATGACGCGCACCTCGCGGCCCGCCTGGATGGCGTAGGCCTGTCGGACGCCGTGGAACCCGAGGGCGATCCCTTCGAGTTGCTCCAGCCGCTTGATGTAGCGCTCCAGCGCTTCGCGCCGGCTTCCCGGCCGGGCCGCGCTGATGGCGTCGGCGGCGGCAACGAGCGGCGTATAGGGGCTGGTCGCGGGGACATCGCCGTGGTGACCGGCGATGGCATTAAGCACCTCAGGACGCTCGCCGAGCTTGCGGGCAATCTCTTCGCCGATGGCCGGGTGACCGCCTTCGATCTCGTGATCGACCGCCTTGCCGATGTCGTGCAGCAGTCCGCACCGCCGAGCCAGGGCGCCGTCGAGCTTGAGCTCATCCGCCATGATCTGGCAGAGATAGGCGACCTCGATGGAATGGCGGAGGACGTTTTGCCCGTAACTCGTGCGGAAGTTCAGCCTGCCGAGCAGGTCGATCAGCTTCTTGTGCATGCCCTGGACGTTCGACTCCACGGCGGCCTTCTTGCCGATCTCCATCAGCTCCTTTTCCATGTTGGCCTGCACCTCAGCCACGACTTCCTCGATGCGCGTGGGGTGGATGCGGCCGTCATGGATGAGCTTGTTCAGTGCCTGCTTGGCGACTTCGCGCTTCACCGGGTCGAAACAGGTGACCTCAATGACGCCAGGCGTGTCGTCCACGATGATGTCCACGCCGCTGGCCTTTTCAAAAGCGCGGATGTTTCGGCCTTCTCGCCCGATGATGCGGCCCTTCATCTCGTCGCTGGGGATATCGATGGTGCTGACCGTCGAGGCCGAAGTATGACCGGCGGCATACCGCTGAATGGCGGTGATGACGATCTCGCGTGACTTCTCCTCAGCCTCGTCCTGAGCCTCGGTGACGCGCTTCTGAATCAGCTCGGCGCATTCCTGCTCGAGCTCGTGCTCGAGCTGCTGGAGCAGGGCCTTGCGCGCCTCGTCCATGGTGAGCTGGGCGGCCTTGAGCAGATCGGCCCGGCGTCTGGCGAGAATCTCATCGATTTCCGCCGATTTCTTGTCCGTGTCGGCCCGCTTTTCCTTGATCGCCAGCTCGGCCTTCTCGATGTTCCGTTCTTTGATATTGAGAGTGTCGATCTGCCTTTCAAGCTGGTCTTCGCGTTTGTCGAGTCGCTTTTCCGCCTCTCGAATCTCGTTGCGGGTGACGTTGGCCTGCTTCTCGAACTCTTCCTGACGACTTAGAAACGTTGCCTTGGCCTCGACTTCAGCCGAGCGGGTGATCTCCTGGGCCTTGGTAGCGGCCTCGCGGGTCATCCTCTTGGCTTCCTGCTCGGCGGCGTTCTTGATGGTCTTTCCCTTGAGCGTCTGGAGCAGGACGACAATCCCACTGCCGGCCGCAAGGGCCAGGACCGCAAAAAGCACCGCCATGCCGGTCGAGACCTCTGCGATTAACAGAGATCCCATGATTCACTGCCTTTCCTCGAGGGCGTCCGAGGCCCCGAAAGTCCACCAGCGGAAAGCCGGCGCCGCTTTCGGGGTTGGGACGCACTCTCAATAGCCCGTTAAGTTCCATGTGTTACACTAAAATGCCTAGCCCTGGTTCGCCGGGGCGATCGACGCCGATGGCCGATCGGGCCTCTCAGACCCATCGAAGCCACAGGACGGACGTAGTCTGAAACTGCGAATGGAGAGGTAGAAAAAGGGGAGACTCGAAAGCTCGATGAACTGCTTAACCTGCCGTGACACCACCGAAAAGCGGACGTGTCACTGCTGGTCGACGCTCAAATCCAGACCTGGCCCGGAGGATATGGATATACGAAGGGTCTGGATTCTCTTTCGTTCCTCAGTCACCATTTCTGGCACTCAAAGCCGTAATCGGTCTCTTTGTGTGCGGGTGAACGATTTCGTCGACACCACTACCGGCCCACCGTCGAAAAGTACTAAAAGTCAATTCGATCGCCTATCATCGGTCGCCGATTTGACTTATGGCGCTCGCGCCGAGGTCCGTGCGTCAGCAATTCCGCAAGACTTCTCACCGCACCCATGGCTCCTCAACCACCGCGGGGAAGTTTATCTCCTTATTCCTGCCGAACGTCGCGGCCGGACACCCCAAGGGGTCCCCTGGCGCCGTCGCCATCCGACAAGCAAAAAAACTAGCGCTACATTCGCTCATCGGGCATACTTACCCGATCACACTTCGCCGTAGTATAAGAAACGGTTAGGTGTCGTCAAGGATTCTGCAGGGGTTCGTGACTGGAACTATCGTCAAAATAACCGTTTACGGCGGAGCCCGGCCGCGTTTAACAGGATTGGGCGAGTAATATCCAACCAACAGCGAAACCCGATGTATCGCCGAATCATCATAAGAGTTTTCGGGAATGAGGTTTAGGTGAGATGAGCTGCAAAGACCCGATATCCGACTGCGGCCAGGCCGGGACATGGTTTGGCCGAAATCTGCTTCTCGCAATCATCGCGGTGATGACGCCGGCCTTGCTCGGCGGCCAGGCTTGGGCCCAGCCGGTCAGCAAGCAGGTTCGCGACGCAAACGTGGCCGTCCGGGCCATGGCCGATCGCGAAGCCATTGTCCCCGGCGGTGAGCTGAATCTCCTCATCTCGGTAAAGCCCGATAAGGAGTGGCACATCTATTGGCAGAATCCCGCGGGCACGGGTATGCCGACGTCGATTGAATGGCGCCTGCCCGACGGGTTCAAGGCCGGACCGACCCAGTACCCCGTACCGTCAGCCCACTTCGACAAAGACCTCGAAGAGACGACATACATCCTCGAAGGCGAGTCGCTCTTTTTGACGACAGTCACGGTGCCCGCGGATATCCAAACCGGCAAAGACGTCTCGTTGAACGCGAAAGTAAGCTGGCTCGCATGCAAGAAAGAGTGCATCCCCGGAGAAGCCGAGGTGGTGCTGACGCTGCCGGTCGCTGAGAAAGGTGCCGCTCCTCGCCCGGCGAACGCGAAAATATTCAAGCAGGCACAGCAGGCGCTTCCCGAGCCGGGCAACAAGGCCAAGCACGTCAAGATCACCGGCAAGCTCAGTAAAGAGACGCTGAAGCCTTCGGACACGGCGACGGCGAGTTTCATCATCGACGTAGACTCGAAGCACCACATGCAGTCGAACAAGCCCGCCCAGGAGGAAATGATCCCGACGATCCTCTTCCTGGAATCAACCGCCGGACTCGAATACGGCGAAATCACTTATCCCAAGGGTCACGTGCGCGAGGACAAGATTCTCGGCAAGCTCAGCGAGTACGACGGCCGCGTGGAAATCAGTGCGCCGTTGACCGTCGCCGAAGACGCGGACAATGCGCCGCGCACGATTCGCGGCGTCCTGCAATATCAAATCTGCACCGACTCCGGAACATGCTATCCGCCGCAGCGCGTAAGCGTGGAGATTCCCGTACAGATGGAAGGCGGGGCAAAGGCGACCGCGTCTGCCGCGCCCGATACCGGCGCCTCGGCTACACCCGCCGGTTCAATCGCGACCGATCAAACGCCCGGTCAACCGACGGCGCAGTCGTCCGACGCGACCGAGTCTGACTCGGTCAACGTCCTCACAAGAATGCAAACCTGGCTGCTCAGCTTCGGATACATGGGTGCGATCATCGTGGCACTGATCGGGGGACTGATATTGAATCTCATGCCCTGCGTCCTGCCGGTGATCTCGCTGAAAATTCTCTCCTTCGTCCGACAGGCCCAAGAAGATCGCGCGCGCATCTTCTGGCTCGGCATGACCTACTCGGCGGGGATCCTGGTGTTCTTCGGCGCGCTTGCGTTCATCTACTGGCAGACCAATAGCAAGTTGCAATGGGGCGAGCAGTTTCAACGTCCGCATGTGGTCATCGGGCTGGCGGCGATTGTGACCGCCTTTTCGTTGAGCCTGTTCGGCGTATGGGCGGTCTTCACCCCGCGCGTGATCAACAGGTTGGGGGAAAAGGCCGAGGGCGAGGGGTTGCTCTCCGCGTTTTCGACAGGCCTGCTCGCTACCTTTCTCGGCACCGCATGTACGGCGCCTTTCCTCAGTGCAGCCCTGGGCGCTGCGAGTAGGTTTTCGTCCGTGCAGGGCGCATTTATTTTCTTCTCCGTGGGCATTGGCATGGCCGCGCCTTTCGTGGTGCTGGCCGCGAACCCGGCATGGCTCAAGTTCGTTCCCCGGCCCGGCCCGTGGATGGGAACGTTCGAGTATCTGATGGGCTTTCTCCTGCTGGGAACGGTGATCTGGATCATCAATCCCCTGCGAAATCAGATCGGCGGCGACGGTTTGCTCCTGTCGATGATCTTTCTCTTGTTCGTGGCGATAGCGGCCTGGGTCAAGGGCAAGATTCGATACGACGATTCGGCCATCAGAAAAGCAAGGCTCTACGCACTGAGCATCGGCATTTTGGTGATCGGTTGGGTCATCCCATTTCGATTCGCCACGACGATCGAGGCCCTCGCCGAAAAACAGCTCTACGCCGCCGACCTCGCTGCGGACGGAGAGCTCTATCGCCGAGTCGGCGGCTCAACCGGCGAATTTTCCAGGGTCGAACTTGATTGGTCGCGCGGCATCCCCTGGCAGCGCTACAGGCGAGACCGCGCGCTGACCGACGTGCGTAACGGGTACACGATCTTTGTCGACTACACCGCCGACTGGTGCGCGAACTGCAAGACCATGCTCAAGACCGCCATCGAGCGCCCGGAAGTCATCGCCGCGATGAAGGAACTCGACATCATTCCCTACACCGCGGACTACACCCTGCCGGTGCCGGAGATCACCGAGGACCTGAAGCGCTTCGAGCGCGGCGGCGTTCCGGTTTTTGTCGTGTACCGGCCCTTCGATACTGAGAAGCCCGAAATCCTCCCCGAGCTCATCACGGCAGAAATGTTGGTCGGGGCGCTCAAGCGCGCCGGGCCCAGCCGTCCGGGCATGACGTCGCTCGTATCGACCGCAAGTCAACCGGCAACCGTGCATTAGGTGAACTTGAGAGGCAGCAATGGCGGTACCAATGCCGTGCTCCCGGAGTCGGTTTGGTTGCGATTCGTACGCTCGCGGGTTACGGTTTAATGAGTTCGACAAGCTCCAGAGCAAGCTGACGCCGTCATGCTCTCTGGAAATCCGCGATGAATCGAGAGTCATCGGGGGGGCGATGGGTCGGCGCTGGGGATGACCGTCCTCGCGGGTGCGATTGAAGGAGGTCCAATTGAACGGCGACATGTACCGCGTTTCCCCACCACGATGCAACAATCTGGAAGAGGGGCGCACGCTTGAATGGCTGGTGACTAACGGCCGCGGCGGTTTCGCCATGGCCTCCATCAATCAGATGCTCACCCGTCGATATCACGGGCTGCTCGTCGCCGCCGTCAATCCGCCGGTCGAGCGGTTCGTCGTGCTCGCCAAGCTGGACGCCACGGTCCTCGTCGACGGGCTCACTTACGAGCTTGGCACGAATCATTACTACGAGGCCGTCCACCCACAGGGCTACCGGCTGCTCGAATCGTTCACCACCCTGCCCTATCCGACGTGGCGATGGCGTGCCGGTTCGGCGGTCATCGAGCAGACCCTGTGCATGGGCTACGGTGAGGACACGACGTTCGTCCGCTATCGGGTCGTCGAGGGCAATCGTCCGGTCCAGTTCTCGGTGCGGCCGCTCTGCACCAGCCGGCATTTTCACGTGCTCACCAACTATCAGGAGATGGGACCGCCGACCGTCGAGGATCGCGGCGACATGCTCGCGTTCTCTTGGGCAAAGGATCGCCCGACGTGGTACCTGTCGCACAGCGGTACGTTCCGCTCGCGCGCCGACTGGTATTACCACTTTGTGCTGCCCACCTCCGCCGCGCGCGGCTACGACTCGGCGCAGGACCTATTCATGCCCGGCGTGATCACCCAGACGCTCGAGCCCGGCGGCGCAGATTCACTGATCTTCGCCGCATCAACCGAGCAGAAGACCTGGCGGGCGCACGAATCGGCATTCGTCGAGGCCGCCGCCCGCACTAAGGTTCAGCTTCCCGCCGACGTGGAGGCCGACCCGCTGCTCGAGGCCTTGTTGCGATCCAGCGGGGACTACCTCGCGACGCGAGACGGCACCTACAAAACCATCATGGCGGGCTTTCCCTGGTTTGGAGATTGGGGCCGCGACACTTTCATCTCGCTGCCCGGTCTGTGCCTCGTGACCGGCCGACATGCCGAAGCGCGGCGAATCATCGAGACATTCGCCAAGTACGTCGACGGCGGCATGATCCCGAATCGCTTCCCTGACTGGGGCGAGGCCCCGGCGTACAACACCGCGGACGCCACGCTCTGGTACATCCATTCGATCGGGCGCTACCTGGCCTACACCGGCGACTGGAGCCTCCTCGCGGACAGCCTGTTCGATGTCGTCGCCCAGATCATTGACGCGCATGAAAAGGGTACGCGGCACGGCATTCACTGTTGCGAAGACGGACTGCTCGCCGCCGGTGAGCAGGGATACGCATTGACCTGGATGGACGCCAAGCTGCCGGACTACGCAGTCACCCCGCGCATCGGCAAGCCCGTCGAGATCAACGCCCTGTGGTACAACGCATTGCAGTTCGGCGCATCGTTCGCCACGCGACTGGGCAAGATGGATCGCGCACGGCAGTGGGAAGAACTCGCCCAGCGGGCGAAGGCATCCTTCAATTCAAGATTCTGGAACGACCAGACGGGCTGTCTCTTCGACGTCGTCGACGTGGAAGGTCGCGCCGGCGAAGTGGACGGCGCCATTCGTCCCAATCAACTCATGGCGATCAGCTTGGCCTATCCGATTCTCGATGCGTCGCGATGGAAGGCGGTCGTGGACATTTGCCGCGAGAAGTTGCTGACGCCCGTCGGTCTCCGCACGCTGGCCCCCGGCTCCCCGGGTTACTGTCCACATTACGCGGGCGACGTGCACGCGCGCGACGCCGCGTATCATCAGGGCACGGTCTGGCCCTGGCTGCTCGGACCTTTCGTATCAGCCTTCGTCAAGGCGTCGAGTGACTCGCCCGCGGCACTCGAGACGGCAAAAACGTTTCTCAACGGCCTCCTCTCGCACATCGGTGAGGCGGGAATCGGCGGCGTGAGCGAAGTCGCCGACGCGGATTATCCGCACACGCCCGGCGGTTGCCCCTGGCAGGCGTGGAGTGTGGCCGAGCCGCTGCGCGCATTGTGCGAGGACGTGCTCCGCACCCATCCGCCTGTTCCCCGGGAGCGGGGCGTATCGGGCCGCCCCACGGTCGGCGCACGATAGACGTTGCGAACGCCTCGTGGACCCCGCAGCTTGCGATTCACCGCAATCTCCATCAGAATAGCCGCGAGTCGGCGAACACGGCGAAATTACGTGGTTCATTCCGACGGTTCATGACTCGATTTCAACACCAGGTTTGCCATGCAGACGTTGCCGAAGAGGATGCTCTTGACCAAAGTGGGTCTTGATGGACACGACCGCGGGGTCAAGGTGTTGGCGCGCGGCCTGCGTGATTCCGGGATGGAGGTCATCTATACCGGCCTGTGGCAGACGCCCGCCGGCGCGGCGAAGGCGGCGATCGAAGAGGACGTTGACGTTCTCGGCGTGAGCTTCCACAGTGCCGCCCATCTGACTCTCGTTCCCATGATCATTGAAGAATTAAAGGCCCGCGGTCGATCCGATCTGCCGGTTGTCATCGGCGGGATCATTCCGCCCGACGACGTGCAGGTCATGAAGGATGCCGGCTGTGCGGCCGTCCTGGAGACCGAGGCGTCGATGGATTCGATTGTCTCGGTCATCGAAGGCATCGCATCGCAGGCCCGCGCAGCGCGTGCCAAGCTCACGGCGAGCGGCGCTGTCGATAAGTGGATCTCGGCGGCGCGCGGCGGCGATCGCGTGGCCCTGGGCCGATTGCTCACCTGGATCGAAAACGACGCAAAGCCCGACGATGTTGCGCGCCGCTTTGCCGACGTGCCGGACGGCGCACTGATTGTCGGAATGACCGGCCCGCCGGGCGCCGGCAAGAGCACGCTGATCGGTCGATTGCTCAAGGAGTTCCGCCAGCGCGATAAGCAGGTCGCGGTAGTGGCGGTCGATCCGGCGAGCCCGCTCACCGGTGGGGCCCTGCTCGGCGATCGCGCCCGAATGACACTGAACGCCGGCGATGCCGGTGTGTTTCTCCGATCTGCCGCCAGTCGCGGCCAGCTCGGCGGCCTCGCCCCGACTACGGCAGGCATGGTGAAGGCCATCAGCGCCTCGAAGGTGGACGTGATCTTTGTCGAGACGGTCGGCGCGGGTCAGAACGACGTCTCCGTCTATCAACTGGCGAATCCGCTGGTGCTGCTGATGATCCCCGGCACGGGCGACGATTTGCAGCTTGAAAAGGCCGGCATTACCGAAGTGGCAGACATTTTCGTAATCAACAAGGCCGATCTTCCGGGGGCGGGTGTCCTCGACGCGCAGGTGCGCGAAACTCTGGGCACGGGGCGCCCCATCGTTCAAACCGTCGCCAGTCACGGTCAGGGTATTTCCGATCTGGCCGACGCCATATTGGCCCACGTGCCGAAGCCGCGCGCGAAGCAGGCTCAGCGCGTATAGGTAGAGCTAAGTCATTCACTCATTCGCAGGTGACTCATGAAGATATTGACGCTCGTAAAGTGTGTTCCCGAATCGACGACGGCCATCAAGGTCAAGTCGGACGGCAGCGGCATTGAGACCGCCGGCGTCAAGTTCGTGATGAACCCGTTCTGCGAGTTCGCGGTCGAGGCGTCGCTTCAGTTCAAGGAAAAGAACGCGGGGGCAAGCGCCGAAATCACCGCCCTGACCGTCGGCCCGGCGGCCCACGCGGACGTCCTGCGGACGGCCTTCGCCATGGGCGTCGATCATGCCATCCACGTTTGCGACGACGCGCTCAACGGCATCGACGAATTGGCGACCGCCCGGGTCATCGCCGCGGCGATCAAGGACGGCGGATTTGAGGTCATCATCGCCGGCAAGCATGCCATCGACTATGACAGCGGGCAGGTCGGCCCGGCCCTGGCCGAGAGTCTCGGCTGGCCCCACGTCGGCGCCGTCATCGCAATTGAGTGGGCTGCCGATTTCAAGTCGTGCACCGTTCGTCGCCGCATCGAAGGCGCAGAGGAGGTCGTGACTGTAAAGCTTCCCGCGCTCCTCACCGTGGACAAGGGCCTCTGCGAGCCGCGATATCCTTCGCTCCCGGGACTCATGAAGGCGAAGAAGCGGCCCATCGACACTAAAAACCTGGCCGCCCTGGGCCTGTCGCCCGCGGACTTCTCCAAGGAAGCCGTCGGCACCTGGATGGGCGAGTTCTCTCCCCCGCCTCCGCGACCGCCGGGCCGCAAGCTGACCGGCGAACCCGCCGACATGGCCAAGGAACTGGTCCGCATTCTGCGCGAAGAAGTAAAGGTCATCTGACGGCAAACGACTCCGCCTCTTTGGCGAGTTCTCGCCAGCCGGCCGGACGAAGAATCGGTTCGGCATCTAACCGTTCAGCATTCTGTCGGCGATGACCTCGATCACGTGTCGCGGACGTGCATCGGTGTGGTGAGAGATTTGCTCGCGGCATGAAAAGCCCGACACGGCAATCTCCGCGTGGCCGCGGTTTCTGACCGCCGGAAAAAGCCGCTGTTCGCCGACTGCCCGGGCCACTTCGTAGTGATCCTTCTCGTGTCCAAATGAGCCCGCCATCCCGCAACACCCGGTATTCAGCTCCGTCGCGCCCGCGCCGCACACCGCCTTTAGAACGGTCACGACGTCACCGGTTCCCACCAGCGCCTTCTGGTGGCAGTGACCGTGATAAAGAATCGGGCTGCCCATTCCAAATCCCTTCAGTCGATCCGCGTATTCCCGGGCAAGAAACGTCTCAAGCATCATCGCGCCGGCGCCGAGTCGATCCGCCTTCGATCCGCGGACCAGTTGCGGCGCCTCATCCATAAACGTCAGAATGCAGCTCGGCTCCGTGCCGACAATTGGAATGTTCTGCTCGACAAGCGGCGAAAGCACGGCGACGTTCCGCTCGGCGAGTTTCTTCGCATGAAGGAGCATTCCCTTGCTGATCGCAGGCCTGCCGCAGCACACCGTCGGCGGGACTACCACTTCGCAGTCCAGATGTTCGAGGATCCGCACGGCCGCGATGCCCACCTGCGGCATGAAGTAGTTCGTCCACGTATCCACGAAATACGCGACGCGCCGCGCTCCGGGCCTTTGCGTCCTGCGATGCGAGTGCCGCGCGAACCAGTCACGAAACGACTCCCGCGCAAACTTCGGCGGACGAATGCGTGCGTCAAAACCGGCGACCGCCTCGACAAGATCGCGCACAAATCGAGTCTCGCCGAGTTTGTTCGCCATGCCCGCGAAGCGATAGCCCCACGCAGCAAAGTCCGCCGCGCGGGCCACAAGCCGGCTGCCCAGCGGCGCGCCGGACCTCTCATGACGATGATGCTGCCACTCCGACTTGAGTCGCGCCATGTCCACGCCGGTTGGGCACTCCGTCTTGCACGCCTTGCACGACAGGCAAAGGTCCATCACCTCGTCAAGCGCCGGATCCGCCAGCCCGTCGAGTATGTCGCGATTGGAAAGTGCCAGCCGCAGGGCATTGGCCCGGGCGCGGGTCGTGTGCTGCTCATCACCGGTGGCCATGTACGACGGACACATCACGCCGACGAGCCTCTGGCGACACTGACCGACGCCGCTGCACATCTCGGCAAGGCCCGACATGCCGCCATGCGCGGAGAAATCGAGAACCGTCAGCGGATTCTCCGCCCGGTACGCGGGCCCGTATCGAAAGTTTTCCAGCATCGGCAGCGGATCAACGATCTTGCCGGGGTTCAGAATGTTGTGCGGATCAAACGCCGCCTTCACGGCGCGAAAAGCCTTCACGATCCGCGGACCGTACATCTTCTCCAGCCAGCACGAACGTAAAATGCCGTCGCCGTGCTCGCCGGTCATCGTGCCGCCGAACTCCAGCGCCAGCGAGCTGATTCGGTCGGCAATGCGATGCATTCGTGCGATGTCGCCCGCGCTCTTGAGATTCAGCACCGGCTTGACGTGCAGGCAGCCGACGCTGGCGTGGGCGTAATAGCTCGCCTCCGTCACGCCCTCCTCGGACAGCACCGTCATGAATCGCGCGATGTAATCGCGCAGCCGACCCGGATCGACCGCCGTGTCCTCGACGAAGTCATACGTCTGGCGATCGCCCGGCTTGGACATCAGCAGTCCCAGCCCGCTCTTGCGAACGTACCAGACTTCATCCTGAAGGGCCGTGTCCGCCAGAACCGGCCAGGCATATCCCAATCCGCGGGACTTGAAATCTCCCGCCAACGCATGAAGCCGCGTTGCCAGCCGTTCGGCATCGTCGTCGTAAAGCTCAATGACAAGAATCCCGCGCGGGTCCCCCTCGATCAGCCACGGCCGCCGTCGCATTACCGGGTTCTCCCTCGCGGCGTCGAGGATCAGCTTGTCGAGCAGCTCGACCGCGGCGGGGCCGTGCTCCAGTGCAACGGGCGTTGCGGCGAGGGCGTCAAGCAGTTCGGCGAAGTGAGCGACGACGATCCCGCGATGCCGGGCCAGCGGCACAAGATTCAATACCGCGCCAACGACAATCACCAGCGTCCCCTCGCTGCCGCAGATGATCGACTCGGGATTGATCCGCCCGTTCGCGGTGCAAAGCCGGTCAAGGGCGTATCCGCCGTTTCGCCGCATCACCTTCGGGAATCGCGCGGCGATTTCTTCACGCTCGTTCTCGCAAACCCGCAAGAGCGCCGCCTCGCACTGCGCGGCCAGTTCGTTTCGCGGAGCATCGGCCGCAACATCGAACTGCCCCCAGCGTTGCCGCGAGCCGTCAGAGAGTACGACATCCAATCCGCGAACATGATCCACCGTCCGGCCATACATGACCGAGTGCGCGCCGCAGGAATTGTTGGCGATCATTCCACCGATCGTGGCTCGACTGCTCGTCGCCACGTCCGGCGCGAACTGCAGACCGTGCGGCCGCAGCGCGGCATTAAGCTCATCGAGTACCACCCCCGGTTCGACCATCGCGGTCCGCCGTGCCGGATCAATCTCAAGGATGCGATTCAGATGGCGAGAGCAATCGAGCTGCACCCCCCGATTAACCGCCCCCCCGGCAAGACCCGTCCCCGCCCCGCGCGGCGTGATCGGCACACGATGCTCACTGCAAATGCGCACGGCGTGTTGCACGTCCTCAACCGACGCCGGAAAGACAACCGCGTCCGGAACGATTTCATAGATGCTGGCATCGGTCGAATAGAGCGCCCGCGCGAGCCGGTCATCGCGCACCTCGCCCCGCAGGGTGGACTTGAGTTGGTCGATCGCAGCAAGGGTGTGGGCGTTTGCCGATTGAGCCATCGAACGAGGATGTTATCACGGCCGAGTCGATTGTGTCGCGGGCACGTCTGCCGCTTGTCGATTCAGCCGATGAATTGACCACGACCCGAAAGCGGCAACGCGTGTATACCCCGTCGCCACGAACTCTCGTAGCGTCCTCAAAGACGGGACGCGTGACTCAATCAACGAGTCAGCCGTCCCGCTGAGCGACGGCTTCTTCCGACGCGTGTCCTCAAGGATCCATGCGGGCGGCGCATGGATGAACTCCGTCACAAACTCGTCAAAAAGCGTCACGTCCATATCGAGATACGCATGGGCCATGAAGTGCCGCACGCCGGTTGGGCGATTAAGCTTATAAAGGATGTCGGCGTTTCTGCCCCATGCCCAAATAAACACAGCATCCCCGCGCAAAGGTTGCGACCGTGCGTACTCATACGCCGCCCGTTTGTCGGCGTCCTCCTGCGCGAAACGATTTCCCGCCGTCTCACGCACGACCTGAAAGCCGACGATCGCGACCGTGACTGCGATCAATGCCCGAGCCATGAATCGGCCAGGCGAAGGCCTCAATTCGATGATCAAAAGCCCGATGGCCAGGCACGCCGGGGCGAGAGCGACGTACTGATAGTGCGCATAGCTCGCCCAGCCCCATGCGGCCGAGAGCAGCGCGGCGAGATACCAGATCGCGCCGACCTGGGAGGTTCGCCCGCCTCCGCGCCATCCCATGACCAGCCCCGCGACCGCCGCGGCGTGAAGCCAGCCCAGCTTGAACATATCCTGAGCCCAGTCCCCCAGCCGGTCGGCCGTCCCAGGCGCCAAAGGGCCGGGTGTTCTAACGTGCCCGATGCCGAGTGGCCAGAGTAGAGCGGCGTCAATGCACGCCGGAAGGTATCCGGCAATGATCGGGTGCGCAAAGACGACGAGCAAGCCGGCGGCAATGCCGATGGTGTGGCACCCAACCCGAAACAGGCGCCGGCTGTGATCCACGGAGGGGATGATCGAAAAACCCGCGACCCCGACCGCGGCGAGGCCCAAGGGCAGCCGAAACGAAACGGCCAGTGTCCACAGTGCGCCGGACAGCACGCTGAAGAAATACGATCTCCTCGGTTCGAGTGTATGGAGAGTGCACCATGCGGCGATCGCAGCCAGCGGCATGGCATAGGTCTCGGTCATGTAACCACCGGCGTGGTAGGAAACCGCCCCCGAGGCCACGCAAAGAATCGCACCGGCAATTGTGCCCGGACGAGTTGATTGCTTGAGGTTCGCCTTTGATTGATCAACCACTCGCGCAATCGCCACGGCCCCGGCAGCGGTCAGCGCCGCCTCAAGCAACCACAGAAAGATCTGCGGATGCCCCGTCGCCACCGCCGCACGGCCGACGAGGTAGATCGGCGGGAGCTTGTTATCCCACAGGTCTCTACCCGGCATCTCGCCCGACTGCTGTCGCTGGGCCATGAAGAGCCACGCCGCGGAATCGGCGCGCGGGGTGACAATCGCCGTCTCACACTGGAAGGCCAGGGCAAGCGCAAAGTACAAGGCGAGCCGAAGCAGCATGCGCGTCAACTTCTATGCGCGGCGGGGCGATTCCGCAACGTCCGGCGGTGCCCACTCGCAACGCCGCATTTGACGCGATCCGGCACCCCCGGTTTCTTGCCAGCCTGTAGCCGGGCTTGTAGGATAAAAATCATCAGGCTGCGTACCTGAGCTTTCCTCGTGCCCGTCCACCGAGTCGTCCCTCGCATAGTGGTGCTCGATCATTGCCGTGCGTTCGGTGAGCAATGGAACCCACAAAGATGACAGAGAACACGATGGTGCCGGAGACACGACAGAAGGTTGGACAAGCCGCTCCCGATCAATCGGATATCGAGCTCGAACAGGCGAAGTGGGACAGCTACTACGCGTCGTTGCCGCTGGTCGATGAAGATGCCGCGACCCGGCAATTCAATGACGCTTTCGCCGGAATGATCACCGAGCTGCTGCCCTCGGGCGGCAGCGTTCTCGAGGCGGGATGCGGCGGCGGCTGGCAAAGCCTGGCGATTGCCCGTTCAGGTGTTCATCGGGTAAGCCTGCTCGATTTCTCCCAGGAGGCGCTCAACTACGCCAAGCGCCTCTTCGACCGCGAGCATCTCAGAGCCGACTTCGTTCAGGGCGACGTCTTCGCCCCCGCAAACGGTGAGTACGACCTCGTCTTCAACGCCGGCGTGCTCGAACACTATACCTTTGATGAGCAGGTTGCCTTCATTCGAGCCATGGCGCAACGCAGCGGACGATTCGTTCTGGCCATGGTCCCCAATCGTCTGTGCTACTGGTATTGGCTCTGGCGAATTCAGCGCGCCAGCAAGGCCGACTGGCCCTTCGGCAAGGAGGTGCCGATGGCGGATCTCTCCGCGGCCTTCGAAGCAGCCGGACTCAAGTTCCTCGGACACGCCTTCCTCGGCGAAAGCTGGACCGAGGGCATGATCGAAAACATGACCGGCATCGATCCGGCATTGAAGAGCCAGATTCTCGCCGTGCACCGCTCCAGGGTGGTTTCCCAGGTCCAGCGGGGATACCTGGTCGCCGCCCTCGGCTCCGTTCAGAAGGACGACCGAATCGCTTCAGCATCGTGGTCGCTCAGCTCGTTTCAGGAAACCTTCTCGCAGTCCGAGTTCACGGCGGCCATCGCCGATTCGCTGGCCCTGCGCCTCGCCGCGGACCGGCAGCTTGCCGAGATCGAGCCGGAGCGCGTAGCAATTCGTCGTGAAAGAGCCGAGATGGTCCTCGTCCGAGACGAACTGACGCAGGTCCGCCAGGATCGCGATCGCGCGGTCCAGTTGGCCTCAAGATCCGCCGATCTCCAACTGCTCGCCCAGCGCGCGGCGCATAGCGAGGCGATTTATCGGGAGCAGATGCGCCAGTTGGAGGCGCGCCGTCGCAACCCCGTCTACTCATTCATCGATTTCGCATGGGCCCTGGCTCGGTCCTTTTCATCCCTCCTTCCCCGGCGCGCACAGGAGCAGTGTAAGGCGATCTTCTACAAGGTATTGGGGCGGCTTCAGCCCCAATCCGGACGCTACCTGCGCTACCTTGAGTGGCGGCGCCATCTGGACGCCATCCATTCCGCAACCATCGTGGAAGCCGAGCCGGATATGGCCGGCGGCGGGCCGAAGCCCTACGACGTCTTCGTCTTCCCGGTGATCGACTGGGAGTTTCGCCACCAGCGTCCGCAGCAACTGGCCCTCCAGTTCGCCGAGCGCGGCCATCGTGTCTATTACTTCCGAACGACGTTTTCATCCAGCGAGGCCTACGAGCCTGTCGTACGCCTGGTGGCGCCGAATGTGTTCACGGTTTCGCTGCCTTGTTCCGGTAAGCCGCCGGTCATCTACAGCGAGTCGCTCGACCCTGCGCAGCTCGATAGCGTGGTAGGCGGCATCGAGCTGCTTCGAACCCGCTTCTCCATCGGCGCCGCGGTCAGCGTGGTGGATCATCCATTCTGGGCCCCGGTCTGCAGGCGATTGACCAACCATCGCGTCGTTTACGACTGCATGGATCACCACGCCGGCTTCTCCAATAACAACAGCAATGTCCTCAGCCAGGAGGTCCGCCTGCTCAGCTCCGCGGATCTGGTCGTCGCCTCATCGGCGAAATTGTTCGATATGGTGAAAGCTTCCTCGGCGAATCCGCTGCTCGTCCGCAACGCAGGCCAATACGATCACTTCTGCACCCCGCCCGCCAAGCTCGCGTTCGAGAAGACCCGCCCGGTGATCGGCTATTACGGCGCCATTTCTGAATGGTTTGACGCGGAGCTCGTGGCCCAGGCGGCCAGGCAGATGCCGGAGTGCGACTTCGTCCTCGTAGGATCGACCTACGGTGCGAATCTATCCCCGATTCAGGGGCTTCCCAATGTCAGGCTGTTCGGAGAGGTTCCCTACACCGAGTTGCCCGGCTACCTCCACGGTTTTGACGTCTGCATGATTCCCTTCCAGGTCAACGAGCTGACCCTCGCAACAAACCCGGTCAAGGTCTATGAGTACCTCAGCGCCGGCAAGCCTGTCGTATCCGTCGAGCTGCCGGAGCTGGTTCTGATGAAGGATGTCATCGAAACCGCGGCGACCGCCGAGGCGTTCGTCGCCGGTTTGCGCAAGGCGTTGACCGATAACGCGCCCGCGCGCGTCGAAGCGCGGCGTGCCTTCGCCCGTGAAAACACTTGGGCGAAACGCGGCGAAGTTCTCTCCGAAGCATTGGACACCCTCTTCCCCAAGGTGAGCGTGATCGTGCTGACCTTCAATCAGCTTGAATTCACCCAAAGGTGTCTGGCCAGTCTGGAGCGATTCACCAGGTATCCGAACTGGGAACTGATCCTGATCGATAACGCCTCCACGGACGGCACGCCGAAGTTCCTGGAGGACTTCGCCAGGGATCGTCCTTACGTGCGACTCACCCTCAATCAGACGAATGTCGGGTTCGCCGCCGGAAACAATCAGGGAGCCAGCCAGGCCACGGGCGAGTTTCTCGTCTTCCTCAACAACGACACCTACGTCACGTCCGGCTGGCTTGCAGACTTGCTCGTCCACTTCGCCGCCGAGCCGAACCTCGGGCTTCTCAATCCGGTCACCAACAACATTGGAAACGAAGCGAAGATCGACCTCGAATACACGACGATGGCGGAAATGGCCGTCGCGGCAAAGGCCTATACGTCGAAATACACGAAACTCCGGCTCGCCCTCGCCGGCGCGGCGTTCTTCTGCGTCATGCTGCGCAAGCGCGTCTGGGAGGATATCGGAGAGTTGGATGAGAAATACGGGATGGGCTTCTTTGAGGACGACGACTACTCCATGCGCGCGAGAAAGAAGGGATATACGCTCGCCTGCGCCGAAGACGTCTTCGTGCATCACCATCTATCCGCCTCATTCAACACGATGGCAGACGCGAGGCGCAAGGAACTCTTCGAGCGTAACAAGCGGTATTTCGAGTCGAAATGGGGGACCTGGCAGCCGCACAAGTATCGAAAGTAATACTCGATCCAGTTGCCCGGGAAGCTATTTCTTACGCCGACGAGCCGAGCTTCCAACATGGCGGGCCTTCATGGCCTCCATGCGGTTCCGCAGCACGGCGGCGTCCTCATACCGTTCCTCATCGACCGCCTTGCTGAGCTCGCTTTCCAGCTTGGCCAGTGGGTCCGCGGGCAATCGCGCCGCGATCTCGTTTCGCAGGGCCGTGAGGATCGTCACTTCGGTCAGCTCTTCGAACATGTCTTCCTGGCCCGTCTCGGTCAGAAGCTCCTGAATCTGCGAAAGTCCGGCCGAGACGCGCGCCATCGCGGTCTTAAAGGAACCGCGGCGCAGGGCGAGGTGAACCTGCGCCCGGGTATTCATCATGATCAGGTAGGGCCTGTACTGCTCAAGGGCCGTTCGATCGCTCTCCTCGCGGGCATGATCGTGGCACAGGTCGATCACGCGCACGTTGCGCGCCGTATCTCGCTCAACGCCCTCGAAGTCCTCAAGCACGAACTCGGCCAGATATCGATGGTAGTACTGCAGCGATTCCTCGCGCAGCGCCTGACAATCGGCGGGACTGAGCTCAAAGCCCAGCTCGGTTCCGTTCTTCTCGGTGTGAGCCTCAAGCTGCTTTTCGTGATATTCGAGCAGAGAATCGCAGCCGTGTGGCCGAGTGCCGTCCGGCCGCCCGCTGACTTCCATCTGCAGCAGCCCAAGGTCCAGACGCATCTGCACCTTCACGGTTCCATCGTCTCCGGTGATCTTACGGACCGTGATTTGGTTGGCTTCGTAGTTCCAACCGGCCAGAATCCTTCGCAGATCCAGTGATGCCATGATGGGCTCCTTTCGACGGGGAGTCACCTAATTATACAACCCTGCGATCGGACAAACCCAAGCTTTTCAGTGCTGAAAACGGAAAAAAATGCGCTGTCCGATCCAGGTGCCGATAAAGCGTCGCCTTCCGTGGTTCCGCGTGCCTATCATTTAGATGAAGTGCTGGGGTGAAAAGTTAGCGGAATTATTGTGGGCTCGAACTTGCCGGCGCGACGCTATCGGCCCTTCGTCATGATGCGCGCATGTTTCTGCGCTAAGGCGAATTCTGCGCCGTCCGCGAGCCGTTGCCCTCGACGTCGTCGGGCACGCTGAGAATCGCCCGGGCGATTCGTTCGGCGGCGATGCGCTGCGCCTTCGCATTGGGATGATGGTCCGTGATGTGCACCCAGAGCGATTCGGCGGGAATGCCGCGGTACGAGTCCAGCAGATCAATGATGCTGACATGGTTCGCAGCGCCGTCTCGAAGAATGCGCTCGTGCACGTCTTCGAACGGATAATCGCCATCCAGATCCCAGAAAACTGGAAACAGGACCGGCACAAATCTGAAGTGATCAGTACGGCTCGTCTCCGCCATGACCGAAAGAAGCGGTGATTCCTTCTTCCACTTCGCCGAGTCAAACGATCGCCGGATCTCCGTGAAATACTCATCCTGAAGCGCCGCGGATCGCCGGTTGCGCTCAATGATCTCAATGACCCTGGAGAATCGCGAAAGGGCCGACAGCTTTGCGCCACGCGTATACTCGTCGTTCAGGCGAATCGTCTCCGGAAAGTCCATCGCATCGTTCAAAAAGAGCCCCAGCGTGACGACATCAGGCTCCAGTGCCCGGCAACGGGCCAGAAACAGGGCCACACACTCCCTGAGCCCGTACGCCTGAACGCCGGCGTTAATCACCTCGACCGTCATCGTCGGCAACTCTTTGGCAAGGATGCGCTGGAGCAATTCCGGGTACGTCTGCTCCTCGTGAACACCCTCGCCGAAGGTAATCGAGTCGCCAAGACAAACCACGCGGAAGACATTCGGCGGCTTCTTAACGACCACCGCGTCACCGCGTAGCCCGAGCGAGTTGATTCGATACACCACGCGGCCGTCCGGCCCCAGGTCGCCGTTTGCATCACCGGCCGGATCGTAAATGGAGGAGAAAACAGCCCGCGGCTGATAAACCGGGAGCAAAATGTTCATGGTGTCGATCGACGTGAACGGAACGCCGCCGCGTGGCTCGAATCTCCGTGGCGCAAGCGTCTTCGGCCCGATGTCCAAAACGCGCACGCCCAGCTCCGCAATAAGGAACGCGACGATCACGCTGGCCCAGGCAAGCAGAATCTTCCGATTGAGCCGGGAGTTCGAGCCTTTGGCATCCGTGGTGGTCGAGGCCTGCGGTGGGGGATCGTTGTTCGCCATGACCTTTCATCGGTTGAAGCGGCGGCCTCAATCGTTTAGGGAAATCGGCTCGGTCGAAATCGTCGAGGACTCAAACCGCCCGGCGATCGGCAGCGTGACCGAAAATACCGAGCCCTTACCGACTTCACTCGTCGCGCTGATCGTCCCGCCCAGTATCGTGACCAGTTCCTTGCTGATTGCCAGCCCCAATCCCGTCCCGCTGTGCTCGCGGGTCATCGAGTCGTCCAGTTGCCTGAATTTCTCAAAGACCGTCGCCAACTCCGCCTCGGGTATCCCGATGCCCGTATCGCGGACGCAGACCTGCACGCTCGCCTCGCCGCTGTTGGAAAGCGAAAGCTCAACAACGCCGCCGTCCGGGGTGAATTTGACCGCGTTGGAAAGCAGGTTGTAGAGCACCTGCTGAATGCGCCCCGGGTCGGAATGAATGACCGGGACATCTTCGCTGATCGACGTCGTAAGCTGCAGGCTCTTCTTGTCCGCCAGCGGCCGCATGAAGTCGATCAGGTTCCTGCACATCTCCTGCATGTTGACCTCGGCGAGGTGCAATTCCATCTTGCCCGCCTCGATCTTCGCCAGGTCGAGGAGATCGTTGATAATCCCCAGGAGCATCCGGCCGCTGGACATGATGTTCTCCGAGTAGCGCAGCATCCGGCCCCCGTCGCTGCTCGTCGCCTCCCGAAGCAGCTCGGCGAACCCGATGATCGACGTCAACGGCGTGCGAAGCTCATGGCTCACGTTGGCCAGAAACTGGCTCTTGATCTTGTTCGCCTCAAACAGCGCGACGTTGCGCTCGGCCAGCTCACCCAGGCGCGTATCAAGACTGCGATTGATGGTCCTCAGTTCAATCTCGGACGACTGAAGATGCGTGAGCATGGCATTAAACGCCCGGGCCAGGTCTTCAAACTCGTCCCCGGTCGCGATCTGGCTTCTGACGCCGTGTTCGCCCTGCGCCACGCTTTCCGCCACGCGCGTCAACTCGCGCACCGGCGAGAGAATCAGCTTCTGCGTGATGAGATAAAAAACAAGAACCGCTAGGATACCCGCAAGCGCCCCGGCCATCAGGCTCAGCCCGAGGTTTACAAGCAAATTGAATCGCGCGTCCGGCGACGGATACTCGACCGCGACGATCCCCAGCAGCGTTCCCGGCGGCATATGCCCGCCAAAAGAGCGAACCGGCAACACAACCCGATAGACGATATTGCGATCGACCGATGATGCGATGGCCGGCGCCTCTTCGAGACCGGGATCCTTGGCGAGAAGCTTGATCGCCTCTTCAAGCTCAGCATCTACCCACGGCGGCGGCTGAGGATTCGAGGGGTCTGATAACTGGATCAGTCTCGGGGCAGGCCCTTGCAGCCCATGTTGATCGGCTCCGGTTGTCCACCAGGCATCGAGCGCCTGCTGCTTGCGAAGCCAATTACCCGTGCCGAGATCGCTTCGAGCAAGCGCCAGCCGACCCATTTGGCGGGCAATCTGAATATTCGCCTCATGCACGAGGTCCTGCATTCTCAGCCACGGGACAAAGAGCGCCGAGGCAATAATCAGCAGAACGGCAAGTCCAAAGAGAATCCGGCACTTCGCCGCGAGCGAAATCGAAAAAAAGGAGATTCGGGCCATGACCTCGCTAGTTTAAGCTGAGATCGGCCCGAAGGCGTGGTAGTGGCGGCGTGCCTCGTTCGAGCTACGCAAGTTGTACGCTACGCGGCCGAATCGGGGTGCGAAGAATTGGCTTTCGGGGCAGATTCTGCCGCCCCTGCGTTTGACCCCCCCAAATTCGACCGATATCATTACAAGTTCCCCTCCTACTTATCAGGGAGGAGCCACTGAAAATGCGTTCTACCTCGATACTTCTTACATCATTGGCCCTGGTTCTAGCGATGACCCCCGATTCATTCGGCCAGGCTTCGCGCCGCAGAGGAACCGCAAGGCGACAAAGTGCGAGAGCGCCACAGGTGCAAAGCCAGACTGCCCAGAGGCCGGCACGCAGCTCCTCCGCCCGTGACAGCCGCTATATCGGCGTATCGACGCGACAGGACCAGATTCGTGCTCTGTTGGCGGCGACCAACCCCCGGTACCGAGCTCGACAGCTTCAAGGCCTCGCTCGGCGACAACCAACCCTGGTCGAAATCATGCTCGACCAGCGCAACCTCCTGAGCCCGCGATCGAACATCACCCGAAACATGCTCGGACAGGATTACTATGGCATCGGGGACGCCTCTTCCGAGATCTCCAGTGAATCGCTTCCCATGAACATCGCCGGCAGCCCCGCGTCCCGTCTCAAGGGCGGCGAGGCCGTCACCTCGGATTTTCTCGATCTTTACGAGCAACAATTAAGTCGCCGGGCGGATGACTACTACGAGATCGGCGTCGCCTACTTCGCCGCGGGTGAATTCGCAAAGGCAAAGAGCAATTTTCAGATGGATCGCGAGATTCATCGCGACTCCGCCCGGGCATATATCGCCGACGTCTTTTGTGCCCTTGAGCAGCGCGACATGAATCGCGCCCGCTTCAGCCTCATTATGGCCTTCAAGAGAGCCGAAAGCCCCGAGGGGCTGAAGGTGGATATTTCCAAATTCTACCCCGACCCGATGAAACTTGAGCGCACAATGAACGTGCTCGGCGTCGTGGAATCCCAAAGCACCGACATCTTCGGTCCCGCCCTCCTCCTGGCATATTGCTCCTGGCTGGACGGTGATTTGATATCCGCACAGCAATACATGACCAAATTACTCGCCGATCCTTCCATGGCGACCATGAACAAGGACCTGGTCGAAGCGGTCATCCGCTTTGGCCGGTTTATTGACGAAGCCCGATCGGCTCCGGCCGGCGGTGGTGATGAGGGGATCGCCCGATAAGCAGCTTAAAGCCTTCGCTTGGCTGACTGACACTGACGTTATCCTATCATTGAACCGACATCATTCCTGGCGGCCCGGGATGCTGGCGTCAGAGCCTGTGCCGATTGGGATGAATCCGACGGGGGAGAATGCGGCAGACTGGGAAAAGCTAGGGCTGCCGCCCTTGAAGCATGCAATTGAAGACCCTTCATTCCGACCATCGCCCACGCGGCTTCTCGCCCGTTTCTCGCGGCGTGCTCACGATTGTGTCGCATCTGTTCTTATTCATCCTCGCCTACTTCTGTGCTTTTGGCCTCGCCTATAACTTCAAGAGTTTTGACCTCTGGGTCCGCCCCTTTTTCCTGCCTCTCCTGCCCATCGTTGTGGTCATCAAGATGGCCGTGTTCGCTCGGATGCAGTTGTTTCGCGGATCGTGGCGCTATGTGGGCATGAGGGACATGCTCTCCATCGTCAAGGCCACCCATTTCAGCACGTTCATTTTTGTGGTCGTGTTTTACGTCCTTGAGAACCTGCACATTCGCTGGTACGGCGAGGGCTTTCTCTACGTCTGGAATTCCAGATTGAATCCGGATCTCAATGTCTCATCCTTCCCTCAGTCAACATTTCTCCTTGATTGGGGCATGACGATTGCAACGGTCTGCGGAGCGAGGATTCTCTTTCGCCTCTACCACGAAGAACTCAGGCCCGTTGATTCCGGCGGTCAGCGAACCTGCCTGATCCTCGGCGCCGGTGACACCGGTGAGGCCCTCCTGCGGGAATTGCTTCGCATGCCGGTCGAGCGATATCGAGTCGCCGGCTTCCTCGACGACGACACCGCCAAACACGGCGCTCAGATCCACGGCGTGCCCGTTCTGGGACGCATCGACGAGGCCAAGGACATCTGCCGCAGCGAAGACGTCGAGGAGCTTTTCTTTGCGATGCCCAGCGCGCCGCAGCGGCGGCTCAGGCAGATCGTCGAGTCCCTGCAGGGCCAGAACGTCCGCTTCCGTACCATTCCGGCCATGGCCCAGGTGATCGAAGGCCGCGTCACTTTCAATCAGATTCGCGACGTGGACATCAAGGACCTGCTCGGACGCGAACAGGTCGCGCTGGATGAGGCCAAGATTCGTGAATACCTCGCCGGCCAACTCGTACTCGTCACCGGCGCCGGCGGCTCGATCGGTTCCGAAATCTGCCGACAAATCCTTCGCTACAAACCACGCAAGCTCGTGTTGGTCGAGCAGGCCGAAAACAACCTGTTCGAGATAGACCGCGAGCTGGGAGCCCTGGCCCCGGACGTCCGCCGCGAATGCTACGTCGCCGACATCTGCGACGCCAACCGCGTTGACGCCATTCTTGCATCCGAGCGCCCCGCCGTCATCTTCCATGCCGCCGCCCACAAGCACGTCCCGCTCATGGAATCAAATGTCGGCGAGGCAATCAAGAACAACATCCTCGGCACGCGCACCGTCGCCGACGCCGCCAAGCGCCACGGCGTGCTTCGCTTTGTGATGATTTCAACCGACAAGGCGGTCAATCCGACGAGCGTCATGGGCTGTTCCAAACGCGTCGCCGAGATGTACATCCAACAGCTCCGCCAGGGAGCGGTCACGCAATACATGACCGTCCGATTCGGAAATGTCCTCGGCTCCTCGGGAAGCGTCGTACCCATTTTTGCCAGGCAGATCGCCGCCGGCGGACCGGTCACCGTGACCGACCCGGCCATGACTCGCTACTTCATGACCATCCCCGAGGCAAGTCTGCTCGTCCTTCAGGCAGGCGTGATGGGCAGCGACGGCGACATCTTCGTGCTCGACATGGGGGAGCCGGTGAAGATCGTCGATCTCGCCCGCGAAATGATCACCCTCAGCGGACTGCGGCCCGGCGAGGACATCGAAATTGTCTTCTCCGGTGTGCGCCCCGGTGAGAAGCTTTATGAAGAGTTGAGCGTCAAAGGCGAGGACATCAGCCCGACCAGGCACGAAAAGATCTACGTCTGGCGAAACCGCAAGGAAGACTGGCCCCGCGTCTGCGAGATGATCGACCGCCTCGTCGCCGATGCCGACCGACTGTCTCTCGCCGAACTGAAGGAACGCCTCTCAGAGGTCGTTCCGGAATACGCTCCCGAGCAGCCTAAAGAAAATAGCGATAACTTGACGCCTTCCCCGGATCACGCTTCCGCCGCCTCCGCCCGGGTACCAAGTCCCGCGAAAATGCAGACCGATTTCCAGATCGGCGAATCACCCGTCGCCTGACGAACGAGCCATCGAGCTTCGATCACGGCATCCCCACCCGACACACCTTAACCATCGGTGCGCGCCTCAGACGGCGCAACCTCCGCCGGATGAACGATGGCCAGTAACCGCTGGCCCGTCCGAAGCGGCTCGTCCAGCGGCGGAGGGCACTGGATCGTCCCGTCCGGCTGCTCGACCCCGATGATCTGTGCGCCGTAGCTGCGACGAAAATCCGCTTCGCGGATCGACTTCCCGATCGCGTCCATCGGCACCAGCAATCGCTGAATGACATCCTTGCGCATCGGCGTGACCCCCATCACCAACTGCTGAATCTGACCCTCGCTCTCAATCGCCGCGAGTCCCGTGTGCTCGCGGAACATGGCGGTCTGAACATTGGCCAGGCTCTTGCGCAGCGCGTCAAAAACGTGCTCGCGCTTGAGCATTCCCAACCAGGCGTGGCGGCCGTCCACGGACACGACCGGCAGAACATCGTGATTGCTCGCGCGAAACGACTCCAGCGCCTCATATACATTTTCCTCCGGAGACACCGTCACCAGGTCCTCCGTCATGATGTCGGCGGCGATGACCGTTTCCGCCATACCGGGCAGTTCGACCATGCGATGAATATCCGTCACCGAGATGATCCCCTCGAGAACTCCGTTCTTGGCCACCGCGAAGACCGGCCGCGTTCCCGGGCGAATTCTCTTCACGAGCTCCTCGACGGTGGCCTCCGGACCGACCGTTTCTTCCCAGCAGGGCTCCATGATCTCTTTGACGCTCCACGACTCAAGAAGATGAACGATCGCAGCGCCGGCATGGACGGGCGACTCCGCGGAGCTGCGCACTTGCTCGGTATTCAGCCCACGGAATCGCCCCACGACATACGAGCTCATGCAGACCAGCATCAACGGGACGATCAGCCCGTAGCTGCCCGTCATCTCGCTGACCATCACGATCGCCGCCAGCGGCGTGCGCATGCCCGCCGCAAGAACCCCGCCCATACCCACCGGGATCAGTGCCTCTCGAAGTTGCGGATGCGACACAAGTATCTCGGGGTAGACCGCGTTAAGCGTTGCTCCAAGAAAAGCGCCCACCGTGCCGCCGATGAACACGCCCGGGCCAATCACCCCGCCGCTCGCTCCGCTGCCGACGGTCAGCGCCGACGCCACGCACTTGCCCACCACCACAGCGCCAAACAGTCCAACCCACCACCAATCTCCGTGGTTCGAGCCGGCAAATCCGTTCATCGCGTTCTCAATGAACTCGTATCGGCCATCCATGACCTGCGGCAGAGCGCACGCGATCAGCCCGGTCCCGAGGCCGCCGATGCAGGGAACCAGCCACGCAGGCACCCCGCGCACCAGGGGACGAAGCCGCTTTTCAATGACATGCAGACACTCGCTGAAAAACACGCTTACGATGCCGCACAACGGCCCGAGTACGGCATAGGGAATCAACTCCATGGCCGAACCGAATGCAAGGTGTCGCCGATCGAGAAGATAGGTTTGCTGTCCCATGAACTCGATGAAGGTGGAATAGCCGATGACCGATGCAACAAAGGCCGGAACGATCGCCTCCGCCTCAAACTCTTCCTCGCGGTATAGTACGCTCGTCGCAAAAAGCGCCCCGCCTAGTGGGCATCGAAAGATCGCCCCCACCCCGGCGCTGCAACCGGCGACCAGCAAAATGCGCCTCTCGCGGGCCTTCAGCCGAAAGATTCGGCCGATGGCCGAACCAAGGGCCGCAGTCAGCGCGGCGATAGGGCCCTCCGGACCCGTCGATCCGCCGCATGACAAAACCCCGGCCACCGCGGCCCCCTTCACGATCGGCTCCTTCAGCGGGAGATCGCCGAGATTGCGATGAAAGGCCCTGACGTACAAATTCGTCCCGTGGCCGAACGGCAGCTTGAAGATCGCCTGCACGACCAGACCCGAAATGAGACCGCCCAGCGCGGGAAACAGGAGCGACGGCCACCGAAAATGCATCACCGCCGCACTGCCGACACCCTGCACGTACCGGTCTATGACGAGATGGGACCCCTGCTCAATCGCCCAGTGAAGCCCCGTCGCGGAAAGACCGCCAAGCGCTCCCACGACGATGGCGAGCCCGAACAGCATCCCCCACCGCGCGGCGGGCCTCTGGAACGTCTGCAGGATTTGCATTAACTGGATCACGCGTCAACTTCCTACCTTATAGCGTCGACCCGCGAACGCAACATACTCCTCCTCCCGTCTCAGGCGTCGGCGCGCACAATGAGCATCTATGAAGCGGTGCGAGTCAAGAGGGCGTGCATGGGTTTATATGGAAGGGGCTCCGGAAATTGCTCTCCGAAGCCCCTTGGGTTGGCTCATTGACTTGCGAAGTGCTGTTGCCTCCCTACGGCCCGACCGCCGCCGTCGGCAGGCCGAGTTCGCTCAGCTTGGCGATCATTGCCGCGAATTGGGCGTCGGTGCTGCTCTCGCAGTTCGGTCCCCAGCATTGAGCGATTGACCACTCGTAGAACGCCTCCCACGCGGCCTCTTCATCGGGTGGCATGGGCGTCTCGCCCGTATCCCCTTCACCGCTCATCGACGACATCATCGACTCACCGCCGCCTCCCATCAGGCTTTCGCCCTCGCACTCGTCGGGGATGCCATTGGTATTGACATCCTCGCTGATCTCAGCGGCGATGTCGCACGCGTCGGGGATTCCATTCTCGTTGCAGTCATCGCAGGCCGGGTCGCTCTCGCAGTCGGCAATGTCGCACTCATCCGGAATCCCGTTGGTATTGCAATCGCTGCTTCCAAACGGCGGCGGGAGCGCCAGTTCGCACTCATCCGGGTACTCATTCCCGTTGCAGTCCGGGCTCACCCACTCGTCCCCAACCGGGTCGGTCGGGTCCATGTCGCAGTCGTCCGGCACGCCGTTCGTGTTGCAGTCCGGCTCGCACTCGTCCGGGTAGCCGTTCAAGTTGCAGTCGGCGCTGACCATCGAGTTCCCGTCCGGGTCGGCCGGGTCCACGTCACAGGAATCGGCGATGCCGTTGTCGTTACAGTCCTTCGCGCACTCATCGGGGATGCCGTCGGTGTCGCAGTCGTAGCTGGTCGCCTGGGCGATATCCCATTCGTCGGGCACATCGTTTTCGTTGCAGTCCGGCTCACACTCGTCCGGCACGCCGTTGCTGTTCACGTCGCTGCTGGTCTGCGCGGCGATGTCCTCGTCGTCGGGGATGCCGTTCAGATTGCAGTCGATGATCCGCAAGGTGGGAAGCGTGCACTCGTTGCCGACCAGCGTATTGACGAAGCACTGGATGTCCAGCCCGTTGATTCTCGCGTCGTTGTTCATGTCCACCCGGCACACATCGAGGATGTCGGCGCAGGTGAAGTCGCCGAACAACAGGGCGTCGACGAACGGGGCGATGTCGTAAAGGTTGACGAGGCAGTCGTTGTCGGCGTCACCCTTGAGGCACGGGTCGCACATTTCCGGGTTCATCTCGCAGACGCCGCAGGCGGGAATCGTCGTCCGGGCGTAATTCGGCGGGAGGACGGTGTAGGATACGACAGGTACGCCTGAAGTGTTCTCGTGCGCCCACGTGGCGACAAGTTGATCTTCGGCCCCGTACGCGATGGTGTGCCCTCCGCTGCGCTGAAGGTATCGTGCATTTCCACTTAGTGTCGGACTCGTGTCCTGATTCACACGAAGCTCACTTCCGCGCGGCTGGCCCAGGTTGTCAAAATATTGGGCGTGAATCTCCGTCCGTGCTTCGGGGTTGTTTAACGTGTTCCATGCCACCACGAACCGCCCTGCGTTGGAGTCCGTGGCCAGCGTGAGTGCCAGGGCCGGGCGAGCAATGAGAGGATTGTTGATGACCGAGTTTGCGTCCGTGTCCACGACGAACACGCCCGACCGACCCTCGCCGTCGGCGGGATCGCGCAATCGCTGGCCGGGCTGGGCGCTATCATCAAACTTGAACCGCCGGGCATAGATGTGGAAGTTAGGATCGCCGGTGCAGGCGACGAGTCGGGGCCCGGCCCACGCGACAACGATGTCATTGCCGACAAATGAGACCGCCGGGGACACTTGGTTTGACTCATCCTCAGTGGAAATATCCTCGACCAATGGATTGTTGACCCACTTGTCGGGGTCATTTCTGTCTGGTCCGGCAAGCTGTTCCAGAACAGCTCCAGTCTCATCAAAAAGAACCAACGCGATATTCAGGAATGAGTCTGCGAGAGTAGGGTCTTCATCGTAGGCAAATGCAATTGCGAACGCCCCATCTTCAGATCGCGTCGATACGCAGGGCAGCCACTGGTTGACCCTCGCCCCACAGGTCGTCACGTCGCAGTTTCTGATTGTGGCGGTCTGGGCGCCGTCGATGCCGAAGTGAAGCCCGGGGTTCTCATCGTTATTCGCCCATGCCGCGGTGGCCTGGTCGATCAATGCATCCGACGCCCCGGCCGAGGGGAATTCATCCCCGCCCCCACTGGCAGATGATGGCGGGCTCTCCACAGGTATGATCGATTCGAAATCGTCAAAATCAAACTGGTTCTCGGTCAGAAACAGCTTTACCTCGCCGAAAATCGCCCCGTCAACACCGATCCATGCGACGGAATAATGCCCGGTTCGACTGGACGCGATGGACGGCCATTCATGGTGTCCGGGTTCGCTGAGTACCCCGAGCGAGCCAAGTATCTCCCCGGACTTGCAGAACCGCTGAACGCGGATTTCGCGGTATTGCGGTCGCGCGCGAGCGTACGCAACCACGAATTCTCCGCTCTCGCGCATGGCCACGCATACGCCGTCGGACAGAATATCAACCTGGGCTTCGATCGGTGTCGCAGGGACAGGGTCGGGGCACTGAGCATTGGTGTTTGAGGTCACGGGAATGATGAGCGTGATCAGGAGAACGGAAGGGAACAACGACCCTGGAATTCTGGAGCGCGCGGAATCTGCGCAAAGAGTTGACATGGTTTTCCTCCCTTGCAAAAGTCGAACGTTTTGACTTGGCGCCTACGCCACGTTATGTCGCTTGCGCAAGCCACATATGTGATGCGAAAAGTATCAGCAGGCTGGAATGTCTATCGTGGAGGTACCCTCCTCCCCCCATGCCCCAACAAACGGACCGCAATCGGAACACATATCAAAAGAAGACCCCCAGTTCCGGGTTCCGGAATTGTCGATAGTTCGAACGCGAAACTACCCGGCGAAGATGTCCAGTCCGAAACAACCGGATTCAAATAGTAAAAACCCAATTGAAGGCCCGTTCCACGCTCCCACCGAAAATGGCTGTCCAAGTCTCCGAGCTGCACAACCTCTAACCAGTAAAGCAAATCCGCATCTAGAAGGAATGGTGCGCTTAGTTCCGCCTGATAACGATACTCGTCTGGGATTCCTGGCAGCAACAACGTGCGCCCCGTGCTGGCCCTGGGAGGATTGAGGATTGTCTCTTCAAAGAGTATGTTCGAGCTATCAGGCAGATCATCGCTAGTGCGAGGGGCGTAAAGGCGAACGCGAAATGACTCCGGGCCTGTCGGAGGATCATGAGCATCCGGTGCCTCATCGAAATCGCCACCGTAAAATCCCCACCAGGTGATTTGCCTGATGGTCGCAGATTGACCGAGCCGTATGTTGTCCGCGAGCAATTGCCAAAACGGAACACCGACTCCGTTAATGAAAGACGTATCTGAACCCTGGCCACCAGTTAGATTCGGCTGCTGATCTACGACAATCCCCCCTCGCGGAAGGCCCATGAGGTCCGGATCAATATCCAGCACCGGACCTGCCGACGCCATTTGACCGGCGAAGACAACCACGATCACACACGACGCGACACTAGCCTGCCTCAACATGCGGATATCCTCCCCGGTTCGATTGCCGACCCATCGCTGGGCCCCCTTTCTCCCCCCGCGACACGAGAAGCAACAACAAAGAACTAACATCAGTGCAGCAGTACTCGGTTCCGGAATCGTCGAGAGCTGAAAAGCGAGATTGGCAGCCGTATTCTGTGTGTGAACCCAATCGACCGTTGCATCGTTCTGGAATGCAAATCCGTCGCGACCAGAAACTGAATATTCCCAGCGATAAACGCTTTGCTGTGACCCAACCTGCACGATCTCCAACCAGTACAGCGTTGACGAGTTGAGCTGTGCGGGGATCGTAAGGTTCACATCAAACCTGTATTCGTTGGGAGTGGCGCCCGTCAAAATCTGTCGCCCAGTCCAAGCGTACGGAGGATCTATGACGCTTTCTTCGAAGAGGACCGATCCGGGCAAATTGTCCAGAGCCCGGGCGCCGTAAAACCGAATCCGCATTGTCTGTGTCGCGGGCGGCTGTTCAGCCGGGTTCGTAAACGTCCCGCCGTAAAACCCCCACCATGTGACATGTCTAATTGTGGTAGCTGAATCGATCATAAAGTCGTCCGCTGACAACTGCGACGTGAGCGGCGTGGCAACATCGAAAAAACTAGTGTCGCTTCCTGGTCCACCCGTAGGAAACGGCTGACGATCGACAACGATCCCGCTGCGTGGAAGTCCCATCAGGTCCGGGTCAATGTCCAGCACCGGACCGGCCAGCGCCATTTGACCGGCGAAGACAAACAGAACTACGGACGAAACAAAACTAGCTTGCTTCAACATGCGAACGCGCACCCTTCCGCTTGAGGCTTGAGGCTCGTGCGAAAGCCCTCCTTTGTGGATCGACCCGCTCCACTCGCACTAACTACAATCTATCCCAAGTCCCAAAAAAAAGTCAAGCGAATCAGGCTGATTCCATTGACTGACATCGATCTGGAAGCCGCGATTATCGGCAGGCCCTGTGCCGAATCACGGTGACGTATCTGAGGGCCGTCGCCACTCCGTGCCGATTCCGCGAAACCGAACATTGAAAACCGACAACCCGCTTCGCCACGGAATATCTCCACTCCTTTGCGCGATTCCCAGAACCCCCGTGGATGCCTTGCGCAGTGTGTATTCTCAACCGACACCCAAAAAGGCTGCGGCCCTCCTCGCGCCGCCAGGCGCGCACGCGGAGCAAGAATGCATCAATGGAGATCAAATCAACCATTGCCCCGCGAGGTAGCGCATCGTGCAAGATCAAAACCCCATTAGCCAGGTGATCCCCAAGCGCTTCGCCGCCGCCGCGCCTCAAGCCCCAGGCCGCATGTCTCAGGCCATTTTCACCAAAAACCACCCAAAACCCGAACCGCCCCAACACATGCCCGCCACAAGAGTTGCAAGCGAAAAAAATCGCGTGTGTCACTATTTGTCACCTTCGATTTTGCACGACTTGCGCGCGATTGGCTCGCTTGTCTTCACCCTCGACGCCTTGGCCCCTCGATCCCTCGGCCCCTTTTTTCGCCTATTGTCACCTTCGACTCTGCTCACTCCCCGCGCCCTTTCTGAAATCTCAAATCTCAAATCTGAGATTCCGCCGCGGCTGGTGCAAGATTCCCTTCTCGCACCCACCAAAATGGGAATCCTTTCCCATGTCTTTTTTCTTCGCGCAGACCTCCCTCATCCAACAATTAATCTCTCAGCCCGCGCAACCTTCCCGCCCACACCCGTTCGAGCCCCGAATGGGGCGCCGGCCTGTAGCCACAAATGCAGCGTCGTCGGGCACCGCCCGACCAGCGCAATCCGTGGTCAGCGTCGCGCAGAAAATCCCGCCCCGGCAGGGGCGGAGGAGTCACTCGAGTGCGCGCAAAAAACCACCAAAATCACGAACCGCCCCAACCCATGCCCGCCACAAGAGTTGCAAACAAAAAAAATCGCGTGTGTCACTATATGTCACGTTCGATTCTGCACGACTTACGCGCGATCAGCGAGCTGGTCTTCACCCTGGACCCCTCAGCCCCTTGGTCCCTCGGCCCCTTTTTGTTCGCCTATTGTCACCTTGCAAAACATCGAATCGCCGCGCCCCATTCAGAGCCCCGACTGTCAGGGAGGGGTCACCTCTCGAATGCAATCTCGTCCCGCCGCCACGTCGAGTGTCGCCGCCCTTGCATCACGCTCGGCCCCTTGCCCCGCCGCCTTCTCCTACAGCCTTCAGCCTATCGCCTACAGTCTCGCGTCTCAGGCCTTTTTCTCCAAAAACCACCCAAAACCCGAACCACCCCAACCCCTGCCCGCCACAATCGTTGGCACGATTCCCCAAGGCCTTGTGTCACCTTATGTCACCTGGATTTGATGGCCCACAACCGCCTCCGGCGGGCCGTCGCGAAGAGAGAATTCCGCCCCGGCAGGCTCGGTCCTGAAAAAAACCGAACTTCGCCTCGTGTTAGGGTTGACGTTTGGCCGAAGTTAGGCTATGCTTGAAGGGTCGTGGCGAATGGATGCGTCTCTCGATGTCTTGCCTCTCTGTGCGTTTGGCCCCGGTGGCGACTATGAGGTCGCCTGGCAACCCGGAAGCCGCAGCTCCGCCACCTTACTCGAAGCGATGCGCGCCGCCGTGGCATCGCTCCGTACTAGATTCGGCCTGCGGGCGGAAGACACCGCGTCCGCCCCAGGCCGTCATGACCCGACCGCGGCCCAGATTCCGCCGGCCGGCCCTCTGCCCGTTCTCATCCTCGGGCCACAGGGTCTCGCCGGCCGAGCCTGGCCGCATCATCAGGAGAAACTAAATGTCGCCGAATCGTCGAAAGAAAAAGTCGTCGCGCAGCCGCGCCGGCAGTCGCAGCCAGTCGCGTGCGACTCGCCCGGCCACCCCGCGCCAGACAGAGATTCTGACCTTCATCCGGGACTACACCCACAAAAATGGCTATTCCCCGACCTACGACGAGATCGCCGCGGAGTTCGGCATCTCAAAGGTCACGGTCTTCGAGCATCTCAACATTCTCGAAGAGCGCGGTCTGCTGACCAAGGACCGCCACAAGGCTCGCTCTTTGCAATTGGCTGACCATCTCGAGCTGCCCGACGATCGCCCCGGCCGCCTCAAGCTCATCGGCCGCATCGCCGCCGGCTCGCCCATCGAAGCAATTGAGAATCCCGAAGTGGTCGATCTCGATCAGGTCTTCACCTCCAAGCATGGCGTTTACCTGCTCGAGGTCCGCGGCGACAGCATGATCGAAGATCAGATCGCCGACGGCGACTACGTGGTCATCGAGCAGCGGACAACGCCGATCAACGGCGAAACAGTGGTTGCCCTCCTGGACGATGGCGAAGCGACACTCAAGCGCTTCTACCGCGAACGCGGGCGCATCCGCCTCCAACCGGCCAACGCCAGGTACGAACCGATCTACACAAACTCGGTGAATATCCAGGGCGTGATGATCGGCCTGATTCGCCGTTCGATTTAGCAGCGACGTGGCTTGCGGCTACTCGTATCGCAGCGCCTCAATCGGGTCCAGCCGGCTCGCCCGCCATGCCGGGTAAAACCCGAAGAAGACGCCCGTGGCAAAGGCGAATCCAAGCGCGATCCCGGCGATCCAATACGACACCGCCGTCTCGTAGCCCTTCCACGAAGTCAGCACAAAGGAGAATCCCCACCCGCCGAACATCCCCAAAATGCCGCCGACCGTGCAAAGCACGATGGCCTCGATGAGAAACTGCATCATGATGTCGACGTTGCTCGCACCAATGGCCATCCGCAGCCCGATCTCCCGCGTCCGCTCGGTCACGCTGACCAGCATGATGTTCATGATGCCGATCCCGCCCACCACCAGCGACACCCCCGCGATCATGCCCAAAAGCCATGAAAACGAAGCACTCGACTCCTCCTTGACCTGTGCAGACTCGGACAGCGCGAACAATCGAAAGTCGTCCGCGTCCCCCGGGCGAAGTCGGTGCCGTTCGCGCAGCAGCCGCCGAATCTGATCTTCCGCCAGTTTCGGATCAACCCCATGCGCCGCGGCCGCGATGAGCGTCTGCGAAACCTCCGCCCCGGCAATCTTCCGCTCGAAGGTCGAAAACGGAAAAAGGATGACGTCGTCATTATCCCGCTGGTCGCTCATGCCCTTGAATTCCAGCAGGCCGACAATCTTGAACCGCCCGCTCTTGACCGTGATCTCCTCGCCGACCGGATTCATCGAGCCGAAAAGTTCCTTCGCGGCGGTCAGACCGATGACGCACACCGGCCGCTTGGCGATTTCGTCGCGGTCGTCCAGCTTCCGGCCGCTGATGACTTCCCATCGGCGGATGTCGTGGTAATTGGGATAGACCCCCTGCACGTTGGCCGAGTAATTGGCGTAGCTCGACTTGACCTGCATAGTCATGCGATTGGACGGCGTCGCCGCCCGGACAAGTGTGCATTGCTCGTTGATGGCGTCTGCGTCGTGCTTCGTCTGCATCGGCTTCGACTGAACGTCGGCCTTCGCCAGCCCGGATGCCTGAACGCTGAAATTACGGATGAACATCCAATCGTCGCCCAGCCGGGCAATCTCGTCTTCAATGCGCAGCTTCGTGGCCTGGGCCATCGCGACGAGAATAATCACCGCGCCGACGCCGATGATGATGCCCAGCATGGACAGGACCGTGCGCACCTTGTTCTTGGTGAGGCTGATCCATGCTTCAGCGATAAGGGTTCCCGAATTCATCCGACGGCGCAGCTCCTTGGGGCGGGACAGCGTCCTATTCTAGCCGGTTTGATGTCGAGCGTCATTGCGACTTGACCAACGGCCCCAGCATGTATCCCTTGCCGCGAACCGTGACGATGTACTGCTCGCCGTCATCCCCGCCCATCGAAGCGAGCTTCGCCCGAAGCCGGGCGACGTGCATATCAATGGTGCGCGTCTCAATCTGCCCGCCCGAAAGACCCCATAGACGAGTGAGCAATTCCTCCCGCGAGATGGCCCGTTCGGGATTCGCCGCAAGGTGCGACAACACAGCGCACTCCGTCTCCGAAAGCGAAGTCCGCGGCTCGTCCCCGGCATGCACCTCTCGGCGCTCCAGGTCGACCGTCGCCTTCCCCGCCTTGAGCAGGTGAACAATCTCCGGTCGCTCCGGGCTTCTGCGCAATACCGCCTCGACTCGGGCGATCAGCTCCTTGGATGAGAATGGCTTGACCACGTAATCGTCGGCGCCGGCCTTGAGTCCCGCGACGCGCTCGTCCTCGGTCCCGCGCGCCGTGAGAATAATGACCGGCAAGGTCGGATGCGTCTTACGAAGTTGCGCGAGAACCCCCATGCCGTCGAGCTTCGGCATGAGCAGGTCCAGCAGGACAAGGCAAACGCCGGGCCGCCTCGCCGCCGCAAGCCCGGCCGCGCCGTCGGCGGCGTCGACGGGGTCATATCCGGCGTTGCGCAGCACCTGAACCACCGCGTCTCGAATCGCTGTCTCGTCCTCAATTACAACAATCTGCTGTGCTGCCACGCGATCGATTGCTCCGCGACGCGAGTCGTATCAACCCGCCATCAGGCTCCTCAGTGCATTCTGCCATTGTAGCCGCAGGGCCCATTTCGCGCCCCGTCGAATCGAGCTTCGCCAACGGGCGTTGTTTGACACCTGTACGGCCCGGTTTCATACTTAGATGCGCCTCATGAGACATGCCCCGGCAGGGGTTGAAATGAAACGGACGCGCCTCTGATGCCCCACCGCCTCACCGCCCTTGCGGAACTTCTGGCCCAGTTCAACATGCCCTGCGAGATTGTCGGCGATCCGAATCGCGAGATCACCGGCGTCGCGACCCTGGACGAAGCCGGCCCGACGGAAATCAGCTTTCTTTCGAATGCCAAATACGAAAAGGCCCTCTCGACGACCAAAGCAGGCGTCGTGATTGTCTCGAAGGAGCAAGAGATTCCCAGCGGTTTGTGCGTGATTCGCGCGCCGGACCCCTATGCCGCCGTGACCGTCGTGATGGTTCACGTTCATGGCTATCGCAAGCACGAGCGAAAAGGCATCGACCCGCGCGCTGTGGTCGATCCGACGTCGAAGATCGGCGAAAATGCGGGGATTTGCCACAACGTGACCATCGGCGCAAATGTCACGATCGGCCGAAACGCCGTGATGTATCCCGGGGTTTATGTGGCGCGCGATTGCCAAATCGGCGACGACTGTATTTTGTATCCGAACGTGACGATCTACGAGGGCAGTGTCCTGGGCAATCGCGTCACGATTCACGCCGGAAGCGTGATCGGCGAAGACGGCCTGGGATATGCGCCGGTCAAGGGTAAATGGCACAAGATCCCGCAGATCGGCATCGTCGAGATCGGCGACGACGTGGAAATCGGCTCGAACTGCTCGATCGATCGCGCCACGCTCGGCCGCACCGTGATCGCCTCCGGGACGAAGTTCAGCAATCTCATCGCCATCGGCCACGGCGCGAAGATCGGCGAGGATTGCATGTTCGTCGCCCAGGTGGGCATCGCCGGATCGGTGACGGTCGGCCGGCACGTGACCATGGCGGGCAAGGTCGGCGTCGCGGGACATCTGCACATCGGCGACGAGGCTCAGATCGCTGCCATGTCGGGCGTCATGAATGACGTTCCCGCGGGCACATCAGTAGCGGGCGCTCCGGCCGTTCCCATCAAGGATGCGATGCGGTCGTTTTCCTATCTGGCCCGGCTTCCGGACATGGCCAAACAGATCAAGCAACTCGAAGCGCAGGTCGAGGCGCTTCGGAAAAAACTAAGCAGTTGAAAGGGCCGCTTCGACTGCTCGTCGACGGCGGGTGACGGGGGCTTACTGCCGGGGGTGGCAACGTTCGTGGATGAACTTCAGACGCGATCTGTCTACGTGGGTATAAACCTGCGTGGTTGCGACATCGGCGTGGCCGAGCAGTTCCTGCACGATGCGCAGGTCTGCTCCGCCCTCGAGCAGGTGAGTCGCGAAGCAATGGCGCAGCGTATGCGGGCCGACCGGCTCGGTGATGCCGCTGAGCCCGGCGTAGCGGCTGACGAGTCTCCAGATATTGGTCCGATCCATCGCTCGTCCGGTGCGCGACACGAAGAGGGCATCTACATGCGGCGCGGCCTCGGTGAGGATGCCGCGCAGCGAGCGCAGATATTCGCTGACCGCATCGGTGGCGTGCGAGTTGATCGGCACGATCCGTTCTTTGTTGCCCTTGCCGAGGCAGCGCACGTAGCCGACCTTTAGATTCACATCCTTGACATTGAGACCGGCCAATTCAGAGACGCGCATTCCCGTTGCATAGAGCAGTTCGAGGATGGCGCGATCGCGGGCGTAGAAGGGCTCTCCCGGCTGCGGCACTGCGAGCATGGCATCGACCTGCTGCTTGCCGAGCGTGCCGGGCAATCGCCGCCACTTCTTGGGCGACTCCAGAAGCGCGCCCTTATCGTCCGGGGACAGCCCGACGATGAAGAGATACCGCAGAAACATCTTGACCGAGCAAAGGTGCCGCGCGATGGTCGAAAGCGCGAGCTTGCGCTCGGACAAGCGAACGAGAAACGCGCGAATCACCAGCGTATCTATTCGGGCGACGGAGCAGATGTCCCGTGCGTCCAGTTCGTGGACAAACTCGCGCAGGTCGCGCTGGTAGGCCTCGATCGTGTTCGGCGCCAGGCCGCATTCCGAGACGAGGTACTCGACGAACTGCCGGAGAAGGCGCGGCCAATCGGCATGGGCCGTCGAAGGCGCCTGAGCCGGCTGCGGCAGAGGCGGCGGAGCGATGCGATACGAAGGTGTTGCACTCATGCTGGTGTTTCGGATCAGTGTCGATTCGTGTGAGCTAATGTCCTAGCAGTCTATCGGCCGTGGCGCGCGAAATATGGAGTGTTCGCGCAGGGGTCGACATATCGGCGGGAAATGCGCAAAGAAGTGCAGATCGTGCGTGAGGCCGTAAAGACCCGCCTTGGCAATTCACTCAAGATCGACTCTCGCCGATGCGCCCTCGCGCGGGCAGCATGAGCGAGAAGCAGGAGAAGTGTGAGCCATTACGCTCGCTTCGACGCAGCATCAGCGCGCCGCCGAGGCACTCGGCCCAATAGCGTGAAAGCGACAGCCCCAGTCCGACACCGCCGGCGCGGCGATCGTCCGATCCTCCGCCTCGGCGAAACGGCTCAAAGACATCGCGCCGCTCTCTTGGAGATACGCCCGGTCCCTCGTCGTCGACTTCCAGGATGATGCCGTCGCCCGGAGCGGGTCGAGCGGTCAGCCAGATGCGGGCATTGCCGTTGCCACCGCTGTACTTGCAGGCGTTCTCGATGAGATTGGTGAGGATCTGGCCGACGTACTCGGTGTCGGTGTCGACGACGGCGTCGCTTGCGCAGCGGTTTTCGATGATGAGCTGCTTGCCGGATTTGGCGCACGTTTCCGCAGTCGCCTCTCGCGCTGCCTCAAGCATCTGTTCGGGCCTTGTCGTTTGCGGATTCAGCTTGGGAGCAGCGTCGCCCACGCGAGAATAGGCCAGCACGTTTTCGACGAGCCGGGACAGACGACGGGACTCGGCCTTCAGGAGTCCGGCGTATTTGTGTCGCTGCTCTCCGCTTTCCACTTTCATGTCGCTCAGCAAATCGCTGTAAAGCTGGAACGAAGTCAGCGGCGTGCGCAGCTCGTGCGTCACGGCCGCAACGAATTTCATTCGCCGTTCCGCAAGGGCCAGGTACTTCAGGACGCCGTAGGTGATCGCCGCGAGGGCCAGCAACGTCGCGGTCCATCCGACGGCGAGGCCCTGCACAAGGCTTGCGGAAATCCCACTGGCGACGACCGGCATGCGGTGGCCGGGAATGAGCCGGGCGTTGAGCATCCGCACCATGCCGCGCTCATTGGCCGTTGCGGCCAAGGATTCATGACGAACGGGAACCAGCCGTCCCTCCGGGTAGAGGTCTTCAATCTGCTTTTCCAGCGTGGACTTGAGTTGCTCCCAATCGATGAGACAACCCTGCAGAGTACAATGCTCGGCCGTTTCGACAGAAGCGGCACGTACGAAAGCAAGCTGCGGAGCGCCATCCATCGTGAGATCGAGCCAGACCGGCGTCATTAAAGGCGTGCGGACGGGGATGCAGGCCCCGGTGTCGGTCAATCGCGAGTTACTCCTGGCGGTGCCGGTTTCGAGATTGGCAGTGGCAACAAGCTCCGGCTCGCAGGATGACTCCGGCTGGATTTCAAGCTGCAACTGCATCAGTCGCTCGGCGCGTCGAGCCGTCTCGCTCGTGCCGATCTGCGACTCACTCGTCGAGGATTCTTCTGCCGAAGCGTCCAGTTCGCTGACGGGCTTGTCATAGCCGGCGCGACTGGAGTTCATCAGCGTTTCTATCAGCACTTTTTCCAGGGAATCGGGCGTGTAGCGCTCTCTCAACGCCGCGAACCAGTTCTCGGCTGTCGCCTCGGTGGCACGGTGGGCGGGAAGAATCGAGCCGGCGGGCATTGCGTAGTCGGCCTCGTCGCCGAGCTGAGGACTGCTCCAACCCTCGGCAACCGACACCTGAAAGTGCAAAAGCAGCCAGGCGGGTCCCTTGAAGTCCTTGAGCGGAGAGACAACTTCGATGTCGCGACTGACATCGTGATGATTGCCTCGGAAGCGCGCGCCCGTCGTGACGTAGAAGGATCGAAACTGCGAATAGGGTCGCGCCCGCTCGGCGTAGACGATCGGGGCGACTTCGGTCTCGATGCGAGCCATGGCGCGCTCGAATCGAATGTCGTCGGCCTTTCGCATCGCATCGTGCGCTTCGATTCGGTCCAACTGAATCGCCGACTTCGTCGCCCAGGCCAGGCCGCCGCAGACGAGCACCCAGACCGCCGCAATGGCGATCGTCGCGTGTCTGCGTGTGGTATTGACCGGCGTCACGTGATTCTCCCTGTGCGGCTCAAAGTCCGAAACGGGTCGCCTGCCTACCGGACGGTCAAACGGCGAACGGTGCGACCACCTATTATCCGACGCTGTGCGGCGATCGTAAATAATTCGGCTTTGGCGGCGAATACCCTGACCGATAGATGGTATGTCTTTTTCGTGCGGCTTGGCCGCCCTATCCTAATTCGGGGGAAAACCGTCGTGATCACCATGAAACCACCGGTTGATGCCACTGCTCGCTCGAAGCCGGCCGGCCCGGGACCGGAAACACGGCTCAGCGACGCGCTTCGCCCCCCGATGATTCGCTCCGCCCGACCTTCGACCAAAGCGCCCTTTGCACCGGTCGCTCCGGTCTATTCTAGCATCCTGACCATCGGCCTTGGCGGCGCGATGCTGTTCATGAGCCTCCAGCGCGGGCTCCTATTGGGCCAGATCGCCGCGGCGGCGCTCACCGCCTGCACGCTGCACGGGCTTTGGCGCGGCGGGTTTCGAAAGCTGGTGATGCTCGCGTTCGCCGTAGTCATGGTCGTCTTTGGTCCTTCCATCCAGGCCTTTACCTCTAACCTCGTCACCCAGACCACGGGCAGCCCTCCCGGCATGGGGGGATTCGTCCTGACCGCTCTCGGGGCCACGGCGCTTTGGTGTGTTTGTCACTTCGGGACCAAGAGCTTTCGCAGGCGCGTGATTATGCGGCGCGGCGGACTCCTTGCGGTCGATCGAGTGGGCGGTGCTGCGCTGGGACTTGCCGAGGGCGTGGCGATCGTCTTGAGTCTTTGCTGGTTCTCGACGTCGCTCCAGCCGTTCGCGAAGCTGATGACCGACGAGAAGGTCTCCCCGAAGGGTTCGCCGCGCGCCCAGGTCGGTGCGACAATGCTCAGGCTGGCGCAGGAATCGCGAATGGGAGCGATGGCGAGCGTCACGGATGGGACGAATCCAATCGCGAAGATTCCCGCGCTGCGCGACGCGATTCACGAGTTGAACACGACGGGTCAGATTCGGCCGGAACAGATCGACCCGAAGATGGCCGAGCAGCTCCGCGAACTGCTCAAGAACCTGCCCACTGGAAACGACCTGAACCCGGTGCTGCAAGGCGCCGGCGGCGGCATCTCGCTGGAGAAGGTCTTGAATCAGGCGAAAGAATAAGTCTCGATTCGGATACGCGCAGTACCGCTTCCCGTGAACCGATCCGTTTGCCTTATCTCTTTCGGTTTGTCACATCCGCAGAAAATTCGCCAGCAGCTTGGCGCCTTCGTCGGTGAGGAAGCTCTCCGGGTGGAATTGTACGCCTTCGAGTGGCGCGGACTTGTGGCGAAGTGCCATGCATTCGCCCTGATCGGTTCGGGCGGACACTTCAAACTCGGGCGGCAGCGTCGCGACGTCTACCATTAATGAGTGATAGCGCGTTGCGGTGAAGGGGTTCGACATGTCCGCGAAGATGGTCCTGCCGTCGTGATGAATGGGGCTGGTCTTGCCGTGCATGATCCGCCCCGCGCGAACGACGGCTGCGCCGAAGGTGTGGCCGATGCACTGGTGGCCCAGGCAGACGCCGAGGACGGGAATCTTCCTGAAAAAATGCTGGATCGCATCGTTGCTGATGCCGCCCTCGGCCGGGGTGCAGGGGCCGGGTGAGATGACGAGGTGGGTGGGCTTGTCCTGCGCGAGGCGCTCGACGGAGACCTGGTCATTTCGATAGACGCGGATTTCGTGGCGCAGGGCGGAGTCTTCAAGGCCGATCTCGCCGAAGCGCTGGACGAGGTTGTAGGTGAAGGAGTCGTAGTTATCGATCAGCACGAGCATAAGACGACGGCTTTCTCCCGGTCGCGGGCACGCCTTTGAATCGGACGCGAGGCGATATTACGATGCGTCCTGACAATCGCGTAACACTATCCGCACGGCGGCAAGGAGTATAGACGTGGGCGACGGACAACATCCAGGCATCGAGACACTCTGCGTCCACTATGCGGAGAATCGGGAAACCAACCTCGGCGCGGCGGCTCCCCCGCTCTATCAATCGTCCACCTTCACCTTTCCCGACAGCGCATCGTTTCACTCGCGGTCCGAAGACCGGCAGCGGTTTGATTACACGCGCGTCGGAAACCCGACGGCGCGGCTGCTCGAGGAGAAGATCGCGGCGATGGAGAAGGGCGAGGCCGCTCGGGCATTCGGCTCGGGCATGGCGGCGATTTCCGCGGCGATCTTGTCGTGCGCGAAGTCGGGAGATCATGTCGTCTGTGTCGGGACGGCGTATGGTCCGACACGGAAATTGCTGACGAACTATTTGCCGCGCTTCGGGATTGAGACGACCTACGTGCGTGGGACGGAAGCGTCGGATTTTGAAGCGGCGACGCGGCCGAATACCAAGCTCTACTATCTGGAGTCTCCGTCCAGCATCTTGTTCGAGGTGCAGGACCTCGCGGCTATCTGCGCCCATGCCAGGTCGCGCGGGATATCCACCATCTGCGACAATTCCAACGCGACGCCGGTTTATCAGAATCCGCTGACGCTGGGCGTCGATCTGGTGGTCCACTCGGCGTCGAAATACATCAGCGGCCACAGCGACGTGATCGCCGGGCTCGTCGTCGGCTCGGCGGAGCACATGAGGTCCATTGTCAACCTTGAGGGTGAGCTGCTGGGCGGCGTGGCCGATCCGTTCGCCTGCTGGCTGATGCTGCGCGGCTTGCGGACCCTTGGCGTGCGCATGGAGCGTCATTCGCGAAGCACCGCGGCGATCGCCCGGCTGCTGGAGAGCGACATGCGCGTGGCACGCGTGTACTACTCGGGACTGGAGTCGCACCCACATGCGGCCCTGGCCCGAAAGCAGATGCGCGGCCACAGCGGGCTCATTAGTTTCGCCCTGAAAACGCCCGGCAGAGAGGCGGCGTTCGCCGTGGTGGATGCGCTGCGGTATTTCGGCATCGCCGTGAGCTGGGGCGGTTATGAGAGCCTCGCCGTGCCGCTGGAGGTCGCCGATCCGTCGGACGGCAAGAGCAAATGGGTGATCCGCATCAGCATAGGTCTTGAATCGGTGGAGGATTTGAAGGCCGACCTGTATCAGGCCCTGGCGGCCGTCTCAGGGTGATTTTTCGCCGGGGCGCGGTTGGTTGTGAGGATGGTGGAATCGGGCTAGAATCCTCATCGCTGGATGATTCCGGCGGGCGATCTTCGGGGGCCGAAACGAGAGACGTCTCGCCGACGACGGAATGGTGCACTTGCGTCCTATCAAGCTGCTGATCCTCGATGTTGACGGCGTGATGACCAGCGGCGGCCTCCCCTACGATCGGCATGGCAACGCGATCAAGGAATTCCACGTGCAGGACGGCGGGGCGATTCGTTTATGGCAGCAGGCCGGTGGTTGCGTTGCGATTATCAGCGGCCGGCAGTCCGCGGCTGTCGCAGCGCGTGCGGCTGAGTTGGATATTGAGTTGATTGCCCAGGGCGTCGGCGACAAGCTGCCGGCGTTCGAGTCGTTCTGCGAAAAGGCGAAAGTGTCCTCCGCCGAGACGGCGTTCATCGGTGATGATCTGCTGGATATCGCGCCGATGCGAAAGTGCGGCTACCCCATCGCCGTCGCCAACGCGGTGCCGCTGGTGAAGCGAGCCGCTGCGTATGTCACGCGGCGAGCCGGTGGGTCCGGCGCGGTCGCAGAGGCGGTTGAGCGATTGCTTCGCCGCAATGGAACCTGGTCGAGCGTCGCAAAGCGTTGGTCGGCCGATCGAGCGTCTACGGATACGTAATGGATCGGCGGAATTGAATATGCGAGAAGGACTACCGAAAAAAATCCTGCTGATGGGCGCGACGTTTCTGATGGCGGTCGCGGCCTATGTCGTGTTCTCCAGCCCCGATCATGCCACGGTCGATCCGGATGCCGGAAATTCCGCCGACGTCGTTCACAAGTTTGTGACTCGTGCCGCGGCGACAACGCAGGTCGCGGTTCAGGGTATGACGGACGCGCGCATTCCTTTAAGCCCCGGCGCTCAGACGCGTGTGAAAATTTACGACGATGTTTCCGGCCGGCTCAAGTACATCTTCGAGGCGGAGAAATGGGAGCCGATCACCGAGACGGATTTTCACCTTCACAAGCTGGCGATCCAGATTTACATGCCGCGCGGCGAGATCACCTACATCAATGCCGACGAAGCCGAAGTAACCATCACGCGACGAACCAGTACGCGCGTCGATCCCAAGCGGGGTCGCCTCTGGGGCAACGTGAAGGTGGTCATTGACCGCACAACGACAAAGTGGCGCGAGGAGAATCCGGAACTTGCCGAGCGATTTGCTCACCCTGACGACCTCATCAGTATCTTTCTGCCCGAGGCGCGCTTTGACATGGATCGCGCCGAACTGTTTGCCGATGGCGATGTCCTGGTCGATAGCACCGAGGCGCGGATTGAAGATTGTCGCGGCCTGACGGTTCAGTGGGACCAGGTTGATAATCGCATCGACATGCTGCGCTTCGAGCAGGGCGGTCGGATGATTCTGCGGCGCGGCGGCAAGATGATCGACTTCGGAATGCCCGGCACGACGCGCGACGCGAAGCGAGGCAAGAAAGCGACCGCATCCGGTTTGAAGGGCAAGGGGCAAATGGTGGCCCCTCGCGCCGAGGCGATGAAGCCGATGTCCATCGCCGCGATCACGGCCGCCGAGGCCGCCGCGGAGATTCGCCTGGAAGGCGGGGCCGTCGCCGCCAATCAGCCCCGGTCGCTGCCATCCGCCGCTGCCGCCGTGCATACCCCCGTTGGCGAGTTGAAGAGCGCGGACGATCTTACCGCGGCGGTTCAGCAGATGACCACGGAGGCGCGGTCAGCGGTTGACGGCACGCCCCTGGCACAGGCGGAGTCCGTCAAGGAACGGTCGCGCGTGCATACCTACCGCGCCGTGTTCGCCAACAACGTCGTGGTGGAGCAGCGAGACGGGTTGCGAACGATCGGCAAGATTGAAGCTGACAGCCTCGAAGTGAATTTTGACTTCGGTCGCAAACAGCGCCAGCAGGCCAGCACCGGCCCGCGTCCTCAGGGCGCCGCCAAAGTGGAGCCGGAAGACGGCGATACCTCCGGCGCCGCGTCGGAAACGAGCAGCGGCCGCACCACTGCCGGCTTGCCTGCGGATTTCAGCCAGGACGATCAGACTCGACTCACCCTGACCTGGAACGGCCCTTTGGAGATGCGACCGATCCGCGTGAATGCCGAGGAGCAGACCGGCCAGCGCTTCGATGCGGTCGCGATCGGTAATCCGGTCAGGCTGATGAGCGACCAGGTCGCGCCCGGCGGCGAGGCCGGCGATCCAAAAAAGGCGACGGCCACCTGCGATCAACTCGTCTACCGGCATGAGCGCCGCCAAGTATGGATGTCCGCGACCGATGCGCGGCCCGTTCAGATCAATGTCGGTGGATCCGGCACGCTGAGCGGACGCGAGATTTTCTTTGATGAGAAGCGGGGGCTCGGCCGCGTCGAAGGGCCCGGTCATATGGAAGACGACCGGCTGGACGGCCTGATGGGCGATTCAGACGCATCCGGCGATCTCGCCAAATCCAAGTCGGCGCGTGATGCCGTTCGCATTGATTGGGCGCGCGGCGTCGATCTCGAAATTGGTCGGCGACACGTTCGGCAGATGAACCCCGACACAGGGGCGATGGAAGACAAGGAAAAAGAGTATCTTCGCCGCGCCTGGTTCCACGGAACCGTTTCGATGAAGCAGGGCGAGGATCGACTCGTGGGCGAAGAGGTCGCCGCGACATTTGGCGAGCCCCGCTCCGGCGAGGATGTTGCCGACCACATCCAGCACCTCAATATGTCGGGCGGGGTCCGGCTGGAGCGAGGCGACGATGTGCTTGCGGGCGATCGGCTGGACGTCGCGATGACGCTGACGCCTGACGGACGAAGCGTTCCGCGCAGCGTTGACGGTTTCGGTGACGTTCTGGCTCGCCAGGCGAATCGAGAGATTCGCGCGCAGAAGATGCACGTCGAGTTGGCTCAGATTCCCGGCAAGCCGCGCCCGGCGCAGGACGGCAGGCCCGCGGCTCCGGCCAAGTCACGAATCGGAATCCAGACGGTCGATGCCGGTGGCGACGTCTTCATCATCGACCCGACTCAGAATTTGAAAATCAGCCGCGCAGAGTCGCTCAAGGCCACGATGAACGCAGGCGGCCAGCTTGCCACGGCGCTGATACTGGGCGCTTCGGCAGATCGACCTGCAAGGGCCCGATTTGGGGATGTCGCGCTGCACGGCGAACGCATCGACATCGACATGACCCGCCAGTCGATGGTGGTGCCGGGCCCCGGTTCGTCGTACATCCGGACCAAGGAGGACTTCAGCGGTCGCAAGCTGAGCGAGACGACGACCGTGAAGACGACCTGGAAGGATCGGATGGAGTTCCAATTGGAGAGGAACTACGGCGTCTTTCTCGGCGACATCGTCAGCCAGACTCCGAACTTCCGGCTCACGTCGGAAAAGATGACGGTTCGATTCAGCAATGCTCCACCGCCTCCGCTGCGCAAGGCGCGCGGCGAGGTTTCGCCTTTCAAGTTGATGGCGGACGTGCGCGAGGAGGCCGGTTACGTCGGGGCGGTCTTTTCGACGCCGGTGGTCGCGGCGTTTACCGCGACGCGCCTGCTCTGCGGTTTGCCGCAGGAGCGGATCCTTGCCAAGTTCGGGGAAGTGTCCGGTGATAGGGGCCGGGACGATCAAGTATCGCTCGCGGCTGTCGGAGGCCAGAGGAAGCGGCCGGTCTATGTGGTCGCCGAAGGTCGCGCCGAGGCGCTGAGCATGGAGTACGCGCCCGATACGCGGCTGGGGCTGCGCGGTCGTCTCTTGTCCCGGGTTCGGATCGCCGCGCCGCAGATTGCAGTCGATCTCGTCGCCGAACAGATGAACATCCCCAGCGCCGGTACCCTATTGATCGAAGACTACCAGTTTGATCCGCGAGAGCGAAAGAAGCAGTCGCAGGCCAGCGCGGAGGCGGCGCCGATGATGAGCAGCCTGCGAAGCGACGGACCCAGCCAGACGGCGATCACCTGGCAGAACTCGATGGACTTTTTCGTGGACCGCAGCCTTGTTGTCTTCGACAAGGATGTTTCGATGGTCCACCGCAGCGGTCGGGAGATGGTGATGCAGGGCGAGCTTGCGTCGGCGATGGGCCTTGACGACGCCTCGCTTCAGCACATCGGCAAGGGGCGCATCGCCACGTTGCGATGCGGCAATCTCCTGCTGGAGTTCAAGACCGCGAAGAAGGAGCCGAAGAAGGGCAAGTCCCAGGCCGGCGCCCGTGCCACGGATCTGGCACGTCTCATTGCCAAGGAGTCGGTTCACCTCAAGGAAGACACCAAGAGCCTGACCGGCGAGCACCTTCAGTATCTCGCCGATTCCGGAGAGACCCGGCTCGAAGGGGCCAGCAACTACGAAGCAACCATCATGGACGAGGAGGAGGGCTCCGGCCGGTTCATGATGTGGCGTGGGCCGGTCTTGATCTGGGATCGGGCAAAGAATCGCATCGAAGCGCCGAAAGCCACCATTCGAACCAGCCGGCGCTGATTCACACCATTCGATACGAAGTTGTCATGACCTCAGTCCGCCGGAACGCAGCGACCCTGGGCCCAGGCGCGGAGGGCGAGCATCCTTTCCGACATCGTCACTGACAGCGGCGGTGAGCTTTTCATCGCCTTTTGAATCGCGCTGGTATCGATCTCCCGGCCGGCCGCGAAGCCGTCGTGAAGGGCGGAGAGAATGGCCTGTTCGATCTCTGCGCCGCTATAGCCCTCGGCCGAGGAGGCGAGGGCCGCGATGTCGAACTTGCCCGGATCGCGTTTACGCTTGCTCAGGTGGATGGCGAGAATCTCTCGACGCGTCGGCTCCGACGGCAGGTCGACAAAGAACACCTCGTCGAAGCGTCCCTTGCGAAGCATCTCCGGCGGCAGCGCCTCGATATCGTTGGCCGTGGCGACGAGGAAGACCGGGGCCGTGTGCTCCTGCATCCAGGTCAATAGCGAGCCGAACATGCGCTGTGAAAGCCCCCCGTCGCTGCTGCGACTGGCGGATGAGGCGAATGCTTTCTCGATTTCGTCAATCCATAGAATGATCGGGGCCATCGCCTCGGCCTGATGAAGCGCGTCGCGGAGGCGGCGCTCGGATTCGCCGACGTACCGGTCGTACAGCGCGCCGACATCCATGCGCAGCAGCGGTCGCTGCCATGCCGTGGCAATCGCCTTCGCGCAGTAGCTCTTGCCCGCTCCCTGGACGCCGAGCATCAGGACGCCGCGCGGGGCGGAGATGCCATAGGCGGCGGCCTCGTCTGTAAGGGCATGGCGGCGCGATTCGAGCCAGGCCTTGAGGCGCTTCATGCCGCCGAGCTGTTTCATGTCGGCGAGGGTCTCGACATATTCGAGCAGGCCGCCGCGATGCACGAGCTGACGCTTTCGGGCAAGCACGGTGTTCAGGTCGGCCTCGTCGAATTTACGGTCTTCGGCGACGGTCTCGGTGATGATCTGCCGAACTTGTCGGCGGGAGAGACCGGCGAGGTTGCGGATGATCGCCTGATAGGCGCCCTTGCTGATCTGCGTGTTGACGCGGCCCTCAAAGTTAATCTGCAGAAGGGTGTCGCGGATGAGGTCCTTAAGCTCCTTCTCATCGGGCAGCGTTATTTCCAGTCGCAAGGCCTGTGCCGCGATGATCGGCGGAAGCTCGTCCTGATGATCGATAAGAACCAGATGGCTCGACGTTTCCCGGCAGTGACGGATGGCGTCGCGGCAAAGACGCTGGGTGCGTTCGTCGCGCAGGTGACCGGCGAGGTCGAGCATGATGTTGACGCTGACTTCAGACTGGCGGGTCATATAGTAGAGCGCGGCAGCCGGGTGCTCGGTCTCGGGGATGGGAGGCTGATCGGAGACGAGGCCGTCGCGGACGCCGCCGACAATGGACCACAACCGCAGGGCGTAGGGCATGTTCGCGACTGCATTGCGGACCAGGGAAAGGGCGTCGTCTTCCTCGAGCGTGGGAATGTGAATGCACGGGTAGCGCGCGGCCAGGAGATGTTGGAAGCGTTCGAGATCGGTGGGGTTCACAGGATCATCTTCGTGCGACCTGAGCGCAAAAACAAGCCCACGGATTCGCACCCGTGGGCCTGCTGGTGTTTTTCGATAGGAGTAGAAAATCGGGCCCGAGGAGCTACTGCTTCTTGCTGGTGCCCTTGACTTCCATCGTCTTCTTAAACTTCCACGCGTTCTCCCACTCCGTGTAGGTCCACTCATTTGTACTTCCATCGGCCGACATCTTGACGGTGCCCTCGCCAATAGAGACCGATCCGTCAGGCTTCTTCTCTTTGCCCTCCATTCGCCAAAGGCCGGCGGCCTCATCCCATTTCATTTCACTGCGACCGGCAGATCCGAAATTGCTGAACGACCATGACTGATACTCTTTTTCATCGGGGTCATAGGTCATGAAGGAGTAGCCTGCGTATTTGCTCTCTTCACCCATGCTCCATTCATAATTGGACATCAGAAAACGATTGTCGCAAACCCAAGAGACCTTTTCATTGCCTGTGGTCGTCATCTTTTGCTCGCCCTCAGGCGTGTACATGGTGAGTTCACCGGTACCGGTCCAATTGCCGACCCAGGCATCAAGCTTGTCGAGTTCCGCTGGTCGCGGCGGAGGGCCAGACATATCCTGCATGTTTCCGGCGGGCTGCTGGCATCCGACGAGAGCAAAGTTAAGTGTCAGGGCAAGCATGTAGGCACACAATCTTCGAGTCATGAGAATCTCTCCCTACGGCGATGGCTTGATTGACGCGAGGCCGCCCAATGCGGCTCATACCGACCGGAATCCTAACATGGCATAACAGTGCGTCAAGCTTTTCGGGAGACGATTCGATTGCGCCGAATAGCCTGGAAAAGCTCCTTGCAACCCCATGCCTCTACCGGGCACAATCGCCCATCGTGAGTGCCCAATCGCACAAAGGTCGGCTGGAAATCGTCCACGGCTCGATGTTTGCCGGAAAGACGGAGCACTTGATTGCCCGGCTGCGGCAGGCGCGCAAGGATGGGCTGCGGGTTAAAGCGTTTAAGCATTCGATCGACAATCGCTATGACGCAACGCACCTGGTGACACATACGCAGGACCGCTTTGATGCCATTCCCGTTCCGGACGCCGCGGCGGTCTTAGCGCAGTCCACGGACGCCGACGTGATCGCCATCGACGAAGGCCAGTTCTTCAGAGAACCGTTGGTGCCGGTGATTAAAGAGCTGCTCGGTCGCGGCGTATCCGTGCTCGTCGCCGGGATCAGCAACGATGCCTGGGGACGCCCGTTCGACCCGATACCGCAGCTCATGAACATGGCCGACGAAGTGGTGACGAAGTATTCGCCTTGCCGCGTCTGTGGCGAACCGGCGGCCTTCACCCAGCGCATGAGCCCGGTGGACACGCTGCACATGGTGGGCGGTCTGTCGGATTACGAGCCGCGGTGCGCGGAGCACTTCACGCCGCTGCCGGGTCCTCCGGAGAGCCGGTGACATGGGTGTTGCACGCGGGCTATTCGGCATCGGGGTCCTGGTCTTCATTGCCTGGCTTCTTTCATCGAATCGCCGGCGGTTTCCGGTCAAGACGGTCGCCGCCGGGATGGCCCTGCAGTGGCTCCTGGCGCTCCTGGTCTTAAAGACGGAGCCCGGTCGCGCCTTCTTCGACGCGATCGCCCATGTCGTGACAGCCGTGCTCGCCGGGGCCGACGCGGGGGCGGACTTCGTCTTTGGGCCGCTGACGGGCAATCATCCCAGCGTGGCATGGGAAGCAATCGTCGGCATCAAGATCATGACGACGATCATCATTGTCGCGACCATCTCGTCGATCGGTTACCACTACGGCATCCTGCAGCGCATCGTTTCGGCGATGGCCTGGCTGATGACCCGAACAATGGGCGTCTCGGGCGCCGAGGCGCTGGCCGGCGCGGCAAACGTCTTCTTCGGTCAAACGGAAGCCCCGTTATTGGTGCGGCCGTACATCTCCAGCATGACCCGATCGGAGATCATGGCCATGATGACCGGCGGGTTCGCGACGGTCGCCGCGGGCGTGATGGCGGTCTATGTGGGCATGCTTGGACAAAAGGATCCCGATAGGATGGTGGAGGTTGCCCGACACCTGATGACCGCTTCGCTCATGTCCGCCCCGGCGGCGTTCATGCTGGCCAAGATCATGGTTCCGGAGACAGGTACGCCGCTGACTGCTGGCACAGTGAAGGTGAAGCTGGATCGCGAGACGCGCAGCTTTATCGACGCGGCGACGACCGGGGCCGGCCAGGGCATGAAGCTAGCCATCAACGTGCTGGCGATGCTCATCGCGTTCGTGGCGATCATCAAGGTCGTGGACATCGCCCTGACGGCGCTGGGGCACGTCTCATTCATGGAGCCGGTCGTCGCGTCGATGGGGCTCAAGGAACTTAACCTCGACGGGCTGCTGGGTCTGGCCTTCTCGCCGGTCGCATTTCTCGCGGGCGTGGACGGCGGCGACTATCGCACCTTCGGCGGCCTCTTGGGCAAAGCGATGGCGACGAACGAACTCATCGCGTATTCCTCCCTGGGGCAGATCATTCGCGACGGCGGCATGAGCGAGCGCTCGACGCTGATCGCAACCTACTCGCTATGTGGGTTCGCCAATCTCAGCAGCATCGGCATCCAGATCGGCGGCATCGGCGGACTGGCCCCGGATCGCAGGGCCGACCTGGTGCAATTAGGCCCCCGGGCCATGCTCGGCGGCGCGATGGCCTGCTGGATGACCGGCTGCATCGCAGGGGTGCTGGTCTAACGTCTCGGTGAGTAATGTCAGTGCGTTGGCGAAGAATCTGGTATTCCTTAGGCGCACTCTTATCGCTGACATTCATTTATTTCAGCTTTTGGTTTTATGAGCAGGGGCCGATGAGCGCGCATAAGCGCGGCGAGCCCAGTGGAACATGGCAATTCTGCGAGATAACTGGGATCCTTGGGATGATCGGATTTGGGTTGCTGACCTTCCGCAGCGCTCGGAAGTTCGTACGGACCTTGTCAGAGAGTTCTTATCCTGCTGGGTGCTGTCGTGTTTACGGCTATGACCTCACGGGCAACGTCAGTGGTCATTGTCCCGAGTGCGGCGGTGAGATCGGCAGCTCGCCTCCGCCTTAATTCTTCTTATGTACGTAGAGCACCGGGGCGGGCGTGTATTCCTCGTTGACGTTCAGGTCACCGGTTTCGTTGACTCCGCCGATGGCGTAGAGCTTGCCGCCTGCGGCGACGAGATTCGCGCCTGCCCGGGTGATCGTCGCCCCCGGCCGAAATGAAGCGATGTCGTACGCGACGTCGATGGCCTCTAGTCGGTTGTAGTAAATGGGTGGACCGTTGGCGCCGCCCATGGCATAGACGAATCCGCCCAGCGCCGCCACGCTGATCCCGTACTTGGCCGCCGAGATCGGATTCTTGATTGTAAAGATATTGAGTACGGGATCGTATTCGCTCACCGCGAACGACGTGCCGCCGTTGTAGAACCCACCGACGCTGTAGATGCGACCGTTGACCGCAGCGGACTCATGCTGTGCCGGCGAGAGTTGTGGCGCTATGGAAATCTTCGTCACCCAGGAGTTGGCCACGGGGTCGTACATTTCGATGGTGGTCGATGCGTCGCCGCCGATGACGTATATCTTGTTGTCAACTGTCACGGCCGAGGATGCGGCTCTCGCGGCGATCAGGCTCGTCTTTGTCGTCCACATGTTGGTCGCGGGGTCATACTCTTCAACGGTCTTGGTCGGCACGCCTCCGGCTATCCTGCCGCCGATTACATAAAACCTTCCATTTGTCGCGGCAGCGTCGCAGTCCCAACGGGCGATCGGCATGTTGGCGAGCGTGTTCCATTGGTCTGTTGCCGGATCGTAAACTTCAAGCCGATTGAGTATGGGCTGCATGGTCAGGCCGTTGAAGCCGCCGGCGACATAAATCTTCCCCCCAATCTCAGTTGCTCCGGCGTATGATCGGGCAAACGTCATGCTGGTCCTGTTTCGCCAGGCGTTTCCGGTCTGTGGGGAAGCGGTCAGGCCGGAGAAGGTATAGCCTGCCGGGGCGGTGGGCGAGGAAGAGAGTAGGGTGTTCTCGATTGTTTCAGGCACCGGGTTGGATGAAGGCAATGGATTCGGCATTGGGGTGGTCCCGCAGCCGACGACAAGTAGCACGACGCAGATTCCGAGGTACAGGGGCTTGGTTTGCCGAGTCGTCGAAGCGACCATGAGCTATGTCTCCGCGAGGGTTGACCGTACAAGGAAGGCTTGTTTTCTGATGTTTCACTTGCTTTATGCGGCGCAGGAGATGCCGAATACACGGAATCGCGACTGAATCGGTGGAATTGGTCGATAATCGCGTTCCCGCCACCGAGTGGCGTGGATTGAGGTCAGAATGCAAGCGGCGGAACTGTACGAACTGACAAATGCGGCGATCGCGGTCACCGGATTGCCCCGATGGCCCGCGCCGGAGACCACAGGGCAGTTTGAGGGGCTGCGATTCGTCCCCACGGATCGCGACGAGCCGGCATCCTGGGTTATGATGCCGCTTGGGGCTGAAGAATCGCCGGCGATTGGCGCTGGCGATGAATCGCATCTCGCTCAAAGTGCCTCTGCGATTGATTGGGACGAGGCGGTCCAGGTCGATGCCGCGCTCGCCGCACAGAGCATTCGAGATCATCTCCGATCGCACCTCGCTGCAATGGGCTGGCAGGTTCAGATGAAGATGTCGCGCGGAAAGGCGACGTGGCGGCTGGCCGATTGCCTGGCCATCACCGAGGGCGGCGGCGACCGTCTCGATGACCATTACCCATCGGGCGACGACGAACTCGCCGTACTCTGCGAGTCGGTAACGGTCCTGGCGCGGCACGGGATGGGGTAAAACTCCCGACGTACGGGGCGGCATGTCGAGATGTTGCCAAGACGCATCCTGCCGAATGTCGGAGTGTCGATCCTGCCGGTCGCCTGCAAGAAATCGTGTTCAGGCTCTTCGCTCGCGCAAAGATGTTATGATAGAGCCGGTCATGCACAGGAGCGGAGGGATGAATTTCAATATTCTCGGTGGATCGCCGCGTTTTGCCGCCGTCGTCGCGGGCATACTGTGGGTCTCGGCGGCCGTCGCGCACGATTCGCAGGTCCCGGGTGTCAATCACATCGACGAACCGCCCCATACGACCGCGATCGGCGACGACGGCGTGTCCGCCCCCGCGTCATCGGTTGGGGCGCCGTGCGACGCCTGTGACACCAATTGCAACGGCTTCCGCGATACGCTCGATATCGAGCCCTTCGTCGATACCCTCGTGCTGGAGGCGTCCGCATGTTCGCCCTGCGGCGGAGACCTTGACGCAAGCGGGTTCGTCGACGGCCGGGACATTCAACCGTTCATCGACTGCCTGTTGGCGCCGCAGCCGATCGGCGCCTGTTGCAGCGATGCTCAAACGTGCGCACTGACCACCGAGCAGAATTGCGTCGGCGTCTGGCTCGGTGAGGGGAGCGCCTGCCAGTCCGGCGAATGTGCATTTGCCGGGTTAACCGCATACCGGCCCCAGCACGGCACGGGTTATTTTCCATTTGCAAAGACCGCCGTCACCGAGGCCGACGAGGAGATCGCATCAACCGGCCCCGGCATCCGCATTAATGCCCCCGGCGACAGCGATCCATCCGGCGAGGATGATCTGATTGAGCTGTTCATCGAAAACGACCGGCCCGAAATCTCGCTCGTCCTGCGACGGACCAATGGTGCGCTTCGTCTGTGGACCACGCGCACAAAGCTCCCCGGCACGGAGGTTGCGTTCACCAACGACACAACCGATGCACTCGTACTGACCGGCGGCACATCATTGACGCTCTGGGTGGAATGGGCCGCGGCGGTGCACGGCGCAGGTGATCTGCGCCTTGAGCCGCTCGGCGGCGCTTACTCACTGGATACACTTCGATTCCACACGTTTCAAAGCATCGTGATGGCTCTGGGCGGTGAGGATCAGGTTCCCTCGGTGCCGGTCGATCCCAACAATGGCACCGCCGTCGTGGCGACAGCACTTTACGGACGGGGTTACGACGTTCACTTGTATGACGAGGACAACGTCTCGCCCAACGGATCCGGGATCGTCCTTAACGAAGTAGTCACCGCGGTGGGCAGCAGGCTCGTCGATGAGGTTTCCATTTTCGGCTACAGCCACGGCGGAGGTTCCACCTATGACCTCGCCGAGCGACTCGATAACGACCGCCCCGGCATCGGGCTGTTTGAAATTGAGGTGACGTCATACGTCGATGGTGTCGAGAACGATTCAGACTTCGACGTCTCGCAGGAACGCCGCCGGCCCCCAAGCACGGCCTATCACGCCAACCACTACCAAGTCGGGACCCTAAGCGATTTCTTTCTTGATGGCGGCCCTGTGCCCAGTTCCGACCCTCCGCCCAGCGGCCTGAACGTGGAGACGACGCCGTGGGGCGCCGGAGCGACGCATTTTCTCGTGGACGATTACGTGCAGGTACGCAGTTTCATCGAGAGCAATCTGGCGACCCGCCTGACACCGTAGAGACTGGAGCCTTTTATGATACGCAACATCATCCAACTCAGTGACGTGAGGACATCATCAAGCTTTTCACGGTGGCTCGGCCTGGCGATTGCGATAGCCGCCCTTCTGCACGGTCCACGCGCAGTGGAGGCGGTCGCAGATCGCCCCATCGAGATCGTCCCGGATAATACGTACCAGTCGGCCCTTTCGGAGATGGCTGCCGCGCCGGATCGAGCGACGTTGGACGCTCGGGTGGATCAGTTTGTTCACCGCCATGAGGAAGACGCAGATCGACTCATCCCGCAGTTGATGTGGTTTTCCGCAAAGCGCCCGGGAGATGCAAAGAGCAATGCAGTTGTAGGCAGGGTCCTCGCGCGACTGAGCGCGCCCAAGGAGGTCATCGTAGCTGCGCTCGCACCGCATCTGGACAATCAGAACGAGGCCATACGGTCTAACGTCGAAAGTCTGCTCCGCGGCCTGGAGGATCAATCCGCCACGCGTCCGCCGGATTTTTCGGCCTACCGCGCGATCATCGAGGCCGACACGCGGGCCGGACGAGAGCCGCAAAACTCCCTCGTCCGATTCATGTATGACTCTGACCCCGGCGTCGCCCTGCAGACCTTGGTTAGGGCATTTCAGCTTCGAGACCCCGATGAGATCAAGCCCATCCTCTGGGCCGAGCACGTCGTCGCGGAGCTCTTATGGAAACGAAGATATGGCTTCGTCGAACGCGATTTCGTTGATAACGCGACTCAGGCCGAGATCGCGCGACTCTCCATTCATCCGCGATGGTGGGTGAGAATGTACGCAGCAGCAATGGTCGCCGCGCATCCCGAGCTCGCTGCGCCCGACGTGCTGAAGCGTCTCAAGGCAGACGCGGACATTCGTGTGAGAGAAGTGCTTACCCAATCAAAGGACAAGGCCTCAAAGAAGCCCGGTGCGTAAAAAACTCGCGACTGCCGCCGATTGATTGCATGCACGGCGTTCGAAGTGTGTAACGTGAACTGGGAGCGCTGGGACGCCAGTAGAACTTTTCCTGGCCGGTATCCGTGTTTTCGACCCTGAGAAACGTGACTTGATCGCTAGGATGGCCTCATTCGCATAGTGCGCGGGTTGCGGACCGTTTTTCCGAGCGTCAGCGAGTACGTGCGGTAGAGCGTGGCGTAGAGCCCGACGGCCGCGTCCCACTTCTCGATGAACACCTTGCCGTAGGGGTCGTAGGTGTACCGCTCGACCAATTCGCCGGGGGCGTCGACCAGCCCGATCACGCTGCCCAGGGCGTCGTGCAGGTAATGATAGGCTCCTGACGGCATAGAGACAGGCGGGTCCTCCGGATCGGGGAAGTAGATCGTGTACGTCTGCATGACCACGACTTCAGGATTGCGATCCGGATTTTAAGCGTTACTTTCCTTGGTCTTTTTCTGTGTTTCGACTCCCAGAATTCTGGGCGGAGACCTTGTTCGCATATGCGACCGATAGCTTTTCGAGAAACGACCCCACCGTGTCTGGCCATTCGATGAATTGAGGATGTTGATCCTCGCCGACGGTTCTTATCAGGCGACGAAAGGCCTCACCAACAAACTCCGGCTCATCAGCAACATTCAGGAGACCACTGCTCATCAGTTCTGAATCAAACCGATCCGTAGGGCGGAGTCGGCCCGGTTTCACATGACAAGCCTCTCCAATTGTTCGAAGTGAGTATTCTATTACTGCCTCCGGTAGCACGAGTCCTTGGCCATAGAGGCGGATGAACTCTGAAGTTGACAATTCGTCGCGGCTGGATAAACGCGCAGCAGGACTATTTCGGTAGATGCGCCACGTAATTGGCAACGAACCGCCAAAAACTACAGCAATGGGAAGGCAGATGGCTCGAAGGGCTGCATTTTCAGAAAACAACCATAAGGCGCTTGCGAAAAACACCCCGCCAAGGCCGACAAGTGCAGACATTTGGCTCGAACTCACAGAGTTTGAATCCCTTTCTTGGTCTGAGGAATACTCCGATTTTCAAAACGCCCTGTTATTTGCGCCATACGCCACGGCACAATAGCCTTCAAGTCCAACGGTATACGCAGTGTCGATGACCCACAAAGGCGCGGCGATTCGACCTATCACTCTTCTCCAGCTGCGTCCACCCTCTTGAAGTACTGTGGATTGAATGCTTCCCGATGTCGTCCATGCCGATTTGCCGGGACCACCAAGTCCGCCAGAACCGCGTCCCGTCATGTCTCTGAGAAAGCTGTCAGCTTCGCTCTTGAGAACTGGAAATCCACCGGCATTCTTTCCCAGAATCATGATTCCGGCTCCCGTAAGGCTGCCGCCCCCAGCGTCAATGCAGCGCCCAACGCAGTCCACATAGTCCCAACCTCGCATTACCTTCTCGTCATGTTGTCCAGCAGTTCCGTCCTCACATGCTTTCCGAAACTTATTATAGTTGTCGATGCAATCCTCTACAGTTGATGCTAAGGGATCTCCGGAGATTGCCCCCTTAATGCAGTTCTTTCGCGACTGCTCTGCGGCTCTAAGGCACTTCTCCTTTTCCTCATCTTCTTCATCTGGTGGTGGCCCGCACGGGCCGTCTTTCACACGCGTTTCCAGCCCCAGCGGGTCGATCCAAGACAGTGGCGAGGAAAGAACATACTCGTGAAGGTTAATCGACCCGCCGTCGTACTCGATCGGGTCGCGTTGCAGCCAGCGGCCGAGGGTTGGCGAGTAGGTGCGGAAGTGCGTGGCGTAGAGCCCGACGGCCGCGTCGTAGCGGTGGCCGGTCCACATGAACGGGTTGCCGACCGACGAGACCGGCAGCTTGCCGCAGGTGGACGAGCCGCAGTCTGTCTCGCTCGCCGCCCACGCGCCGCTCCCACCATTCGCTGCCGCGTCCCACTTCTCGATGAAGACCTTGCCGTAGGGGTCATAGGTGTACCGCTCCCGCATGAGCCCCGTCTCATCGACGAGGCCGATCACGCTGCCCAGCACATCGTGCAGATAGTGATAGGCTGCCGACGGTACCGAGACCGGCGGGTCTTCCGGCTCGGGGAAGTTGATCGTGTACGTCTGCATGGCCACGACTTCAGGATATCGCTCGGGGTCGCCCCAGACAAAGTCGCGGACCAATAGCAGCGCGGAACCGCACGAGCCGACGCTCTGCGCCCCGCCGCACTCGTATTCCTGGATCACTTCGAGGCCGAAATAGACGTGCCGGGTCTTGCGCGGCGCGGGGTTCGCCCCGACGCCGTCGGTCCGCTGGGCGAAAGTCCTATCGCCGAACGGAAGAGAATTGTTCCAGGAAAAATGGGAGCGCTGGGACTCGAACCCAGGACCCACGGCTTAAAAGGCCGATGGCTCGATTTCATAACTAGCGAAAACATCGCACCTTATGCGACGGGGTTATTGGGGCTTACAGGTCCGCTTACAGTTCACGATCGTTGTCATGGCTGACTCGGCGAGAATCGAGCATTCGAACCGAATGCTTTGCGTTCAAACAGCAATACGCCGCTCAAGAATGCGTTGCCTAGGGTCGCCGCTCGGGTAATCCGAGTTCCCGCAGTTTATCGACCATCGCTTCAAACTGCTCGTCCATCCCGGCCTCGCATTCGAGTCCCCAACACTGTGTAATTGACCACTCATGGAATGATTCCCATGCAGCCTCTTCTGACCACTCGGATTCGCCGCCCTCACCTGATGACATCATGGACTCGCCGTCACCACCGCCCATGAGGCTTTCCTCTTCGCATTCGTCAGGGATTCCGTTGGTATCGGAGTCCTCGCTGATTTCGGCGTCAATGTCGCAGCCATCGGGAATCCCGTTCTCGTTGCAATCGTCGCAGGCCGGATCACTTTCGCAATCGGCGATGTCGCACTCATCCGGGATTCCGTTTGTATTGCAGTCACCGCTGCCAAACGGGGGCGGCAATGACATATCACACTCGTCCGGGTAGCCATTCTCATTGCAGTCAGGGCTTACCCACTCGTCGCCGTCCGGATCGGTCGGATCAACGTCGCAATCGTCAGGCACGCCGTTCGTGTTGCAATCGTCCTCGCATTCGTCGGGGGTGCCGTCGGTATTGCAATCGGCACTAGTCGTCTCTGAAATATCCCAAGCGTCCGGTATTCCGTTTGTGTTGCAATCGGGTTCGCACTCATCCGGGATGCCGTTCGTGTTTACGTCATCGCTGGTCGATTCGGATATGTCCCAATCATCCGGAACCCCATTGGTGTTGCAGTCAGCCTCGCATTCATCTGGAATCCCGTTGGTATTTGCGTCGGTCGCACACTCGGACTCGCAATACCACGGCCCGCCTTCTGCCGTCGAGTTCTCGTCAATTTCGCACTCATCGGGGACACCGTTGGCGTTGCAATCCGGGCTTGTCAACGCAACGAACAAATCATAGCTGTCCGGTAGGCCATTCTCATTGCAGTCAATGCCTGACCTGAATGTCGGGGTCGAACACTCGACAACGCATTCCGGTTGATCGAGCAGGACGGCGATGAAGCACGGTAGATCGCTCTCCATCGTGACGAAACCGTCGAGGTCCATATCGAAGCACTGACATTCGCCCGAGCATCCCGGATCGGCCTGAGTCAGGCATTCAGCGAACGGCTGAATGTCGAGTCCGTCCACCACGCCGTCTGTGTCTGTATCGCTGTCGCCCCGAGTTACGCAATCGCTCGATGCCTCGCAAATACGCCTAAACTCGTACGCTCCCATATCGACGATCGGACAACTTACGACCCCCGTGTCCGTCTTGTCTGGATCGTCCATGCGACGTGCATGCAGATCGGCATCGTGACTCAGAAGTGGCTGGATTCCCGGAGTCCCGGCATCAATGTCGGCCAAGTTGTTCGCTGCGTCGATACACGGGGAAGTCGTCATGAGACGAAGATTGTCGTCAAGCGTTCCGACTGTGTTGTCATCGCCATTTGCATCCACGAAAAGCGGATCACTGTTGATGTTGCCCGTACCTGTGAAGCTGCCCTGTACGTCAGTGTATTGGACAATAGCGGTGCCCAATCCAATCTGTATTTGGGCAGCCGAGTCAGTCGTCGGTGTTGACGACCCCCTTGTGTTATTCCAAAAAATGCAATTGGAAACCGCGAGTGTGCCAATGTTGTGATGAACACCGCCGCCGGTTTGCGTTGCATGATTTGCGGTGAACGAACAATTAGTAAGCGTGAGATTGCTTCCTGAACTTCGCAGTCCCCCAGCTTCAGCAACTGTCCCATACGCATCGTTGCCTGAAAACGTGCAATTGACGAACGTCGAATTACTCGAAGAGCAGTAAACTCCGCCTCCTGCGTCTTTGGCACGATTCCCTACGAATGCACAATTTCTGATGGTTGGATTGCCTTGCACGATGAGCAAGCCGCCGCCGACGGCCGTGAGGTCTGCTCCATCCGCGTTTCCCGCGTAGATGACGAAGCCGTCAAGCAGGGCACTGCGACCCACTTGTGCAGCGAGTAAACTGCCGGTGACGACGTGATATGCGTTGTCGCTCGTTACGTTCGGCGTCCCGATGTCGCCGCTCAGAATGGTCGGGTTTGCGGCAATATTCCGTTCTTCAAGGGTTGTTTCATCACCAGCAAAGCCGCCGTAGATCGCCACATCGTTCAAGAGTTGAAAGGTCGCATCACTCCCCGTGGGGACTGATGGTTTATAAGTTCCTCCGGCCACCCAAATCTGCTCGCTGCCGGAATTCGCCACTGCTGCTGTCAGTGCCGATTGAAGAGTGGTGCAAGCGTCAGCCCAGGTTGCACCGCTGCCTGTTCCGGGTGCGTCTTCATCCACATAAATGACCGGCGGCTGAGTGCATGGGTTCGGCTCGCATGCAACGTCATCACCCCCGTATGTGCCGCCCACGCAACCACAGTGAATCTCGCTGTCAATGGCACAGAGTCCGCTGCCAAAACAACATGCACCCATCGGCTCGACACTGCATGGACTCGGCGAGCAAGGTTCGTCCTGTGTCCACGTGCCGCATTGCGAATCACATGCTGCCTCAGTCGTGACACTGCAAGCAGCGTTGGCAGGGATACAACAGGAGCCGAGCGGAACACCCGTGTATGCTACGAATACGTTTGCGAGTGACTGAACTCCACACGGCTGAGAACAAAGACATCCGGTACCATGAAGTGAATTGCAGTAATCATTGAGAACGCCAACATTAGTTGCGTCATACCGAATTGTCATTAGCCCTGACCCACTCAGTGCGAGTGCGTCATTCCACAATTGGGCAGACACTAGAAAAACATGCGTGTTTAGATCGCCCTGAACATCACCGCTACAAGGTGAGCGACCATATTCCAATTGGAGTGGGTCGTCGTTTGCCCAGATAGAAAAAAACCTGCCGTCAGTTGGTGGTGGTAGATTTCCTGAAGCCGTCGTGACTCCGTCAAGATAGGAACCGGTACCCGGAATCGTGGAGCTTGAATTGTTCCTTTGGTCGGGCCGAAGATCAATGCCGTTGAGTTTAATACGCAGGTACTTGTCCGTGGGTTTTGGCGTCGATGATCCTGATGTGCCGTTGCAACACGAGTCTCCAACGGGCGTGCAACTGCTGCACGGGTTGCCACCGACCGGCCCAAAGATTCTGTCACGTTGACTACAGCCGAGGTCTGCCAATGCTCGGACCGTGATTGTGACGAATGTTCCGGGCGCGGCTGGACACTTCTCCGTGAGATTAAAGATACTAGGTGTGCCTGATTTGAAACCTAGGGCGTCGAGCGATGATTCATTTGTGCTACACAGTTGGCCAAAGCATACGCCGAACGCTGGCAATATCGCAAAGCACAGTGCCACGAAGACCGTTAAGCGAGACATTGATCCACCTCCTATTAAATCTGACTGCGTCGCCCAGCAAGGATTCCCTATTGAGGATTTGATCGGGTGAAGCCTATCATAGCAATACTCAGCGAAACTCGAAGGGGCTGTAAAGCCATAGAATCTTGCCCGCAATTGCCGATGTGATTCTAGGAGGATTCGCGATGAGAAGACTCTTCGGCGAGGTACATGCGATGCGACGACTTTCGTGGATTGCGGCTGCCGCCCTTTTTTGTGTCATGGTTCTTGCTCGCAATGCCGAGGCGGCACCCATCCTTCTGGCCAAATACAACCAAGCTTGGCCCGCTGGTCCGTCAGGGGCACCTCCGACGGATCGTGTAGAATTCCCTCTCGCTCACTTGCGTTTGGGAGAGGTGTTTCCTTTCACAATCGGGCAGGACGTTTCGTGGTTCGACGGCCAGCCGGGAAGCGTGGTTCTTAATGCCTCAAATGACTCAAACTTTCTGGCAATGGCTGAACGGCTCACGGATGGCCTCGATGAAGAGTTGTTCTCCATGCTGTTCGCGGGGTCCTCGGGCGTTGGCTCTCCCCAGTCCGAGTCTGTTCAACATGGAATCGCTCCAGACCTAATCGGAAATGAGATTGAGTACATTCGGCTCAATGTTAATGAAATCAGTATCGTTCCGTTTATCCATCCTCAAATCGGACCGCGTATTCAAATCAATGCATCCGTTTCCTATGAATTTTGGGGCACGCCCGTCCCGGAGCCTACCACGCTCACCCTGCTGTTCGTCGCCGCAATACTCCGGCGGCATCGACAACGATCCTGATCGTTGTGGCCGAAAACACATTCAAGGTGTCACTACAGTGCCGCCTCGCATAGTCACGTTTCGGCTTTCTTCCCATCAGTTGACCCTAGAAATGATGCCGTTAATTGCTTGCTGAGTCCATTGTCTAGACCGAGCTTTCTTAGTGGGAATGCCGAATTGAGTCAGTCGTGCGGCGATTCGCTCCAGCGAAAGGCCTCGCAATCGCAATCGTCGAATGATTGTGATAACTCGTTGTTCCCGAGAGTCTTCGAGTAGCGATGCATGGTCCTCGGCAAGGCGGAATCCATAGGGAATAGTGCCGATCCTTTGGCCTCTTGCACGCTTGACAGCCAATGCCGCCTTGGTCCGCTCGCTCACAAGGTCTCGCTCGAATTCGGCTAAGACAGCCAGCATCCGAAATACCATCTTGCCTGCCGCATTTGTTGTGTCGATCCGCTCGGACAGGCTCACGAGGTCCGCCCCAGCCTTTTCGAGCCGCTCTGCAATCCCGATGGCGTCCTTGGTGGAACGGGCAAGCCTGGAAAGCGAATAGACGACAAGGGCCGGGCTCCCGCCCCGAGACGCGGCCTCAAGTGCGGCTTTGAGTCCCGGTCGATTGTCGGCCCGCTTGCCGGATAGTCCCGCATCGGTGAACACTTCGGCTAGCCGGTAGCCGTTGGCCTCACACCATGCCGCGATTCGGGACCGCTGGGCTTCGAGCCCAAGTGCCGAGTCGGCCTGTTGATCCGTCGAGCATCGAACGTAGCCAATCGCAATTCGGGTTATGTCATTAGGCGACGGACTAACGGGAGCCGGTCGCCGGGTCTTTGGGTCTGCAATCATTAGGGATTCCCCTTTCGCGTTTGATCCATAGGAACACAACCGGCAACGGGATTCCCGAGCCGGTCGGACAAGCCGGACCCGGCCCGCACTTCAGCAATGATCCGAAGCACGAGCCGGGCATCGGTTGTCTAGTCGATCATTTCGCCCGATTCGATTTCATTCAGGACGGCCCGCAGATTGTTCTTGCATTTCTGGACGAGCCGGACGTAGGCGGCTTCGGGCTTGCCGTCCATGTTCTCTGCAAGGGCGATCTGCCGGGTTCGCTCGGCGAATACTTGGGCGAGCCCTTGATTAGTGAAACCGACGGTCTTGCAACGGCTCCGAAAAGGGCCGTCATACTGGCCGAAAAGGTCCGCCGAATCCTCGGTTGTCGTGAATATGACAATGACACGGGCGGGAAGCGGATCAAGAACCGTTAGCCATGCCTGGACGGCTTTCGGTGTCATGGCCTGGGCTTCGTTGACGATCCAGACACGGAAGCCACCCGATAGCGTCGAATACTGCATTGACTCGGCGGCTTTGCGGACGGCATCGACCGTACACGCTTCGCCGTCCAGTTCCACGATATCGAACGGATCGGCGAACTGCCGGGCGATGATCCACGCCATCGAAGTCTTGCCGACGCCGGACGGGCCGACGATCCAGAATGAATCGCCGTCGAAGCCGGGCCGGTCAATGATCCGGCGTACCTTGCTAATGGCTTTGTCTTGTCCGATGAATTCGGCCCATGACGCCGGTCGGTATTTGTCTGCCAGTTTCATGCCGCCACCCCCATGACGGACTCGGAGCCCGACTCAACGGCGTCGATGATGTCGCGGGCCGTCTTGGCGATACGGTCCATGCTGGCCCGCAATCCCTTGCTATCGCCTTGCCACACGGCGATATAACGCGAAGCACGCACTTCGACATCGAGCCCGAAGTGCATGCAGACGACAAAGGCGACGGCTTCGGCTTCCAGTTCTGCGATATTGCGAGTAATCGGCCCTTCAATCTTCCAGTGCAACGCCTCATGGGCTAATTCATGGGCGAGTGTCTTGGCTTGCTGGCCCGATGCGTGCCGGTTGTCGATGTCGATGGCTCCCGACTTCGATACGCCGAATGCTCCGCCCGAAAGCGGCTTGAAATCCACGCGAATCCCGCGAGAAACGGCCACGCGGTAAAGGTCCGCAAGCAATTTGTCGGCCATTGCGTCAACGGTCGGCACTTCGACGGTCGGCAATTCTTCGCCGTCCGTCTGGGCGATATCGAAGACATGGACGACACGGAAGAAAACTCCGTCAACCGTTTCGGCTTCCGAATCGCTTTTCTTTACTTCCCGCTTGAAGGGACATGGGGCAATGATGGCGATGCCCTTTTCACCCTTCCGCACTTGTCGGCCCATGCTCTGCCAAGTGCGATAGCCCGCTACTTGCGTCGCGTCGGGCCGTTGCGTGGCTATCAGAATCGAATTGTGCCACGAGTAGCGATGGAATCGGGCTTGCATGGCGAGAAACTGCCGAAACGTCTCGGAAGCCCGGACGGCATCGACGGCTTGGGCCAGTGCGTCAATGCTGGCTGAGATGCTGGCTTTCAAATCGGCGGCTTTGCCCTTCGAGCCAAAATGGGAAGTAGACGGGGGATGCGTTAGACTGGACATGCTGCTAACTCCTCAATAGTTAGTGGCCACGCTCCCGGATGTTGACGCATCGCGGGAGCACTTTTCAATTACGCTACTCTAGTGTGACACACGCACGGCACTAAGTCAAGTTTTTTCCGCCATAACCGAACGGTTGTAGCGAAGTGCTCTATTGCGTGCGTTTCGCGTCGGCTCGCGATGCGTTTCGACCGCGATTGATAGGGGTTTGCGTGGCGTTTGCGGCGTCTATCGCGGGCCGTTTTTCATCGCGTCGAGTGCCGCAAATGTGGCACCCCAGGCAACCCCAAACTCGCTGGACGATAATGGACGGAAGGCTGGTCGCGTTTTGAAAATCCCTCGGGGAAAATAAGGGCCGGTCGGCTGGCGTGTTGGGAGAGAGTCGGGCGGATTGTTGTGGACCGGCCTCTATCGCTGCAAATCGGACTTGGTGAATCGGCCCTTCGGCACGAGCGTGGCCGGTGTAATGCCAAGTGCGATGGCCAGTTGGGCGATGGCTTGTAGGCTCGGATTTTCGAGGCCCCGTTCGAGGCGACCGACGTAGTTGATGTGGACCCCGGCCCGATGAGCCAGTTCCTCTTGTGTCAGGCCTTTGGCCTTCCGGGCTGCCCGCAATCCGCGTCCAAACTCAACAAGGATTCTTGCCACGCTGGCAAGATTCGCCTTGAGCCGGAAACAATAAAGACAGTATACTGATGATTCGTGTTGGCGTGAGAACGGCATTCTTGGCTGTTACGCCATGAGACTCGCGAGAAGGAGGCTGCACATGCAATTGGGATTGAATGGGAACACAGGAATTCCTTCGGCAGTGGCTGTGTACCGAATTCGACATGCAAGCGAACTAATTGCGGCAATGGTCACGAGCGTCTTGTTTGTGCTGAGTTCCGATCTGTTCGCTCAGGCTCCGGTTTCGAATGAGTTGCAACTTAGCGATCTCAAACTTAGGGCAGAGTTTGGCGATCCGTCGAGCATGTGCATTTTAGGGCTTAATTACCTTCATGGTGGCGAAATCCCCAAGGATCGAAAGCTGGGCATTCGCTGGATAGGCGAAGCAGCCAAACACGGCGACCCCGAAGCACAGGTCACGTTGGGGACCATTTACTTCAGGGGGGACGGTGTTCCTGCGAGCAACAAGAAAGCCGTTGAGTTATTCAAAGCGGCCGCAAGCAGGGGGTCGTGGCAGGCACATTCTCGTTTGGCCCAGTGTTATTCCGATGGGCTAGGTGTCGAGCAAGACGCCATCGAGGCAGCCCGATTAGTGAAGAAAGCCGAGGAGCTGAAACAACTCGAAGAACGTGTTACTGAAGCGATGAAATCTCGGAGACAGGGCGGGGGAGTTGAAAGCGACAAGATAGCATTCAGTGTATTCACCGAGGCCGCTAACGCTGGAGTGCCGGACGCAACTTGGTTCTTGGCTTGCATGTACGCCGAAGGCGTAGGAACACCCAAGAGTGACAAGAAGGCGATTGAATGGTTGCAGAAAGGAGCAGAGCTAGGAAACAGTGCGTGTCAGCTGATGTTGGGCTGGTGGATTGAAGAGGGTAGGGGTGTCAAGGCCGATCAACATGAAGCGATGCATTGGATTCGAGAGGCTGCAAATCAAGGCGACGATACGGCCCAGCTAGCGTTGGCGATTCGGCTATCGGAATCTCGATACGGACATCTGAACTACAAGGAAGCCGCGTCCTGGTTTCACAAGTCGGCATCACTTGGCAACGCACAGGCTCGATTTGCATATGCGAACTGTTGTTTCGAGGGGACGGGAGTTCCAGTTAATAAGAAGAAAGGGGCCGAGTGGTATCGAAAGGCTGCTGAGCAAGGCTACGCTGACGCACAATACGCACTTGGGATCGTGTACATGACAGGCGACGGAGTTGAAAGTGATTCTCGAATAGCACGAGAGTGGCTAAGTAAGGCAGCAAATCAAGGATTCTACAAGGCACAGGCTGCACTTGGAAAATCCTATATGCGTGGAGACGGAACCACTCGCGATTTTGTGATGGCATACATGTGGCTGAATCTGGCAGCGGAGGGCGATGATGGCGATGCCCGATTGCTGCTAGATGAACTTGAATCCAAAATGAGTGCATTGGATATCTCTTCGGCTCAACGTATGTCTCGGGAATGGGCTGAACAGCACCGGAAGTAGTCGAGTCGCGATATTAGGCTTGTCGGTGGATTCCATAAGCGATTGAGCCCTAGCCTGTGCGGACAGTCAACGATCCGTCTCCGATCCTAGTATCGCGGTGCCGTCAGTCAGGACGGATCGTGCCCATTCGACCGGGTCGCGGCCTTGCTGCTCGACGGGCTGGCTTGTCGCCCCGACAAGCCTGATAGCTAAGACGGCCATTGCGTAGTTGAACTGGTCGCTGGACGAGTAGTTGCCCGATTCGTAAGCCCGATTGTCCCTTTCGTAGGCCTGGCCCGAATAAGTGCCTGATGATCCTGTCTTGATGATCTCACGGCCGATGACAATCATCGCATCCCCGCCATGTTCGCGAATCAGTTCGTGCATCCGTTTCCGATGGGCTGGCTGCGTGAAGAAGTTGGCCGGTCCCTGAGCCTCAACGATGCCGAGAACCTCGTAGGGCCGTTCAGGTAGGCCCTCGTAGATGGTCAGGCCGTCTTTGGTCTCGGATGAGAAGCCGGAACCTGTCGCCCAGTCCTGGACCCCGTGATAATCCCGCCACGTCACACTGCCGCAGCCCGCAATGGGAACCAGCAGAACCAGCAAGATGCCTAGTATTGGCCCGGCCTTCATGCGATGCTCTCCGACCTTTGTCTTGGGTGCTGCCTTTTCAGTCTCGATAGACAAGTCCTGAGCCATGACTCTAATGGATTGACCTCAACCAAAGGAATGGCCTTATTTGGCGGACTGCATGTGCCGAGGGTGGCGAATTCTTAGAGAAAACGGGTCGCCCGGCAGGGCATAAAAAAACGGGATGGAAACTAGGTCCCTTTGAGTCAATTGATGTGCCTTAAGTCGAAAAAGTGGCGTATTGATAGAGGCCCGGAAAGGGCTATTCCGACTCCCACGGCCAAGGCCTGCGTCCAGTTTCTGACTTCTGAATGAATCTGCTGGACTGCAAATTGTCTTCGATCAATGACTTAGAGCGAGTCAGAATTCAGCGGGTGGTGTCTGGCGGTTGCCGGCGGTGCAGACTCGCATTCAGGTGCAACGATGGCCATGCCGTTTTTTTATACCACGGCATCCGCCTCGAAACCAAGCTTTGTTGGTCACACCTCTGTGGGCCGATGGCGGTGCCAGTCGTATGGCATCAAATATTTGATTTTTCGTTT
>WBZR01000212.1_pt1 | contig 100212 bp, 89 predicted proteins | sample 5204231 | NCBI WGS metagenome assembly WBZR01 (sample SAMN12412403, study PRJNA552823) | activated sludge metagenome | isolation source: activated sludge from anammox sidestream of wastewater treatment plant... | place: USA: Virginia | collected 2017-08
TTCACTGAGAAAGGGCAGTTGGCACGAACTAACACGCCATACTCATACACCCCAAAAGGTCGTCTGTACCTCGTAACTCCGTCATACCCCTCACGGGAATACGCTATCCTTCTACGCATACGGATTGCTCCTTTGTATACGCATAGGTACAAACTTCTCTACGAGGATTTAGGCTCGCAGAGGTGATATTTTCAACCACTTAGGTATCCCATACTTCAAGGCACGCCTTTTCTCCAAGCACCGCTGTAATCCTACGATATTTCTGGTCGAATGGTGAAAGGATTAAAAGGCGTCCTTCGTCAATTGGACGGCGCCATGTGCCGGGAATCCGCATACCTTCAATACTTCTGGCCGGGCAAATGATAACCGGTTGTGACCCGCGCAGCAGGACAGTCAGGCATTCGCGCTCTACCGGGCTATGAAAGCCACCTACAACGGCTACCCCTGTTTGTTGCAAATGCTGCGCAAGGTCATAGGTCTATAAGATAATATTACCGGGACATTTGACTGAACAGAACAAGGCTAAGGGTTTATTCCGGAGTATGCTGAGATTGCCCAAAGCAGTGATAAATTCTGGCGCATTGTCGCCAGGATGCGTTTGCAGGGCGGTTGGATAAGAGGGATCGCCTTTATGCAATTTCGTTATGTTCATAATATTTTTATTGTATTGTAGGGGCGAAGCATTTTTTGTGAAAAAGTTCTGGCATAATTTATTGGGGTGAGAAAAAAATGCTTCGCCCCTACGTCTTGCCATCCATTTCCCGTTTCATGCGATATTTAATATCATAATCGATGATGAAGTCCAGCTCCTCGTCCGTAAAACCACATGTTTGTTTCATCCCGCATTTCATTTTTTCTGTGGATAAGGGATGTCTGTCTGGATTATCCATATCGTATGCCCACACCAAAGGATTGTACAGAATATAACGGCGAATTATGTTTAATGCCCTTTCGTTTCGTATGATGTGGTCGTAGTAATTACGCTGCCAGAGTGAGTCACCTGTGGTATTGTTCATAGTGTTAATTTTACGTGTCGAAACCGATTTGAAATTTTGCATAATTGCACCCAGTGAACCGGATTTCGTTCCATGCGGCGGTTGTGTTGTTGATTGTAGGGGCAAAGCATTTACCATGTCAGAATGAGGAGGCAATTCATCAGGTGAGGTAAATGCTTCGCCCCTACCACCATCGCCATCGTTGTAATCACGTTCCGTAATGATGACAATGCCATGCAGGTGATTTGGCATAACCACAAATGTGTCCAATTTCACGGAGAGAAAATTGTGTGGTAGTTTATTCCAGCATGTCTGAATAATATTGCCATACCTGTTCAACTGCATTGTTTCATTGAAGATGTTTCCAAACAGACGCACCCGTTTTTCAGTGCAAATGGTCGCAAAATATGCGCCCGGTCTTGTGTAATCATATTCCTTCAGACGAATTGAACGACGATGGTGTTTTTCAGTGTTGTATGTCATGTTTTTTGTATTGTGTTGATATTTCATTTCATCGTGTTTTATTGTAAGGGCGAAGCATTTTTTGTGAAAAAATCCTGGCATAATTTATTGGGATGAGAAAAAATGCTTCGCCCCTACGTGTCGTCATCTGTCCCGCGTCCCATACGGTATTTGATGTCATAATTGATGATGAAATCCAGTTCCTCGTCCGTGAAACCGTAATGTTTGGCATTGACACGGTCAATTTCGTCAATGATGGGTTTTGAATGTTTTGAGTAAAATTCATCGTAGATAACCCTGCCGGTCGCATTGTACCGGCATTCTTTACGTTGTTTATGCTGTTTCAAATCATTGTAGGGGCGAAGCATTTTTTGTGACAAAATCCTGGCGTTATTTATCGGGGTGAGAAAAAATGCTTCGCCCCTACCTGTATGAATTTTAACGTTATTGCAAAATGCCCAACCAATCCCTCAGCAAGAACTGAATCCGGCCGATGAGCAACGACAGCCTGCCCATGACCGTATAGCCGAAGGATGCGCCGAAGGAGATCATGAGAAACCAGATGCCGATCTTTGATATCTTTCCAATCGCGCCTTTGTGTTCTACGGAAAAGATAAAATAGATGAGCACCGAGATAACCCCCAGCATGATCAGGAGCGTGTTGATGCTGGAGAATACCGTTTCTCCTGATGAAAAGACGGGCTGTAAGGAGGGTTTGATCTGTTCGAGGATGAATGCTGAGATGACTCGTGGAATGCTTACCCCCGCCCCAAGACCCACCACAAATGCAAAGGTCCACCGGCTCAGCCACGATAATTTCCTCGAAAATCTGAGCAGCATAAAGATGCCCAAAAGAGAGGGAATGAGTAACGCATACTGGGGGGACTTTGTGGCTGCCTTTGAAAACATAGGCACAATGAGGGGGTCATAGAGATCGGGTTTTAAAAAATTAAACCAGGTAATGATAATGGTATACCCCAGGGAAACGCCCACGTAAAGATTTTCGGCGATCTTGAAGGCTGGATTGTCTTTATACAGGAAGCTGTAGATGGCCAGGGTAAGTCCAGCGCCAAGGATAATGCCAAACCCATCGGAAGAGAAAGGGAGTTTTCCTGATACCATTAAAAAGATATTGATGCAGACAAACAATCCCATGGTGCCTGCTAAGATGAAAAAATTAGAATCCTTACGCATGCCGCGCCCTTCTGGTTGTAAAATAGACGATATTGCCAAAGATAACAAAAATAATGATAATCACATGCACCACGCTTTGCGGACGCATACCATTTACGGCGCTGCCCTTTTTCCTGACCAGCGTCTCATACTCGGCTGCGCCTTTGAGGCCGCCGAGCAAACCGGTCAGTTGTTTTGACTGGAGAAAAGGATACATATCAGGGCCCATCACGGCGGTGCATCCCGCACCGAGTTCAAATTTATACTTTTCCTTCCCGAAGGCTATCCATGTCTCTATCGTTGTCCCCGCTGCAAGATCGAATAAGAATTTGATTTCCCGCAATGAATCAATACCCTGCAAGACCGGTAACGTCATGGTATCATTCCCGTAGAAATCCTTGGGGAATGCCGAATACAGGTTTTCCCCCATGTTGATAATGAGGGATGCCGAGCCGGGTTTGTAACCTAAGAAGACGTAGTCTTCTCCTTGTTTTTTTCCGTATTGATTAGCCACCATGGTCATTGCCTGTTCAGCAAGACCTGGGGCGCCCGGATAATGGGTCATGCCAATGACTTTTAAGTCCCTGCTAAAACAGTGATGCAGGAAGGAAATAGCCATGGGTTGGAGTTCTTCCTTTGAGGCAGGGTCATAATCAAAGGCGATCATGACATGGGAACCCGCCGGCAATGACTCTATTTTTCCATATACTCCCTGAACCGGATCCGAGGCGGGTATGGGCAGTTCAAACCGCAAGATAAGAGAGACGATAACGGCGACTGTAATGATTGCAAAGATAATGCGGCGGTCTATCCGTAAAAATCTTTCCATTAATCACCTCCGCCCAGATACGACCGTTCGATGCCAAAGATGATTTTGATGGAGGTTGCAATTGCGCCGAGGCTTACCCCGAGAAGGATGCCGCGCTTTGCCGCAAGGTTGGGAACCGCCATAATCCAATCGGCTATAGCAGGAATGTATTGCGAAATATAATTCCCGATGGGCACCCTTCCGAGCATAACGAGGATAGCGGCAATCAACAATACCGTCGATTCATTGGTGCGGGCGCGAAATGTCCGGTAGGCCGCAGATGCGATAAAAAAGGCCAGAATGGAAAAGATCGTGGCTCCTGTAGGCACTTGTACATAGGAATAAAGCCAGTCAAACATCGTTCCTTCCTGCTTGTCATTCCAGAAAAATTTTCCCCCGTTCAGAAAACCAAAGAAGAGGGTAATAATCGCTCCGAAATAGACAAAGACGCTGTATCCCCAGCCTTCCATCTTCCTTTTTATTCTTGTCCAGTGGAGATGGAGCAGGCTATAGGCGCCAATAAATACGGCAAAACCCGCTATCAGTCTGTCCCATTTGGATACCACCTCCAGCAAGTCCTGTGACAGTTTGTGAGGTACATAGTATTGCATTGCCATGAGCACGCCCATGACAAAGGCGATGATGAGAGGGATGGTACGTTTTAGAAAATTCATAATTGCCTGCTTGCTAAAACCCCTTTATAAAAATTGTATTTAACCAGAATACTATTTTTTTTCCGTATAGCCATTGCCCTTTTACTAATTTCTTCGATTGATAAGTCTTCGTCCAATCCTTGCCGCCATTTTGTATAATCAAATGGCTCTCTTTGAATAAGGGAAATAAATCGCTCCGCTTCAACATCTCCAAGAAATTCTGTAAGTATCTTGAGCCCCTTTAGCCTTATTTCCGTATCTGTAATCATGATAAAACTTCCTTTATAAAAACTATTGGATCAGTTACTTTTATCTTTCCCTCTAATGTTTTGGACAAACTTAAGATTTTGTCATCAGTGGAAAGAAAGTGGTCACATTTTGCAGTTATGGCACATGCGATATGCAAGGAATCCAATTTTCTAAATCCTTTTTGATTCAATAAATTCGTTCTTTTAATTATTTCAGCGTTTTCTTTAATATTTATTAAAGCATATTTTGCCCATCCTCTGATTCGGAACTTTCGTTCTTCATATGGATTTTTACTATTTTCATAATCCAATATGTATGACCATTTTAATTTTCCTGCCCGAACTTCTTCCTGGATCTTTAATTTTGCTTCAGTTTCAAGTCTGATCCTAAGCTGAGATTGATCGTCAAATGGACGGTTAAAACAACAATTATCCAGGTAAATTTTCATCTTTACTTACATTTCCGTTACTTAATTTTTTATTCACCCAACCGCAAATCCCATGAGAAGTGTGACAAATCTCCCGTATCAGTAAAACGAAATATCCTAACCCCACTATTCTATCGTATCATTAGCAAGAATAATGTCTCTTATCATATCTCTGTATTTAGGTTGGCCGTGTATGCCGATCTTTAGGACGATTTTATACTGTGCAATTAGATTATCAAGTAGCGGAGTGTAATCCTTTCCTTTACCAAGCTGTTCCCAATTCAGAAAGGTATTTAAATCACTCCCTTTTTCTAAGAACTTTGGCTCTTTAAATACACTATACTCATTCCCGTGAGTCAAATAGTCGTCTGCTATAGAGATTGAGTGGTCGAGAAGTGCATTCATTGTCGTTTCATTTTCAGGCTTAAAAAGCTTCAACAGTGCTTTGGTAATGTTTTTGTTTGTTGCTGTTCTGTCAGCCGCATTGAAAATGTTTTTCTCTAAGAGTTCTTTATTTAACCAGAGCACCTTTACAGAATTGCAGGATTTTTTCCTGAATTATCGATGGCATTGTCTTCGTCTTATCTAAAAAGCCTCAAACAGATGTGTGACAAATGTCAGCCCAAAACTAGCTAATAAGGTACCCAATATCAATATAATAATAAGGATCCCCTTTCCCACATCCTGTGCCCTGAGCGTACCCATTAGCATTGGCTCCCTCGACAAATAGGCGCTTGCTGCATAAAGCTCCTCCCCAATCAGGGTATAATCACAGGTGGTAATAAAGAAGGGCAACTGGGTGTAGGCGTCGGTGCCGGCGATCTGAATTGCGCCAGTAGAGGCGCCGGTTTCTGCCAGGATCAATGCCTCCGCATAAAAATAGCCGACGAAGAAATTGGCGGCGGGTCTTTCTCGGGTCATAATACCACCCACGGCTGCGACATACGGAAATTGTTCTGAGGCCACCAGAAAGACATTGTCCGGATTGTAAGCATCAGGACGTCCCGCCTCAAGGTACGATTCCTTCACTACCTCCTGGCTCACAGACATGACAATGGGGTCGTTATTCACAACCTTTAAGTTTGCATCATAATCTGCAATCTTCCGTGCAATCCTGCCCAAAATACTTATTGCCGCTATGGTCGATATGCTTCCCATGCCGGTTAGCCCGTGAACAAACAGGACGGGCTTACCCATTTCCGTAGCGCGGCCCAAAGCTTCATCCACGGCATCCAGGCCGCTGATCTTTCGCAAGAACAGGTTAGGATTTCTCCTGGCGTGCACGATAAAATAGAGGATAATGGCCGAGAGGGTAATCATGATGAGAAAATTGTTTGCCTTTTTTGTGTGCAACCAATTACCGCGCGCCCTGGCAGAGGCTACCGTATCCAGGACAATTTTACTATCCTCCGAGACCATTGCTAACTTGAAGTAGTAGACTTGCCCCGTATCGATCGTTTCCGCGTTGAACACCTTTCTGGGAAATATCTGAACATAGTGATAATTTTCATTCGATTTTTTATGACCGTAGATTTCAGGAACACCCGTTCGATAGCAAGTGTTCGACTTGAAGCGAATCGCCTCCTTTTCAAAGGCGCCGTTTTTATTCTTGTCGATGTAAACCACGTAAAAAACATCGGGGGCGTCGCTGGGAGAAGCTGGCCACGTCAGTGATACCGTCTCCCCTGCGTCGTTCGGCGTATCGAATGCCTTAAATTCTGCCGGAGGAATGAGAAAGTGCGGGAGTTGAGCAAAGATACCCGTAGTCAGGACGAATGGTGCAATAAAAATGAGAACCGCAATAAAAAAAATATTTTTCATTGGTATCTTTGTTAAGTAAAAAAAGGAACAGAAAAGATATGGTCAGAGAAACAAACTCTCCCCCCTTTTTTTGAATTTTATCATTATAATTTATTGCCTTGAAATTACAACATATTTTAAGGCGTTGATACGTTGGTAACGTACAACTATATGGCTTTCCTCCTGCTGTACTTATATCGCACCTGTTTTGGATGCATTTGCAAAAGTAGTAAATGGAAGCAAGCATTTGAATGGCAAGACCATTGTACATACAATACGGGTCGCCTTATATCAGGTAGTCTGGCAGGGAAATGAGCGGAAGAAAATATTCAGGGATGATCATGAGAAGAACGTATTTCCTGGGTTGCTGAATGGTGGGTTGAAAACGGATGGCATCATCCTTCTTGCTGGTTCGGTCGTCTGAGATCGAACCGAAACCTTTGGTATTTCAAGATGGGTGTCTGCTCAAAACGTATGGTAATGTGCAAAACGTTTGGTTCAAACTACAAGTCTGAACCAGCTTGAGCATAGTTATGTTTTTAACCCCCTTTCCCTTCCTTAAGACTTCAGTCCTTCTTGAAGGGATGTGTCGGAGCAGCAGCCTACTTCAAGAGGCAATTGTTTTCCTTCTTCTCCTTCCTTTGCTGGCTTAAACAGTCTGCTTCTCTCCGTTAAAATTTCATTCCAGGGGATCAGAGGGGATGAATATTTCGGCACCGTATCACCGTAGACCTCACGGCAGAGTTGGTCAAAGAGCGAATATTTCTCACGGAGATACAGGATTAAATTGTTTTTCAGCGTATCGTTATGGAGATTGCCTATAGAAAATTGCCGGTCAATATCCACCAGTTCAGGCAGTATGGAGCCATCTTCCCGGATAACAATCTTTTTCAGTTCTTTATCAACCCCCCGGTGGCAGTCCGTTCCATTGCAGACAAAGGCCGAGCAGGGATGGGTAACCATATAGTCCCGGCTTTGATAGGTCATCTTGATGTGCAACCCTTTGGAAGCATACGATACTGCGAGGTCATTCAAATGGAGGAAAAGGTCATGGAGTCGATCCTCAGAAAGGCGCTTATGTGCGATATTCCTTCCTCTGCCAATGCCTTCAAGCGGCTGAAATTGCAGGATGCCGGCTTTCATTTTATATGCCCATTCGGCACACCAGTCGATATGCTGAAAACTATCCTCGGAAACCGTTGTTACTATCCGCACTTTCACGCCACGGTCAACGAGACGGGCAATACCCGACTCTGTTTTAGCAAAACTCCCCTTCTTTCCACGGAATAGGTCGTGATAAGCCGCCGGACCATCAATGCTCGTTACCACAGAGGCGCGTGTTTCAGCAAGGAGGTCTATAGCCTTGTCGTCGAAGAGTGTTCCGTTCGTGGATAACACCACCTGAAAATTTTTTCCTTTTGTTTCTGATAACACCTCAAGAAGGTGAGAATAGAGAAAAGGCTCGCCACCACTGAACTGCACTGATTGAATGCCTAAATCATGCGCTTCATCTAAGGTGCGTTTCACTAAATCAAGGGGTAATGCCGAGTCGCCCCCGGACGAAGCGTCAAGATAACAATGCTCGCAGCTCAAATTGCACTGATTCAGCAGATGGATTAAGAGATTTCCCGTTCGGGTTAAAAACTCTGAAAGATTATCGGGCTGGTGTTTTTCCGCTGTTCGGTTCTCCATACCTATCTCCATGAAAATTTTGTTCTTCGACTTTACTGCCGGGTGCAAGATGATGGTAAGTGCAGTCTTGGAACCACACTTACCATCGTTCTATGCCGACAAAAAAATCAGCATCAAGAATGCAAGTCTTCGTTTCCGACTACATGAAAGTAGACGGGGAAATTATTGTCTCGTGGCCTTCAGAACAGATTGTTCCAACACTTCTAACCTTGAAGTCAGGAGTTCTATTCTCGCAATATTGTGCCAGTGAGGAGGTCGTGGCCCGGTGCCAAATTCATCATCGTAAAGGAAGAGGGCGGTTTCCGATGACGAAACACTTTCCTTTACCAACTCTGCTTTCAGGTCTCGCTTGAAAAGTTCGGTTGCCTTCTCAATAAATTTCTCAAGCCTGCCTGAAGTGGCAATCTTCCTGAGTTGTTGCTGATCAATTTTGAGGGTTATTGTTCCTATCTCATTCTTTTCTGCCATAGCATTCTCCTTTGTTTAGCAATATCTCACAAAAACTTCCGTATTAATGTTTCGGTCAAAAACTTCTGTTTCCAGTCTCGCACCCCAATCAAGCTTGCCGGTAATTCACCTCCCTTCCTCTTTTACGGTCTTATTTGCCGCAAAAAAAGCCTTACTGCAAAAATTGTTAGGAAACATTTCCGCAGTAAGGCTGTCTTTTTCGTTCAAGGATACGGCACGTCATAACTACATCCTTGATGGTTGAGAAGACCATTTACTCCATGTTTCCTGTAGTTGTCAGGGATTTGCCCCTGATCGTCTCTTTTTATCGCATGGCGCTCCGTGAGAAAATTAGTCAAAAATAAAAAGATGATGTAAAGGCAATCTCACAGGTGATTTATTTCGGTAAGCAATAGCACGCCATCTTTTATGAGTCCAACCCCCGGGGCATAAAATTTAAATTCCTTTGCGTTTGGTTCCAGGGGCGTGGTCTCCTTTGTTTTCAGGCAGTTTTTAAACTCCTCTGCCGGTGTCTTTACAACCTGATTTATACTCAAAATTTCAGCCCTGTCCATGGCAACGTCTGGCGCTACCTCCTGGAAATATCGGGAACCCAGGAGGATCGTCCCCGGCATGATGATGCCAGCCCTTGCTCCGTCAACACCCGCCCGCCAGGAACCATCGTGGCTGACGATTACTCCATCTTCGTAGAAATCCACATCCTCTCCAAAGTAGAATACGCTGTTATCCCGATTGCATATCGCAAAGAAATTCCTTGAGACTTCAAACAACTCACCGTCAATAGACTCTCTTTCTTCCACGATCCTGGTTGTTACGAGACCTGTCTCGTTTGTCGTTATATCCTGGGTCTCATCAAGCACGGTTATGATCAATTTGATTTCTTCATTATCTTCAGTTCCTTCCAAAACGAGCTGATGGCCTGGTTCAAGAATGAAAAAGGGATTGCGTCCGGTGGATGAAAAACCGGTGCACTCATCGAACATGAAAGAATCAGTAAAACCCCTATTCTGTTTCTGTTTCGATGCAGACAACACGATGCCAGGCATTGTCAGCATAGCTGTCAAAACAACCAGACCCATCCAGAAGGGTTGTTTAATATTTTCTAATATCTTCATCTTCAACTCCTTTCACAATAAGATTACCTATGAGTTAAAATGCCGATCTTTCGAACATTCAGTCAATGATACCCTCTTTCCAACAAACGCTCTCCAAACAAAAAAAGCCTTACTGCAAAAATGTTCTGAAACATCTTCGGCAGTAAGGCTGTCTTTTTATCGGATAGATGGCGTATGCAATACGCCCTTACAAAAGACCCTGTACTTTGCGTCCCCTGATCGCTCAGGGTTTGCCTTTATCGTAATGCCCTTTGTATTTCACGTTAGTTTTTAAACTAACTATAAATAATACGGCTAAAATAACACGGTTTTTTTAGTTGTCAAGAAAAAAATGGCCGTACAGAAGGTAATTTCAGACGAAATAACAGCGGTTACCCTTTAAAAATAGGGTATTGAGTTCTCTTAAAAACAGTTTATAATAGGTTATAAAATAAGGGGTAGCAGGATATTGGCAGATAACAGACGATGGACGACAGATGAAAGATGAAGAATGAAAAATGGGTAGTTCCTTTGAATATGAACAGAAAAATCGATTTTGAACCAGCAAAGATAGACGCCCTTCTTCAGCTCGCTTTCGAGGAGGATATTTTTACCGGGGATATTACGACAGAAAATCTTATCCCGAACAACCTCATGGTCGAAGGGGTTTTTATCGCGAAGGAAAACGGAATTATTGCCGGGCTGCCTGTGGTTGAATGTTTTTTTTCAAAACTCGACAAAAATATTTTTTTTAAGCAGTGGATAAGAGAAGGGGGCGTTGTCTGCAAAGGAGAGACTATTGCTGCAATCCAGGGCAGTGCAAAGACATTGCTTGCCGGCGAACGGATTGCCTTGAATTTTCTCCAAAGGCTCTCAGGAATTGCGACGCTGACATCACGATTTGTCGAACGAATTAAACCCTTAAAGACCGCTCTTCTGGATACACGGAAGACCGTCCCCGGCTGGCGATATCTGGAAAAATACGCTGTGGCAGCGGGTGGCGGAGTAAACCACCGGATGGGACTCTATGACCAGGCGCTTATAAAAGATAACCACCTGGATATTATGAAAAGCAAACTGTTCTGCGATCCTTCTTCCCCTATCAGCATTATTGAAAAGGCCGTCTCCGTGGTGCGACAAAAGATAAACAAGGGTGTATTGATCGAAGTAGAAACAAGGACATCGGAAGAAGTAGAGAGCGCCCTTAACGCAGATGTGGATATCATTCTGTTTGATAACATGAGCATCCAGCAGTTGAGCGATGCGGTACGATTGGTGAAAGAGTGGAAGTATGGTGAAGGGAAACAGCCGCCACTTACAGAGGCGTCAGGCAATATTACCCTCGAAAACGTGCATCTTATGGCACAAACAGGGGTGGACAGGATTTCCGTTGGCGCTCTTACCCATTCAGCAAAGGCCCTGGATATTTCATTGGAAATATCCAGGTAATTATTTCAAAAAGTGTTTGAATACGAAAGATTTGTTCAATAAAATTACCTTCTTTACGTCAGGCATGGCCGGGATTATTCGAATGTTCTTTGAATAATCGTGGTATCTTCAAAGATATATTTTACGTATAGGAATTTCAGGGCTTCCGATAGCACCTTACACACCCCCAACCTCCTCTCAAGAGGGGACGAAAGAAGTTCCCGCCTCGAAGGGGATCCAGGGATGGGTTTAATCTTATAATAAAAAGTTGTTGAAAGTCATATAATTTAATTCCTAAAAAACAATGCATCATAGCTATTCCTGTTTTTCCTGGTATCCCGCGTTTCGTGGTGAAAAGATGCGGCTGAAGAATCCCATGATTGAACGTGCCGTATGAAGGCAGTGGTTGTAATTCCCGCACGATATGCATCGACCAGGCTGCCTTATAAATTAATCCTGCCAGAAGTCAAGTCCGTTACCGGAAGATATATCATAGAACACGTCTATCAAAACGTAAAGCAGGCGCGGCGAATTCACCAGGTTATTGTTGCTACCGATAACCAGCATATTTATGAAATTGTAAGAGGGTTTGGCGGTAATGTTGAAATGACTTCTGCATCGCATGTCTCCGGGACTGACCGGATTGCGGAGGTGTCGGGCAGGTTGGATGCAGACCTGATCGTAAATGTGCAGGGGGACGAACCAGAGATGCATGCGTCTGTCGTTGATCAGGTCATAGATAGTTTAGTGGAAGACAATGTTGCGGTCATGGCGACTCTTGCGCATGTGATAACAGATGCCGCAGAATTAAGCAATCCGAATGTGGTAAAGGTGGTGCTGGATAATTACGGATATGCGCTCTATTTTTCACGTTCACCGATACCCTGCGTACGAGACAGTAAAGACCCTTTCAAGGAGCCGGGGATTCGGTTTTTGAGGCATCTGGGTATTTATGCCTACAGGAGGGATTTTTTATTGCAGTACTCCAAACTCCCTGCTTCGCCCTTAGAACAGGCTGAAAAGCTGGAACAGCTCAGGGCGCTCTCCAACGGTTACAAAATTAAGGTGGCAATCACGGAATATACCTCCCGAGGTATTGACACACGGGAGGATTTGCTGGCATTTTTGGAAAGATACAAACTTGGAAAGATACAAACATGACTAAACATATCTTTGTTACGGGTGGCGTGGTTTCTTCTCTTGGTAAAGGACTCAACTCTGCCTCTATCGGGATGTTGCTGGAGAGCAGGGGACTTAAGGTGCGATTGCAAAAATTTGACCCCTATGTCAATATTGATCCCGGAACGATGAGCCCTTACGAACACGGAGAGGTTTATGTAACCGATGACGGTGCAGAGACCGACCTTGATCTGGGGCATTATGAGCGATTCACCCAGAGCAGGACGAACCGGTATTGTAATTTTACGACCGGTTCTATCTATTATTCCGTTATTACCAAAGAGCGAAAAGGGGAATATTTGGGGAAGACGGTACAGGTAATCCCTCATATCACGAATGAAATTATTGAATGTATTCAGAAGTTGGATGGACCGGACACGGACGTAGTCATATCCGAAATCGGCGGTATTGTGGGTGACATTGAAAATCAGCCGTTCCTTGAAGCGATAAGACAATTTGGCCAAAAGGTAGGAAGGGAAAACGTACTCTATATTCACCTCACCCTAGTTCCTTTTTTAAGCGCTGCAGAGGAGATAAAGACGAAGCCGACCCAGCACAGCGTCGGTATGCTGCGGCAGGCGGGCATTCAGCCAGACATTATCATCTGCAGGACGGAAAAACATCTTGGCGCTGAGGTAAAGGAAAAATTGTCCCTTTTTTGTAATGTGGATAAAAATGCAATTATTGAAGAGCGCGACGTAAAACCCTATCTTTATGAGATACCGTTGATCCTTGTTGATCAGGGGCTGGATACGTTTATCATTCAGAGGCTGCGACTTAAAACAGACGGCAACACCCTCGACCGGTGGTTATCCATACTGGAGATATTGAAAAACCCAACCCAGGCCACCGAGATAGCGATCGTCGGAAAATATATTGCGCATCAGTCAGCCTACGAGTCTATCTACGAATCCCTGATCCATGGAGGCATCGGGAATAATGCCCGGGTACGGGTGCGTCGGGTAGAGTCTGAGGATGTTGAAAAGAACGGGGCACGGGCGCATCTTGAAGGGGTGAGAGGCATCCTCGTCCCCGGCGGATTTGGGGTGCGCGGGGTTGAGGGCAAGATCGAAGCGATACGGTATGCACGGGAAAATAAGATACCATTCTTTGGCATTTGCCTAGGGATGCAGTGCGCTGCCATTGAGTTTGCGAGAAATGTCTGTAATCTCAAGGATGCGAACAGCACGGAATTCGACGCCAATACCCCTGATCCGGTAGTCAGCTTACTGGAAGAGCAGCGTGACGTGTTGGCCAAAGGCGGCACTATGAGGCTTGGAGCGCAGCCGTGCGTCCTGCTTGAAGGCACAAAGGCATACAAGGCATATGGAACCAAGGATATCTCAGAGCGGCACCGTCACCGGTATGAATTTAATAACAGTTATACAGACCTGTTTGTAGCCAGGGGTATGATTTTTAGCGGGCATACCCTGGCCGACCGTTTGGTGGAAATCATGGAACTTAAGGACCATCCCTGGTTTGTTTGTGTGCAGTTTCACCCGGAATTTAAGTCTAAGCCCACTGATCCTCATCCTTTATTCAGGGAATTTATCCGGGCATCGTTGCTGAAATAAGCGTGGCAGACCGCTGTCTGATGTTTTCACGGGATCTGAAACGAATTTGTCATTCTTCCGTCCGTCCTCTCATCAGAGGATTGTTCATAGCAACCCGTTTGGTTATCATAGGAATCCTGGCCAATAATTATTTTCTCAGGTTAAACGTAATTCCGGCTACATTGCCCTGTGCATCAAATATCTTCGTCATTCTTGCATTTACATTTACCGGACCTTCCGCATTTGAATCGGCAATCTGGAAATCAGTAGTTTTCTCCTGGGTATTGGTAATTACTTCCATCGGTAAAGACAACTTCATACGCGATAAGTGTGGCAAGATATCTGCATTTTTAATGTCCGTTTCCTGAATATGCAAAAGCTCATATGCCGTTTGATTTATATTCCTGATCTTCCATTGCCCGTCGGTTACGATGATACCTTCTTTCAGGTTGGACAAGATTGATTCCAAAACAGCCGTTTCGTCTTTTTCCCCCGGCTTCTCTTTTCCCGGCCGCATGCGTAATAGTGATTTTATTCTGGCAAGCAGCTCTGCCTTATTAAAAGGCTTGCTAATAAAGTCATCAGCTCCCGCTTCAATCCCCTTGATCCGGTCGTCCATTTCATGCAAGGCGGTGATCATGACAATCGGGATATTCTTAGTTATCTCATCTGCACGCAGTTTCTGGCATACCTCATAGCCTGTCATCTTTGGCATCATGACATCCAATAAAATCAGATCAGGATGCTCGCCCTTTGCTTTCGCTAATGCTTCCTCACCATCATACGCCTCAACGACATCGTATTCAGAGGCTGCCAGAATTACCCGAAGGAGCTTTACGTTTTGTTTGATATCATCCGCTATTAATATTTTCGGTTTACTCATATTTTCCCCGTTTTTTTCGCTTTTGCCCTTCCGTGCGTTCGTGCAGCCCGTGCGGTAAATGATCACTCTTTTTTTATATATTTTTCAATAATAATCGGTAATTCCTGGGTATTAATTGGCTTGCTCATGTATGCTTCACAGCCCGTATCCAGTATCTTTTGTTCATCTCCCTTCATGGCATAAGCAGTAACTGCGATGATGGGAATTTCTTTTGTCATGGCATCTGCCTTGATCTGCTTTATCAGGGTAAGACCATCTATGCCGGGGAGTTGGATGTCCATCATGATAATATTGGGTTTTTGGTTCTTTAATAGGTTTAATGCCTCCTCTCCGGTAGTTGCCTCAATCACATTATACCCCTTTGACTTAAGCACAACGCGCATGAGTTTTCTGTTTTTCTCATTATCCTCAACTACCATTACATTTTTGTCCGGCATACTTTTTTCCTTCATCAAAATAGGTTGGGGTTTTGAAGCTCGGATTTTACCTTTGGAGAATGTGTTGCATTCTCACAACCGGTTTATTTATGAGATGCTGCCTTTTTGCCTGCAACACCGCTAGTGATTTATTGCGTATCGGCCTTTTTCACCTGTAACTGTTCTGTCTTTCTAATCATAGCAAGAAGGTCTTCTTTTGTGTGGCTGCTCTTCTGGACAATGGCCAAAATATGGCCGTTTAATATCTTTTTGTCTTCCGGGGTAATGTCCTTTGCAGAGCAGATAATAATAGGAATTCCCTTCGCTGTAGGATGTACCCTCAGCTTTTCAACAACATCAAAGCCGCTGACTTCCGGCATCATAAGGTCTAGTATCATAAGATCAGGACTACTGTTTATAGCCAGATTGATCCCCGCTTCACCACTGTACGCCCTTAGTACATCAAAACCTGCGCTTTCAAGAACGGAGCTCATGTACTTAACGGCCTTTTCGTCATCATCGACAACCAATATTTTCATTGGTTTGCCCTTGTCCCTCTTAGCAGGGATACAGCTGTTTACCGTCTCAATCAGTTTTAACCGGTCGATGGGCTTCATTAAATATTCCACTGCGCCAAGGCTAAAGCCGAGATCTTTGTTATCCACCATTGATATAATAATGACGGGTATATTGGCAATGTCTTGGGAATTTTTGAGTTCAGAAAGAACATCCCATCCGTCTTTTTTGGGCAGCATAATATCCAATGTAATCAAAAATGGCTGATATTCCTTTGCCTTTTTGATAGCCTCTTCTCCGTCTGTCGCGATAATAACGCGATATCCTCCATTTGTCAAATACAGGGTAAGAAGGTCGGCGGCCATGCGATCATCTTCCACAACCAGAACGGTCTTTGCATCCTTTTCTCCCACGGGTATTGTCGGGCGCGGTTTAGTCTTGGCCTCTTTCGGTTCGGGTTTTTTTGCCGAGGCTTTGATGGGTAATGTAAAATAAAAGACGCTTCCTTTCCCGTATTCACTTTCAAACCAGATTTTCCCCCCGTGCATCTCAATAATTCTCTTCGTCAGGGCGAGCCCTAGCCCTGTACCTTCATATTTTCTCGCAAAAGAGCTGTCTGCCTGCCAGAATTCCTTAAATACTTTTTGCTGATCCTCCGACTTCATCCCAATGCCCGTGTCAGATACCGATAGCTGCAGCATCTCCTCCATAACGCCGGCTTCTAAAACAATTTTTCCGTTTTCCGGGGTAAATTTTATGGCGTTCGACAGCAGATTATATAAGACTTGTTTAAATTTAACGCGATCTGCCTCGATGCTTTTCACATCTGTCAGTATGACGGTCTTTAATTCCAGATGTTTTTTGCTGGCAAGGCCTTTTATTATGGTATATACTTCCTCAATGGCCTCTGAGACAGGAAAAACTCCGTATTGAAGTTCCATTTTGCCTGCCTCAATCTTAGACAAATCCAGGATGTCGTTAATCATCTGGAGGAGATGAGAACCGCTGCTGTGGATATCGTTCACGAAGTCCGCCTGCTCTTCATTCAGGTCGCCGGCGATTTTGTCCCGTAACACCTCTGCGAAGCCGATGATTGCGTTGAGCGGTGTGCGGAGTTCGTGGGACATATTAGCCAGAAATTCAGATTTCATCCTGTTCGCCCGTTCTAAGGCTAAAATTGCCTGTTGCAGATGAGTAGTCTTCTCGGCAATGCGTTGTTCCAGGGTCGCATACGTAGATTGCAATTTGACAGACATATCATTAAATGCCCTGCCAAGCTGCCCCACCTCATCTTTGGACAAGACATCCACCTTCGTTGTCAGATCACCCGTCTTGGTAATAGCGGCCACTGCTGCTGTTAACCGCTCAATCGGCCGCATAAACTTTCTCGTGGTGAGAAAAATGATAATAATGATCATCACAATGCTGACAGAACTGGCGGTGGTAAAGAAGATAACGTTTGCTGCAAATTTTCGTTCGGCAATTTCATTTGGGATGACAACGCTAATGGCCCCCCGTAATTCTCCGATCTTATAATCGTAGCCGACATCATAATTCTTTTGAATGAGTTCCGGCGCCTTCTCCTTAGAGCCGTGGCACAGCAGACAATCCTCTTTTACATATAAAGCGTACAGGTACCGCTCAACTCTTTTCCCATTAACAACGTCGTCAGACCAATATTCAAAGAGCCCGGGGTCTTCCTCCATCTTTCGCAATACATCCTCTTCGAAGAGATCTGGCTTATTAAACAAATTTCTATATTTTCTGCTGGTTTGCTTGATAATATAACCCGTCTCTTCAGCAAATTTTACCCCGATAGCATGACCGGAAACGGCAGGAATAAAAAACTTTGTCTGTTCCGTGATACCAATTTTGGAAACTTGCAAGGCAGATGCAAGATAATTCCTGGTGGTTTCTAGCTCCATGGCAATTAATTTTGCCTTTTCACGGACTTCTTTAATAAATTCCCGGCGGGTGCGGTTGTAGACAAAAAATACGAGCACGCTGTCCAAGATAACCAGCAATACGGCCAAAAGGATCACAAGTTTATGTCGAATCTTCATTTACATGCTTTAAAAGGACAAGCTTTTTTCGTGTAAAATACTCCCAGGAATAGGTCTTCACTATTTCTGCCTTTTGATGATACTTATTCTATGCAATATTGTAACAACCTCAATCCTCTATGTCCAATTCATTACTCATGAAGCAACCATCCGATCCGGATTGCCCAGAAACTGAGATCCAAGCCTGACAGAGCGAGAATCGTACCATGCAACAGTATTTTCAATCTCAAATTGGGCAGGTTTTAGAAAGCGGATTTTCATCAGGAGCAATACTTTTCCATTACCTGCTCATAAGATATTGTTTCTCATTTACCTGATTTGTATGTCTGCCAGCGTTTTCGTGCCTCTTTCGCCCCTATACGATCAATATCCGAGGGGTTGGTTTGTCCTGTTGCATAAGAATTGAGTCAACGAGTTCAAACTTCTCAATATCCGATAAAAACTGGATATTTTCTATCAATTTATTTTCCATGGCTGCCATAATTTCATCTCCGCTTTCTTTTGATAACCGCATATTATTCGGGGAATGCGGAAGGCATTAATATGAACCCCTCTTTTCTGGCTGCATCTCGTAATCTGTGGTCCAGGCACACAAGATAATTCCCCTTAGGAATTTTGTTAGCCCAGACAAGGGCTGCAGCCAACTGAAGAGAATCTGCTGCGCGCAAGGGATGAGTCAAAAGAAGACGTGAAGCTATATCCCTGATATCGCCGCTGGGTTCAACCTCAGTCCATGCATTTGCCAGTATTGCCAGGATATCCCTCACCCGATCTTCCTCCGGATGCTTCAAAGCATTGTCACGGCGAAGACGGGCAAAGGCTGAATGACATTCAACAACGCTTCCCCACCAGACCGCCATGGAGCTATCCTTTTTTAAGATACCTTTGACGACTTTAGTCTGCAATCCATCAATGCAAAGAGGGATAATGGCAGAGGCATCCCAAAACATCATCTTTCCTCCCCCCGTTCAGAGATTAACGCCTTAAGGGCAAGCCCCTTTTCATCCTTCGGTCTTGCCAAATCCCAAAAGCTGGCTTTTATCTTGCCCCTGCCAATACGAACTAATCCGGCTTTTTCAAGCATAAGCAAATGCGCCGGTACATCTGTTTCATCCCTATCAAGAGGTATCAGCTTGGCAATCGGTTTTCCTCTGTCGGTAACAAGCACTTCCTCTCCAGCCCTTACTTTGGAGAGGTATTCACTTATAGATGCCTTTAATTCTGAAATAGCGGCTGTTTTCATGGTATTATCCTCCGGTACTCTTAGAACTATATTACTTGACTAATATAGTCAGTTTTATTGGCTATGTCAACTATGCATTGAAGATTTCAAAATTTACCGTCCAGTCGGCGAGGGAATTTTTAGATGTGGCGGTTACAGTAAAGCTAGACAATGAGGCGGATACTTTTATAGTCATCTGTTGTCAGTTTAAGAATTACTTCTAAACCACAGGATTTATAATACCCAGACCTTCAGAACTGGCAGCGTTCAGTAGGTTTATATCGGAGGCCACAAAAGCAATTTCTTCATTTATGGTATCTTTCAGCCATAACGCTGAAGATAAATGAATGCTATCGGCTCATCTCAGATAATGTTTCTCAATTACATGTTTATCATTGGCAGGAGTTCTTCGTGGATGTCCAATATGGTAAAACAATCCCTGTCAGATTTAAAATGGTTGCCCTTAGGAGTGTTGTTGGCCCAGACAAGGGCATCTGTCAGTTGAAGAGAATCTGCAGCGTGCAATGGATGGGTCACAAGAGACGGGACGCTCTAATTCCGGATATTACCACGGGGTCCAATCTCACCCCATGTGCTTGTCAGTATTGCCAGGAGATGTTTGGTCTGATCTTCCTCAGAATGCTTCAAAACATTGTCACGGCGAAGACGGGCAAAGGCTGAATGATATTCAACAACGCTTCCCCACCCCGCCGTCATGGAACTGTCCTTTTTTAGGATGCCTTTAACGACTTTAATCTGCGATCCATCAATGCACCGGGGGACAATGGCAGATGCATCCCAAAACACCATCTCTCCTTCCCCGTCCGGAGATTAGCGCCTTACGGGCAAGCTCAGTCAATGACCTGCTTTGCCTCATCTTCGCCAAGAGATTGGCGTTGGGCCGGCCTGACTTTTTTAAAGACCGACACGACCTCTTCTCTTTGAACCGGTATTCTCTTTATTTCAGGAATTGGTTTTTTCCGCCACAGGGTGTATTTGTGCATCGCCTCAACTGCTGATATTGCCTTTTCAGGAAAAGAGTAATTCGGGACTTTTCTCTGGCACATGACCTTTAAGCTTGCCTCGATCCTTTTTCCCCCCATGAAGGAGGTTACAACTGGTTTTTCGGTATGATTTGAAATTTCGCCTATCACCTCTGCCGTCATGCACCGCTCAGTCCAACACGGATGTACACAGTGCGCCAGATTGGGAAATGAACGCAATATTACCCGGAGCAGGCATGTTAGCGGCAAAAGAGACGTTGAGGGATGATTTCGTATCGATTAAACTGCGGTAGTTCTGTCCGATCATCCGCATTGCATACTGTTTGACCTTCCGGTGTAATTCCCGCTCTCTCGCGGCTCCCTCGGTACCGCTCTCCTTAAACCCTGCGCTGATAACGATGAGCGAATCGATCCGTTGCGTATGGCATTCATCCACGATCGCAATGGCCTGGGCAGCAAGAACAACGAGCACTGCAAGATCCACGTTGTCATTCATTTCTCTGAGGTTTTGGTACGCCTTAATTCCCAGGATATTGTCTGCTTTGGGATTTACGGGATAGACTTTCCCTCCGTATCCGCAGGTAATCAAATTCTTGAATGGATCGTGTCCTACCTTTCCTGCCTCACAGGAATCTCCGACTATAGCCATGGCATTCGGTGAAAAAATGTTCTGACATAGTTGCCTATAGTTCTTTTTCCTTCGCTTCCTTTTCACTGTCAGAAGTCGTGTTTAACCCGTGTTTCGGCAAGATATCAAACATGCTTTCAATGGATTGGGTAAGCGGTTTGAAAGGCGCCAAATGGGTTGTTGGATTTAAAAGTGTTCCTTTAATTTCCACCATAGTCAATTGCTTTCGTACGCCGCCGACAACCAGATCAAAAAATTTTCCTACAATGGGAAGCTGAGAAAAAAAACCCTTGTTGAATCCGGCTGCAACAGTGAAGCGAATTTTTCCATCAAAATCGATATTCCCACGCCCGTCCAATTCGACGGTATCGCTAGAAACCATCCCTTCAGAGACATGGATTACACCCTCTTTGACGCCAAATTTTATCTTTGCGCTATGAAAACTTTCTTTTTTTGGCAAACTGAGGTTAAGGACGTTAAAAATATTCAGGATGATAGGAACCTCAGAAAGATATCCTTCATTTACGTTAACCTTTCCCTCGGCGGAAAAACCTTTGGGGTCTGTGCCACTTCCATGGAATGCAACATTTCCATGCAGTAAACCCGATAAGGTATTTTTCTTCTCTCCGATCTTATTGGCCAGGTCTTCAAGCGCAATCCTTGAAAAATTCATTACGCCTTCATATTGATTTGTATTGGTATCTGTCTTGAAAACGAGGTTTCCTTCTACCTGTCCGCCACAACATCTGGCACTGATACGTTTGCCAAGGAGACCCTCTTTGGTGAACTCCAGCCTTCCTTCCACTCCCCAGAAAGGGATCTTATGGATGCCTGTAAGAAGTTCACAACCCTTGAGTTCGACATCCACGGTGTAATTGAAATCCTTTTGTTCGAGAAAGCCCTGGAATGTGCCGCTGATTCCGACCTTACCCGCTGGCTGCAGGTGAGTCCAAATCTTTTCTCCAACCGCCGTATTGGGCAGGTTTTTTAAAAAAGACTCTGTTATTGATACATTGGGAGCAAGGAAATGAAAGATTTTTCGACCCCGCTTCATATCATACACCCCGTTCATTTCAGTAAAAACAAGCTGATCTCCGCATTCTATAAAACCACTGGCATTTTTGAATACCATCATATTATTGACGAGATTGAACTCGCCAGTTACCGATGAGATAGGCAGGGGAAAATCTGCGAGCCTTATCTCCATGCCTTTGCTATTTACCCTCAGATAATAATCCTGTTTCTGGTTTTCTCCTTCATTATACTGAAAGGTCAAGTCTACCAGACCAGACGGCTGTATCTTTGAACACATTTGTTCGTCGATATCAGTCGCCTTTTTTAAAAGTTCCTGGTTGAGAAAGAGATTGGTAACTTTTGCAATAAAGGTCTTTTCTGACCCGTAAAGGTCAAATACTCCATTCAACTCGGCATGAGAAGTAGATTCACCATTCTTGATATACGCTGCAAGACTCTTCAGATAAATCTTCTTTGAGTTCAACGCTATCTCGCCATTCAGGTCATAAATCGGTACTGGCAAATATTTATGCATAGCCTGTAAGCCATTCAAATTAACATTGATGACATAATCCATCTTTTTCTGTTGATTCCTGTTATCAAAACAGATATTACAGGTGGCATTGACTCTTCCCACAGGCCGGTAATCTTCCCACAACATCTTGCCAATATACGGGAATCTATTGCAAAACTCCTCATTCATCATGACATTATTTGCAGAGGCCTCAATATCGAGACGAGGGTCATTAGGGAAAAGCTTCATCTCGAATGAATAATTCCCTAAAAAGTCATCATCAATGCTTCCTTTCACGATAATGTCTTTGAAAGAACCAGCGTATGGGAGAAACGTCATATCTATCCCCGACAATTTAATTTCCTGACTGGACGTTTGGGGGTTTTCTTTGATATGTATCTTTAAATCTCTGATTTCGATACCCTGTTGCAAAACATCCATATAGGGAGGTGTCTCTGCCGTGTCAAAATTAACCTTAATGGCATCCAGAAGTGACCAGGTATCAGTTGGCTTTTCAACTGTTAACTCTGGTGCAATAATAATGACGTTATTAATGACAAATCGGCCTTTTATAAGGCTTTGTGGGTCATGTTTTAATATGATACGAGGAATTTTAATCGTTTTGCCTCGTGCGTCTTCAGAGGTGCCGACAAAAGAGAAGTTTTCAACGGTAATTCCTTCTAAAAAATCGAAATGCACAGAATCAATTTCAGCATCTCCGAAGTCTTTCAACATACCTGCCAGGCGATTCTTTATCGCTTCATCAGAGGTTGCCCGTCTTGTATAAATGTATACAAATGCTCCAACTGCCACCACAAAGCAAACTGCAACCAAAATAATAAGTATGCTTTTTTTCATGCCATTCCCTTTTCCGTAAATAGATAATGCCTAAGAGTACTGTTCTCATAAGGCTATTTCAAGTTTAAATTTAAATAAACTGAATGGAAAATTTCTTGCCGTTCGGAAGAAATTCTTTATAATAAAAAAGTTTATACACATGCACCCCGTGAGGGTTTCGCTTGTAAAAAGTTTGAAAAATTGCGTATTTATTTTTCTGTTCTTATAATAATGGAACGAACCCGTATCCCGGCTTTCCTGAAACTATTCAAATATGTTCATCCATGTATGTCTTAGAACCGTGTCTATAGCAAACGCATTTCCGACAGCAGCACACAAATAATTTATGATGAAATTTTTATCCTTTTTACCGATAGTTTTAGTTACGACAACAGGATTTTAAGCCATATAATGGCGAGAGATGCATACAGGAGATATTGTTGACAGTTCACAAAAATTGGATATTTATACCTTGGCAAACTGAAAAAGTTACTGATAACAAAAGCTAGGCACCACAGTTGGAAAAAAAGCCAATCTCGATAGGAATGTAAAATCCTATTGCAGCTATTTCTATAAAATCTACCTAAAAGAGTTCGTTTGTTTTTAGACAGATGAGGAAAAATGGTATTTATGAAACATACTCATTTGCCATTTATAGATTATCCGGCAAATAACAAAATCTTAACAAGAGAACTATTGGAAAAGGAATACCCGGCCTTTGTTCGCCATATTGAAAAGGTCTTTGATGCTGGCCAGTCTCATATCTTTAGGTGGTGGAGTGAATTAACTCCCTCAGAAAAAAAGAATCTTTTAGATCAGATAGCAACGATTGATTTCTGTCTTATAAAGAAGCTTTTTAATAGCGCAGTATTGAGACCAGCACAAACATCCCAAGAGAACTTAACTCCCCCCCATGTTATAGCATTCCAAAAAAATGATGCTGAAAAGGAAATGGCACAGAGGGTGAAGCTTATTGGTGAAAGTTCCTTACAAAAAGGAGAAGTTGCCATCCTTACGGTTGCTGGTGGAGACGGAACAAGGATGGGAATCAGTGTGCCGAAGGGCACATTCTCCATCACACCAATTACCCAAAAGAGTATTTTTCAACTCCACGCAGAAAAAATAATTGCCGGCCAAAAAAGGTACAATATCAGAATCCCGTGGTACATCATGACCAGTAAAAATAATGACGCCGCGACACAAAATTTTTTCAAAGAGCGTCAATTTTTTGGATTGAACCCACAGCAGGTGTTCTTTTTTACACAAGACATGTTTCCTGTTGTTGACCTGCAGGGAAATGTCATGATGGATTTAAAATCAAATATCATTATGAGTCCCAACGGACACGGTGGGGTACTTGTTGCCCTTAAGGAAAAAGGCGTTCTTAACGACATGAAGCGCCGCGGCATTAAAAATATCTTCTATCATCAGGTTGACAATGTTCTAATAAAGATTGCGGACCCTGTTTTCGTTGGATACCATTTACGAGACGAAGCTGAGATATCGTTAAAAGTCGTCAAAAAATGCCACGCCGAAGAAAAGGTGGGAATTGTAGTCTATATCAATGGAAATTTACACATGATTGAATACAGCGAACTCAGCCGTAAAGATATGTACGCAAAAAACGAAGACGGCGCGCTGAAATATCATGCCGGAAACATTGCAGTACACATGATAAATATCAATTTCCTTGAAAAGGTATACCAGGAAGGAGAGTCTCTCCCGTATCATGCTGCAATAAAAAAGGTACCATATTTAGGTGAAGATGGCAGTGTGATCGATCCTAAGCAAAACAATGCAATTAAATTCGAAAGTTTTATTTTTGATATATTGAGATACGTTAAAAAAAGCGTGATTATGGAGGTGCCGCGTGAAGACGAGTTTTCACCCGTAAAAAATATGGAAGGGGAAAATTCGCCAGCGACCTCAAGACAAGATATGATTAATCAGTTTGGACGATGGTTACGGAATATTGGTGTTTCCATCCCCACCGATTCGCAGGGCAATGTAATTGGTACAATTGAGATCAGTCCCGGCTTTGCCCTGGATGAAGAGGAGTTAAAAACGAAAGTCGATAAACAATTGCAATTTAACGGAACGTTGTTTTTCTGAACTGTCGTGTTGTACGCCTAAAAGAAGAATACTTCTTCCCCTTCCCTCATTCCCCTAATGTCTTAGACAGAGTTGTCTCCGTTGCCACAGAAGAAATGGATGCCGCAATAAAAGAGAGATAAATATTTGGCATATCCGAAAGCCGTTGTAGTGAGAAATTCTTTTGCCGTCATTACTACCAGAGACTAATGATAGTGTCGTCCCAATTCAGAGGCATATTTAATCCCAATATCCTCTTCATGATCAGTCAACCAAGCGCTGAGTCGTGTCCTTCCGGTTGGAGGATTTCCGGAAATCAGGAGATTCGACATTAGCCCGTAGCCTTCATCCCGGGTTAATATCACATCATTGACAACATAGCCGATCAATCTTGAAAAGAGAAGCGTTAATTCCGGCCTGAGATAAATTATTTTCGCCTTGCTACGGACTTTTTCTGCAATGAGTTGAACCATTTCACGAAATGCATAAATTTCCGGACCAACGGCATCCAGAAGAATATTCTCTTCGTATTGACCAGCTTGTACAGCGAGTTCGGCCACATCTTCGACAAAGACGGGTTGCAGTTGATAAGCACCGGAACCAAGAATGGTAAAGAAGGGAAACCTCCGTAAGAGCCAGGCAATGTTGTTAATAAGAATATCCTCGTGCCCAAAGAGAACGGTGGGACGGATGATGGCGTAGGACATACCTGACTGACAAACGGCCTTTTCCAGGACGCCCTTTCCTCTGAAATAGGGAAAAGGCGATGACTCAGAGGCATTCGTGATGCTAATGTGAACAATCTTTCGGACGCCGGCCTCTTCTGCCGCCCTAATCAGTACCTTTGTGTTTTCAACAGCCTTGTCAAAAGTAACGTGTTTGTAGGAAAAGCGCACCCAATAAGTATTGTAAAGGGTTATTGCTCCCCGCAAACTTTTAACCAATTCAGCCGGATTGTCAAAACTGAATGGGGAAATACCTATCTTGTCTCCAAAAGGGTTTAGACGGTTCGGATGCCCCGTAATCGTGCGGACCTTTTTTCCCAGAGACAGGAGTTTTTGTGCTATATATTTACCCGTATAACCAAACGCCCCTGTCACGACATGGAATTCTTCATTACTTCCCATAGCCTCCACCTTTCACGGCTTGCAAATGAAAATTATTATCACGTAATGAACTATTAAAGTCAATATCCGTTTGCATTCAGGCACATCATGCCAAATGCTTCTTTGTCGTATGATGCTTGCATTCACCTGTTCCGTGTGTTAAACTTCTTCGCTAGAAGCCCTTTTGTTGAACTATTTCAATATCGTTCATGAACAAAAAGATATTCGTGCTTTTTCCTTTCCTCTTCGTCATCAGCTTACCCATTGTATCCTCACAGAATGTGGGGTCTCAGTCCCGAGAAGATATTCCAAGCGCAGTTTTAAATGTCCAAAGGAGCCTTGGCGAGTCTATTTACGCAACGCATAAAGACGTGTTTGATCAATTCGGGAATAATGCGGAGCGCCTCTGTCAGCAGTATGGCACCTTTGTCCTTGAGTTTTTGAAAGAGTATAAAATTGCAGGACTTGTATTGCTCGAAAAATACGGCAAAGAAATAGCCAGCGTATATCCACTCCTCGACTGCCGTGACATCTTTCTTCTCTACAACAACGCTGATAATAATATACCTATTGATAATATCTTCTCGCCCAAGGCTCTTGTAGAATTTTACAGGACTTTTGGGAATGAGGGAATGAAATGTATTGCCAATGACCCTGAAAACTTTTTTCTTATAAGCGAAGACAAAGATAGGGGGATGGACTTAATCAATTTAGCTAATGAAAAGGGAGATATTGTCTTCCCCTTAGCACGAAAGCATGGAATTGGTTTCGCAAAGCTTTACGACAAGGAGGTATTAAGCATTGTCATAAAATTCCAGGACGATGGCCTGCTGGCTATAAAAGAGTATGGTGAAAAGGCAAAGACCTTGTTCAGTCTTTTCATTGATGACAAGACCTTTTATCATGTCATAAAAACATACGGACATAAGCAAACGATCCCAATTATTTATCTCTTCTATGATAATAAAGATTTTAGCAGTCATTTCTATGGCTATCTGAAAACAACTAGCGCCTATGAATGGATATCATCCTGGTGGTATGGCACAGAAACCTCTGCTACAAACACCGGAAGCGATGCTTCCGGACGGCGTGAAAATGCCAGGAAGGCTATCAACCTTATTTGTGAGTTAGGAAATGATTTCATGGACAGATTTGAAATTCTTGATATCAACAATGTCAGGGAAGAGGCTGTTACCATTATTTCGAATAAATTACGAAATTTCTTTATTTCCGATGTCGAAAGGGTCAATCGGAAATGGATCCGGCAGGAAGAGATTGCCTTGTCGGACAAGCTGTTTGCAGGTCTGGATATTCTAGGGCTGATACCCATCGGAGGTGGTATCTCCAAAGGAACAAAGCTTGTGGCACAAGGGGTACGGTTTGCCAAGACTACAAAGGGCTTCAAAGGACTGGCGCATTTGACGGAAGACCTTGTTGCAACGTATGGAGACGACGTTGTTCTGTTTGTGGCAAAACACGGAGATGATGGTATTAAGGCAATAAAGGCAACAGACGGGAAAATCATGCATCTCTCACAGCAATATGGAGATGAGGTTGTTCGTTACGTTTCCAAATATGGTGGTGATGCCGGTAAAGCAATTGAAAAATATGGTGACACCGCTGTCTTTCTGGCACAACAATATGGAGATGACGTTGTTCGATACCTTATGCTCTACGGGGATGATGGTCTCAGAGTCATTCAAAAGTATGGCAAAGACGTAGTGCTTTTGAGTTCGGTCTATGGTGACGAGGTCATAAAATTATCCGCCTTCTACGGTGATGACGTTATTTCATACGTCTCCAAGTACGGCTCAAACGGTGTTCAGTCCATAGCAAAATACGGACATGAAGTAATCAGTCTTGCAAAGAAACACGGAGATGACGTCATTCGGTATGTCGGCATGTATGGCGATAACGGGCTTAGTCTGGCTAGAAAAGGAAAGGCAGGGCTTTTCGTTATGCGCTTTATGCCGCCAAAAATATTTGCAAGCTGTACGAAGTTTATCAAATACGGCCTTGCCGCTTCACTCCTGTTTGCTTTTGTCACGCACCCTATCGCATTTTTGTCTGGCCTCATAAGGGTGTTTGTCTGGCTATTGGGTGCCCACCCGTTAGTTGTCGCTATAATTATGGGTCTCGTATTGGTATTTTTCCTCACAAGGTTTACCAGAAAAGCCACGGGAATTTTTTCTCCGATTATCATGTGTTTCAGAGCAGTAAAAAAGTGGTACAGTGCCTGTTTGTAAAAACTGATGAGGGAGATGAAGGGGGGAGGCAAATCCCCACGTCGTTAAAACGTGAGAAAATCCATGTGGTTTTACGGGAATCGTATCTTAAAAAGTAATAACAAAACATGAACAACATTGACTTGAATCGGTTGAAATTACCAGTAAAGTACGGAATGTCAAATGAGGGGAAAGATTAAAGAATGCACTTCAAAAAACAAGGAATGCTCTTATGAAATTCACAAAAATGCACGGTATTGGCAACGACTATGTTTATATTAATTGTTTTGAAGAAGAGATTGGTGTACCTGCAAAGCTCGCCCCGATTATCAGTGACCGACATTTTGGTGTGGGGTCTGACGGCCTTATTCTTATCCTGTCTTCTGCGGTGGCCGATTGCCGGATGCGTATCTTTAATGCCGATGGCAGTGAGGCCCAGATGTGTGGAAATGGTATCCGTTGTGTCGCGAAATATGTGTATGACAACAAAATTACTCAAAAAAATCCGCTCACTGTGGAAACCCTGGCGGGGATCAAGACTGTCCAGGTTTTTACCGAAAACGGGCGGGTGTCTAAGGCAAGGGTCAACATGGGCAAGCCCGGACTCATGCGATCTGAAATCCCTATGATTGGCAATGAAACAAAGGTAATTGATGAAAGCCTGCCTATTGATAAGAATGTGTCATTCCGGATTACTTGTGTTTCCATGGGAAATCCCCACTGTGTTGTCTTTGTTGACGATCTTGATGGCCTTGATATTTCAAAGTACGGCCCGGAAATTGAGCGCCATCGGGTATTCCCGGAACGGATAAATGTCCACTTTGTCCGAATCCATAACCCGAAGGAGGTCACGATGAAGACGTGGGAACGTGGCTCCGGAATAACTATGGCCTGCGGAACAGGTGCCTCTGCGGTATGTGTTGCGGGTGTTCTTAACAAAAAGACCGAGCGAAATGTCCTTGCACATTTACCAGGAGGCGATCTGGAACTGGAATGGGCAGCAGATGGTAATGTTTATATGACGGGTCCTGCAACGGAGGTTTTTACCGGCGAAGGGACATTTACACAGAAAGGTTAATGGGTCTTTATTCAATGCCCCAGGCAACTAATGGTAAGGACTTGATTGTGCCACTGGTCAAAGACCTTTATAATATTTCAACGCTTCGGGAATTTTATCTCGAATGTCTTCGACCCTTCTCTCTGGCGCTGGATGAGTAGACAAAAATTCGGGAGGTCTTTCTCCCCCCACATTCCCCATTCTTTGCCAGAACGGAATAGCCGTTCGTGGGTCATAATCAGCCTTTGCCATAAGGATAAGACCAATATGATCAGCTTCCAGTTCTTGGCGACGACTATATGGCAGCAGGACTCCCACATTTGCGCCTACCCCATAAGCCTGCATTAACAATTCTTTGGTCATTGCGGGTTGGCTGCTGAGTGCTACCGACAGTGAGGTTGCTCCCAGTTGTGCCAGCAAGGCCTGACTCATCCTTTCACCGCCGTGATTCGCCAACGCATGAGCCACTTCATGGCCCATTACAACTGCCAGACCAGTCTCGTCTTGAGTAATGGGAAGTATTCCGGTATAAACGGCAATCTTGCCCCCCGGCATGCAGAAGGCATTTACCGTTTTATCATCTTCAATGAGGTTGAATTCCCAATGATACGCTTCAAGTTCTTTTTCCATTCCATTTTCACGCATATACCCTTCTGCTGCTGCTGCTATTTTGGTTCCAACGTCGACCACCATCTGTTTTTTTGTTGGGTCAGAAGAAAGCTTCGATTGGGATAATAGCTGGTTATACGCATCAATACTGGAACCAATAAGCTGGCTCTGTGGTATAAAGGAAATTTGCTTTCTTCCCGTAATTGGCACCGTTGAGCAACTGACGAGAAGCATTACGATAATAAGTAACGATAAAAATCTCAATTTAGACATACTAAAACCTCCTTACGAATAACCCGATAGATCAAAAGGATAATAATTGTTGCGCTTTTACAAAAAATACTACGAATTATATTGAATATACAAAGAAACTCTCGGCATAGTCAACAATTTTGTATTGATTTATCGGACGTACCTGGGAAAGGGACGCATTACAACAATTATTTCTTTAACAAAAATATTCGTTCTGAAAGAAAACGGTGCCGTTGCGTACTCCAGTTGTGTGATTATCCCGTAGTGGTTTAGTAGAAGGGCAGAGTAATGCCAAAGTAATGGTATTGGCGCATACGCTCGGACCATCGGATTTGTTGGGTGGGCATTGTTTCAATGCCGTGAAGACTGTCCAAGGTTACTGCGTTTTTTCGTGTCCCTCATGGGTCATAAAATTATTATACAAGTATTTGGCGTAGCCGCAAACCCTCCTGTTTTCTGTTTCCTTCTCTTCCGTATTTTGTTATACTGACGCTATTATTTGTGCTCATCTAAATACTCCAAAAATAAAAAACATCAACAAACGTATTCAATTCAAAACGCATCATCTCGAAAAGAACTCGTCAAATATGAATACCCTAATTTGTCTGAATTCTCATTATAGTACGACACGACTGGTAACAAAAGAAATCCCCAATATGACAAAGGATTCCATGTCAAAGGTACAATCACAACTTTTTCTCCCTCAAAATCTTCACAGAAAGGGTGAAGGTGGGTTGCGTAGTGAAGGGTATTTTAAAAAGTCTTGTGTTGGGAAACCGCTGGTAACCATTATTACCGTTGCACTGAATGGAGTGAATTACATTGAGAAAACTATGAAAAGTGTTATAAACCAGACCTATGATAATGTGGAATATATTGTAATTGATGGTGGTTCTACCGATGGGACGCTTGATATTGTTAAAAAGTATAAAGACAGTATTACTTATTGGATAAGTGAACCTGATGACGGGATAAGTGACGCCTTTAATAAGGGAATTAGCCTTTCTGCAGGGGATATAATCGGCATTCTTAGTGCTGGTGACTGGTATGAAACGGATACCATTGCTCAGGTAGTTTCACATTTCTCTACAGGAAAAGCCGATATCGTACACGGGATGAGTCAATATTGGGATTCTCCAGCAAAAAAAACTCATTTAATTTGTGCAAACCATGATTTATTGCATCGTGAAATGACGGTATGTCATTTAACGGTATTTGCATTACGCAAATGTTATACGTCTATCGGTCTTTTTCGAAGGGAATTTCGCTATGCAATGGATTATGAATGGTTATTACGGGCTAAGGTAAGTGGAATGACTTTCTTGTATATCAATCGATGTCTGGCGCATTCAAGAGAAGGTGGTATTTCTGATAGGAAGTGGCGGAGTGCGCTCTGGGAGGTTGCTCAAGCGAAGTCCATTCATTTCCACGGGCGGATAAATCACCTGTTGTATTTTGTTTATCAGGTTATTAAGGGAACAGTTCGCCGTTATCTAGACCATATCGGCTTGCAGTTTATTACTCGTTTTTATCATACACGCTATTCTTTAACAAAAAAGACAAGGTCAATCGATTGATCCTGGATAAAATTATCTTGCTGATTTCACAAAATAAATTCTCCACGGGAAGGTAATAGGACATAAGCTGCTGATAAATAACCTGGCGTCTCAGGCAGAGATCGGCTTTATGTCCCGGCTAATCAAATGTTTTTGGCGGAATTCCTGATACGCGATTATGGGCTAAATTTCTAAAGGGGGGAATAAATGATCTTTAAACAGCTAAACAAGATTGCATGTAAAACCTACCTCGTTGGTTCTGAAGCGACAAAAGAAGTAATAATCGTGGATCCTGTGCTGCCGCAGGTAAACGAATACGTGTCCCTTCTTAAAGATGAAGGGTTAAAACTAACCCATGTGCTGGATACCCATACTCACGCAGACCACCTCTCCGGCGCCGGAGCGCTTGTTGATCACACGGGCGCTGTATACGTCATGCACCAAAATTCCCCTGTCCGCTGTGTGGGCTTCCGCGTTCCTGACGGGTTCGACTGTCACTTGAGTGATATGCCCGTGAAGGTCATGCACGCACCCGGCCATACGAAGGACAGCATGTGTCTGATCTTCCCAGACCGCATCTTAACCGGAGATACATTGTTTTTAGACGACGGTGGGGCAGGACGCACCGATCTGCCCGGAGGGGACGCCGGCGAACACTGGGAATCTCTGCAAAAGATCATGAAATTACCTGATCATTTAGTCGTATATCCTGCCCATGAGTATCGTGGCCGGGAACCATCCAGTCTGGGTGAGCAAAAAAAGCGTAATCCGAATTTACAATCCCGCCCGAAAGAGGCATATATCAAATGGCTTACCGACATGAAGCTCGGTCCGGCCGATTGGATGAATGATGTGCTTAAGGCCAATTATGCCTGCACCCGTGATCCCAGTGCAACGCATATCCCGACTGATACCCCCTCGTGTGAAATGAAGGGCACTATGTCCCCTGACCTTATGGAGCAGCAGGTACCCACCATTACCATTGCTGAGGTCAGACGCCGTTTGGGAACGAAACAACTCGATGGCACAGTTATCCTGGACGTCCGGGAACCTGCAGAACTCAAAGGTGAGCTGGGAGTTATTCCGGGTGCGCTGAATATCCCGGTAGGACAGGTGGCGCAAAGATTGAAAGAGCTGGAAAAGTTTAAAGAAAAGGAGATCGTTACCATTTGCCGGAGCGGGGCGCGGGCGCACACCGCTGCCGCTCTTTTGCTGAAAGCCGGTTTCAGAAAGGTACTCAATATGAGCGGTGGCATGACTGCCTTCCGCAAGGCAGAAAAAACACCGCAATGATAGGTTCGAGTATCTCCGGACCGGAAGTCAAATCCAGAGGTATTAGCAGGAAGGATCTGTGCATTGTTCGAGGAATTCCAGATATGCGTGTGCTTCTTCGGAGGTTCGTCCGCACATCTCTTCCCGCGGCCGCAGGCTCAGGCAGACTGCCGGCCTTTCCGGCTTGCCGAAGACAAGGCAGCGATTATCCGGACTGAGTTGCGGACAACGGACGCCGGCAGGTTTTCCGTCCGGCATGCCGGGAATGGAAGACGAAATCGACAGCGCAATACAACATGCCCCGCAACCGATTCTGCAGTTCATGTGATGCCCTCTTATCTTTCCCACTTACCCCGGATTTCCATAACATCCAATCTTAAAATCCCCAGGTTCCGGTAAACCACGGCATTCGACAAAGATTCCTGCCTAATTTTATCAGGGTTGTTCTCCAGGTGTTGTAAGAGGATATCCACCCCATATTTTTTTCCTCTAAGGTTTCTACGAAATGCATTTTCCCCAGAATGATCATCGACCGGAATTTACGTGTACATTCATTAACCAAGCCTTTCTTACCAAAGGGGAATCAGAGGGGATAGGAAAAAAGTTACCAAAAAAGATGGTTATGCAGAGTAAGCGACAAACTGACCTTGACAGAGTTATTTATTTTAGCGGCGATCTTGGGAAATACCGCTCCTCCCTGTTCCATAGTGAAATAATCTGCATTGGAAAAAGCCGTTTTAATGATTGTTTTATCTCAGGTATTTACCAAAGATAATATCCAGTTTCTTTTTGGTGCTTTCTGGAATGAGGTCTTTGTGCGTTACAATGGCATTCTGGACGGCCGTAGCGCAGGTACAGGTTCTTTTGAGTTCAATTTTAGGAATAGCAGCCTTGAGGATTCGTTTTGCGGTTTCGGCGTTTTTATTCAAATTTCCAATAATCATTTCAAGGGTTACAACTTCTTCGCTCACATGCCAGCAGTCATAGTCCGTAGCCATGGCAAGGGTACTGTAACAGATCTCAGCCTCCCTCGCTAACTTTGCCTCCTGGAGGTTCGTCATACCAATAATACTCACTCCCCACTGACGGTAGACGTGTGATTCTGCACGTGTGGAGAACAAAGGGCCTTCCATGCACAAATACGTGCCGCCTTTGTGGGTTTGTGTGCCTGTTGATTTTGCCGCATGATAGAGGGTATCGGCCAGGATGCCACATATGGGGTCGGCAAAACTTACATGACCAACAATCCCTTCTCCAAAAAACGTGCTAATCCTGCCCCGTGTTCTGTCAAAAAATTGATCCGGAATCACGATATCTAAAGGTTTTATTTCCTCCTTCATGCTCCCTACAGCACTGACGGCGATGATGTGTTCTGCGCCCAGCTTTTTCATCCCGTAAATATTAGCTCTGAAGTTTAGCTCAGAAGGTAAAATGGTATGTCCTTTACCGTGTCGTGGCAGAAAGGCTATCCTACGGCCTTCCAGAGTGCCTACGGTAAAACTATCGGAAGGTTTGCCAAACGGCGTTTCAATGGATACAGATTTGACGTCCTTAATTCCTTCGATATTATAAAGGCCGCTGCCGCCAATTATACCGACCATTTGCTCTCCCATGTACTCTTTCTCCTTTTTGTAGCACCTTTTGACACAGAGGTGCAAAAAGTTTGGTTTCTCAAGGCCTGTAAATCCTGAGTGTCTGTGTTGGTAATCAAAAAAACCGGGACGGGTGAATTATGCTAAAAGTTTCCTATGTGTGTCAACAAATAAAAATTGATGTGTTCTGTCTCCGCTGCTATAATCGTGGAAATCGGATAGAATCCTCATCAGCATTCGGCGATTAACCTTGTGCTTTCAAGGGCTCGGAGAAAATTGAAGTTGGATTGAATGTTGCTGAATCAATAGAAGGATCATGTAAAAGTCCTTGTGTTTTTTGAGTATAAAGACGAGGAGTATTTTCCCTGAAAAATCATGAAATAGCATTGTTGCTCGAACGAATTGCCAACATCCTGGAACTCAAAGGCGAAAATACTTTCAGGATTAATTCATACCGAAAGGCTGCGCGGGTAATCGGGGATTTGACAGATGATATTGAAGAGATTGCCAAGGCACGGAAATTGACGGACATTCCTGGTATAGGGGAGGGGACAGCGGAAAAAATTATTGAGTATATTAACACCGGGAAGATGGCAAAATACGAAGAAATTAAGAAGGGGATTTCTGAAGAAACGGTAGCCCTGATGCAAATACCGGGTTTAGGTCCAAAGACCGTAGCGATGTTAAGTAGGGAACTAGGGATCGTTGGGTTGGCTGATCTTGAGAACGCCTTGCGTGAGGGTAAATTAAAAGGGTTATTTGGGATTGGTGAAAAGAAAATTGAAAATATCATCAAAGGCATTGAATTATTCAAGACAAGTCAGCAGCGAATATCTATTGGGATGGCATATCCTATTGTGAAAAGGATTATCACAGGGTTGCAGCATAATTCACAGATTGCGGATATTCAGGCTGCCGGCTCATTGCGGAGAATGAAAGAAACGGTAGGCGATATAGATATTCTCGTATCTGGTGCAAATGGGGCGGATATTGTAAAGGCTTTTGTCGCTATGCCGGGGGTGACTCAGGTATTGGCATCGGGTGACACCAAAGGTAGCGTTCGGGTTGAGGAGTGTGTTCAAGTAGACCTGAGGGTTGTTTCTCAAGATGAGTTTGGTTCAGCGTTGCAGTATTTTACCGGTTCGAAGGAACACAATATCCATCTGCGCGAGATTGCTAAAAAAAAGGGATTCAAGATCAGTGAATATGGTATTTTCCAGGGAGATAAAAAGGTCGGAGGAACGTTCGAAGATGAGATTTACAAAATGTTGGGGATGGACTGGATACCACCAGAACTGCGTGAAAACAGGGGGGAGATTGAGGCTGCTCAGGAGGGAAAATTGCCAAAGCTTATTGAATTCTCAGATATTAAAGGAGATCTCCACAATCATTCCAACTGGAGCGATGGTATTCCTACCTTCGAAGAAATGGCCGCATATGCCATGAAAATGGATTACCACTATCTCGCGGTTTCGGATCATTCAAAGTCGCTTCATGTAGCAAATGGTCTGAAAGAAGAAGAACTGCTTGAAGAGATTGAGGAGATAGACCGGTTGAACAAAACGTTTAAAAGGTTTACGTTGCTCAAATCCACCGAGGTAGACATTAAGGCCGACGGTGCACTGGATTTTTCTGATAAACTCCTGGAAAAGCTGGATGTTGTTGTTGCGTCGATTCATAGTGGTTTTAAGCAGGGAAAAGATAAGATTACCGGACGCATGGTTGCGGCAATTCATAATCCATACGTGAATATTATTGCCCATCCTACAGGCCGTTTGATCAGTAAACGTGCGGGATATGAAGTAGATATGGATAAGGTAATTGAAGCTTGTTTGGAGACCGGTACCGCTCTTGAGATCAATTGCTATTATGATCGGCTCGATCTGAATGACATCAATTGCAGAAAGGCAAAGGAGGCGGGAGTTGTGGTTGCGATTAGTACGGATGCCCATCATCTGGATCAAATGTGGATGATGGAATTAGGTGTGGGGATAGCGCGCAGAGGATGGCTGGAAGCCAAAGATGTATTAAATACGCTTCCCTTTGAGAAAGTGAAAGCTTTTTGCATGAAAAAGAGGAGGTAGGGGGGGCTGCCCAGCAGGACGTTCATGCCAGGTTCCAAGGCAGATAATCAGGGGGTAAGCCTTGCCGTATGCTATGATTCGGAAAAGACAGGTTTTTTCTTATAGGCGATTGAGCGAATAAAATTGTTGTAAAAAAGTAGTGGCGCTATGAATCAGTTTGGGTTTTTATTCAAAATCGGGGGGAGATGTTAAATGGATGACCACATATATAAAGTAATTGAATTGGTAGGTACTTCTACAACGACGATGGAAGAGGCTATTCAACACGCACTTTCAAGGGCTTCGGAGACCTTACGCAATATGCGGTGGTTTCAGGTCGTCGAGACTAGAGGGCGTATTGAAAATGGCAAGATTGCCCGCTGGGAGGTTATACTCAAGGTAGGATTCGCGCTGGAGGACACCCTTTAGTCGTTGGGTATGCTGTTTGGTTGTGGACACGACTGAGAATTAAGAGAAAGGATTTTGATGAAATTGCTGTTTGTTCTGAGGAATCTTTTTTAAAAAGAATTTTGTATTTGCAATTAAAGGTTTTTTTAATATAATTGCCTTTGTACTCGAAGTGAAAAAAATAAATTTTTAAGAAAATTTTATTTTTTTCTTGATTAATTTATAAACGAGTATATAATAACCGATCTCTGAATGATAAGTAGTTAGTTTGCTCTTTTAAAAAATATAGAAGTCAAATGCGTGCGAGTAGTGCTGCTGATGTAAAATCAGCTTTTTGAGTTCATAAGAAGTTAAGATCTCTGGGCTATGCTTGGAGCCTTTATAATGTATAATTTATGAAGGGTATGATCTTGGCTCAGAACGAACGCTGGCGGCGTGGATTAGGCATGCAAGTCGAACGAGGGAGTGCCTCGAAAGGGGCGCAAACCGAGTGGCGTAAGGGTGAGTAATGCATTGATAACCTGCCTTTGAGATGGGAATAACAACGTTCCAAGCAATTGGGGCTACCGAAAGGGTTGCTAATACCCAATAAAACTATTGCTGCTATTGGTAGTAATAGTCAAATAAATGGGGTCGAAAGATTTCATTTGCTCGAAGAGGGGTCAATGTCCTATCAGCTAGTTGGTAGAGTAATAGCCTACCAAGGCAAAGACGGGTAGCCGGCCTGAGAGGGTGGTCGGCCACACTGGGACTGAGACACTGCCCAGACTCCTACGGGAGGCTGCAGTCGAGAATCTTTCGCAATGCCCGAAAGGGTGACGAAGCGACGCCGCGTGCGGGAAGAAGGCCTTCGGGTTGTAAACCGCTGTCGGGAGTTAAGAAATGCAAGGATGTTAATAGCATCTTTGTTTGACTAAGGCTCCGGAGGAAGCCACGGCTAACTCTGTGCCAGCAGCCGCGGTAATACAGAGGCGGCAAGCGTTGTTCGGAATTATTGGGCGTAAAGAGCACGTAGGCGGCTGTGTAAGTCGGTTGTGAAAGCCTTCCGCTTAACGGAAGAACGGCATCCGATACTGCATAGCTCGAGTGCGGGAGGGGAGAGTGGAACTTCTGGTGGAGCGGTGAAATGCGTAGATATCAGAAGGAACACCGGCGGCGAAGGCGACTCTCTGGCCCGTAACTGACGCTGAGTGTGCGAAAGCTAGGGGAGCAAACGGGATTAGATACCCCGGTAGTCCTAGCCGTAAACGATGGGCACTAGGTAGAGGGGTTTTGATTATCTCTCTGCCGGAGCTAACGCATTAAGTGCCCCGCCTGGGGAGTACGGCCGCAAGGCTAAAACTCAAAAGAATTGACGGGGGCTCGCACAAGCGGTGGAGCATGTGGCTTAATTCGATGCAACGCGAAGAACCTTACCGGGGTTTGACATGATGGAAGTAGGAGCCCGAAAGGGCAACGAACGGTATCCAGTCCGTAACTATCACAGGTGTTGCATGGCTGTCGTCAGCTCGTGTCGTGAGACGTTGGGTTAAGTCCCCTAACGAGCGAAACCCTTGTCTTTAGTTGCCAACAGGTCATGCTGGGTACTCTAAAGAGACTGCCGTCGTCAAGACGGAGGAAGGTGGGGATGACGTCAAGTCATCATGGCCCTTATATCCCGGGCTGCACACGTGCTACAATGGTCGGTACAAAGGGATGCTAAACCGCAAGGCGGAGCGAAACCCAGAAAGCCGATCTCAGTTCAGATTGGAGGCTGAAACCCGCCTCCATGAAGTAGGAATCGCTAGTAATCGCGGATCAGCTACGCCGCGGTGAATATGTTCCCGAGCCTTGTACACACCGCCCGTCAAGCCACCCAAGCAAGATGCACCCAAAATCATTGGCCTAACCAGCAATGGAGGGAAGTGCTTAAGGTGTGTTTTGTGAGGAGGACTAAGTCGTAACAAGGTAGTCGTAGGAGAACCTGCGGCTGGATCACCTCCTTTCTAAGGAGTTTTTCATGCCTGCTTCGCACGCAATGGCTTCTAGATTTTGGATTGTGGGCCCAAAGGGATGAGAGAGGTTATGTTGGGCCTATAGCTCAGTTGGTTTAGAGCATTCCCCTGATAAGGGAAAGGTCAGTGGTTCGAGTCCACTTAGGCCCACTATCTAAATATTGGAATATACAGGGGGATGTAGCTCAACTGGGAGAGCGCTGCCCTTGCAAGGCAGAGGTTGGCGGTTCGACCCCGCTCATCTCCACCACTTTAGGTCAACTTAATGATTTAGGGTGTGATTTAAATTTATTGTTCTTTGAAAAATGAATACTTAACGGGTAGCAATTTGATCCTCAATTGCGGATTAAATAAGATGGCATAAATTGTCAAGCTATGAAGGGTACATGGTGGATGTCTAGGCGCTGAGAGGCGAAGAAGGACGTGGAAGACTGCGATAAGCTTCGGGGAGCTGTCAAACGAGCCTTGATCCGGAGATTTCCGAATGGGGAAACCTGTCATGGGTTTAAGCCATGACATCGGTATTTGAATATATAGAATATCGAAGGCAACGGAGAGAAGTGAAACATCTCAGTAACTCCAGGAAGAGAAAGAAAGTTCGATTTCCTCAGTAGCGGCGAGCGAAAGGGAAAAAGCCCAAACCGGTTTGTGTGTCAAACCCTTGTGTGTTGCACAATCGGGGTCGTGGGGATTGCATTAGACAGGACAAGGACTGTCTGGAAAGTTAAAAATGTAGCTTTTAGCTGAATAGTGCAGGAAAGCCTAACCATAGAAGGTGATAGTCCTGTAGGCGAAAAAAGTTACACTTTCTTTGCAATTTCCCAAGTAATACCCGTCTCGCGAAAGCGGGTGTGAATTAGGGGAGTCCACTCTCTAAGGCTAAATACTAATCAGCGACCGATAGCGCACAAGTAGCGCGAGCGAAAGATGAAAAGCACCCCTGTTAGGGGGATGAAATAGAACCTGAAACCGTGTACTTACGAGCGGTGGGAGCATTATAATTTTATAATTAATAAAATTAGTGTGACCGCGTGCCTTTTGCATAATGAACCGGCGACTTACTGTGTATTGCTTGGTTAAGTCTTTTGAAAGACGGAGCCGTAGCGAAAGCGAGTGTGAAATGCGCGATTATGTAGTGCATAGTAGACCCGAAACCAGGTGATCTACCCTTGGTCAGGATGAAACGAATGTAAAAGTTCGTGGAGGTCCGAACTCATTTACGTTGAAAAGTGATGGGATGAACTAAGGGGAGGAGTAAAAGTCTAATCAAACTTGGTGATAGCTGGTTCTCCTCGAAATAGCTTTAGGGCTAGCCTTGTGTAATTAAACAATAGGGGTAGAGATACTGAATGAGTATTGGGGTCCACCAGACTACCAAATTCAATCAAACTCCGAATACTATTGTTTGTACCACAAGAGTCAGACTGTGGGGGATAAACTTCATTGTCGAGAGGGAAACAACCCAGACCGACAGCTAAGGTCCCTAAAATAGACTAAGTGATAAAGGAAGTGAGGGTGCTGTGACAGTTAGGATGTTGGCTTAGAAGCAGCAATCATTTAAAAAGTGCGTAATAGCTTACTAATCGAGCATTCTTGCGCCGAAAATATTACGGGACTCAAGTCTATTACCGAAGCTTCGGATTTTTGCGCCTATGCGTAGGTGCATAAGTGGTAGGGGAGCGTTCTATATCAGACTGAAGAGGGACTGAAAAGACCCTTGGACGAAATAGAAGTGATAATGCCGGTATAAGTAGCGATAATATAAGTGAGAATCTTATTCGCCGCAAGCCTAAGGTTTCCTGGGGAAGGTAAATCCGCCCAGGGTTAGCCGGAGCCTAAGTTGAGGCTGAAAGGCGTAGACGATGGACAACAGGTTAATAATCCTGTGCCACCGTAGTAGCGTTAAGCATGGGGGGACAGAAATGTGAAGGTTAGCAAACCCAGTAGACACGGTTTGTTCAAACCGTAGGTGTGCCTCAGGAAAATCCGGGGCATAAAACACCAAAGGTGAGTACGTGGGCGTATGCCTTAAAGTAACTGGAGCATTTTTCAAGAAAAGCCTCGTTTGCGAGCTATTATGGTGTCCGTACTAAAACTGACACAGGTAGGCGGGGAGAGGATCCTAAGGCGCTCGAGAGAACCCTCGTTAAGGAACTCGGCAAAATTACTCCGTAACTTCGGGAAAAGGAGTGCCCCGAGCAATCGGGGCCGCAGAGAATAGGCCCGGGCGACTGTTTACTAAAAACACAAGTCTCTGCTAAGATTTAAAATCAACGTATAGAGACTGACGCGTGCTCGATGCCAGAACGTTAAGGGGATGGGTTAGTGTTCGAAAGAATGCGAAGCTCAGAACCGAAGCGCTGGTGAATGGCGGCTCTAACTATGAGAGTCCTAAGGTAGCGAAGTTCCTTGTCAGATAATTACTGACGTGCATGAATCGCGTAACGACTTGGGTACTGTCTCAACGAGGGACTCGGCGAAATTGTAGTCGTGGTGAAGATGCCACGTACCCGCGGCAAGACGGAAAGACCCCGTGAACCTTTACTGTAGCCTATTATTGGGTTTTGGCACAATATGCGTAGGATAGGTGGGAGACTATGAGGTCTTGGTTCTGGCCAAGACAGAGTCGACGTTGAAATACCACTCTTATTATGTTAAAATTCTAACTAAATTCCGTGAATCCGGGTTTGGGACAGTTATAGGTGGGCAGTTTGACTGGGGCGGTCTCCTCCCAAAGAGTAACGGAGGAGTCCAAAGGCTTCCTCAGTGCGCTTGGCAACCGCACGAAGAGTGTAAGGGCAGAAGGAAGCTTAACTGTGAGACTTATAAGTCAAGCAGGTGTGAAAGCAGGGCCTAGTGATCCGGTGGTTGTGTGTGGAAACGCCATCGCTCAACAGATAAAAGGTACTCCGGGGATAACAGGCTTATCGCCCCCGAGCGTCCATAGCGGCGGGGCGGTTTGGCACCTCGATGTCGGCTCATCGCATCCTGGGGCTGGAGAAGGTCCCAAGGGTTCTGGAGTTCACAGATTAAAGCGGTACGCGAGCTGGGTTTAGACCGTCGTGAGACAGGTCGGTCCCTATCTGTCGTGGGTGTTCGATATTTGAAGAGATCTGTCCTTAGTACGAGAGGACCGGGATGGACGTACCTCTGGTGCACCAGTTGTCGTGCTAACGGCATAGCTGGGTAGCTAAGTACGGAAAGGATAAATGCTGAAAGCATATAAGCATGAAGCCTACTCTAAGACTATATATCGTTTTCCTATTAGGAAGAGAGACACCTTGAAGACTACAAGGTCGATAGGCCAGAGGTGTAAGTGTAGTAATACACTAAGCTGACTGGTACTAATAAGTCGAAAAGCTTGACTTTTTTATTTTCTTCTGATCTGCAATTGATAGTATCAATTGTTACCGTTAAGTACTTCATGATATTTTTTTCCGGTGGGCATAGTAAGAAGGAAACACCCGTTCCCATTCCGAACACGGTAGTTAAGCTTTTTACGCTGATGGTACTGGCGAAAGCCGGGAGAGTAAGTCACTGCCGGGAATATTCTTAAAAACCCGTCCCGATTTTCGGGATGGGTTTTTTGTTTAATACAGAATATATTATAAAAATAAATATCATTTGAAAGGTAGATATGCTTTCAAAAGAAGATATATTCCGAGAATTTCTCGAGTCAAAAAATTTAAAATTTACCACGGAAAGACAGGCAATACTTGAACGGGCATTTGCAAACCATAAGCATTTTGAAGCAGACGAGTTACTCGTTGACCTTAGGCAAAATAAGCTGAAAATTTCAAAGGCTACGATTTACCGTACCCTTTCTTTGCTTGTAAAAAGTGGCTTATTGAGAGAAGTGATTTTTGGTGAACGGCATGCGCACTATGAGCAAGTATACGGACATGAGCACCACGATCATCTTGTCTGTAATGGCTGTGGAAAAATAATTGAGTTCGTAGAGAATAGGATTGAAAAATTGCAGGATGAAGTTTGCAGAAGAAACAAATTCGAACCGGAATCTCACCGATTACAGATTCAGGGTTTCTGTGAAGATTGCAAAAAAATGACGTGAGCTGAAAAGTAACAGATAAAATTCCAAAAGCGGAGGTGTCGGTTATGTCTCAAGTATGCGTAATGTGCGGGAAAAAAACCCGTGTGGGAAATCAGATAGAACGCAGAGGTTTAGCCAAATGGAAGGGTGGTGTGGGAAAAAAGATTACCGGTAAAACGAAAAGGAAGTTTAAGATAAACCTGCAAAGGGTGAGGGCGAATGTAGAAGGTACGGTAAAAAGAATCAAGGTTTGTACCCGATGTATTAGTGCAGGCAAGGTAACAAAGGCTTTATAATAAAAAAATAGATTCGTTAGTCTTGGGTATGCAGATCGACAAGAAAGACATTGAATATATAGCCAATCTTTCCAGAATCGACCTTTCTGAGATTGAAAAAGAGACCTTTGTTTATCAGCTCCGCGATATTTTATCTTACATTGAAAAGCTTAACAGGTTGAATACTGAAACTGTTAGACCATTGTCATCTGCTGTTACTGCAACCAATGTCTTTCGGGACGATACGTTGGAATCATCCCTCCCTTTTGAAGATACCCAGATGAATGCTCCTGCCGTGCATGGTGTGTTTTTTAAAGTACCAAAGGTAATTGAATAACGATATTTGAGATAAGAGAAGTATCTTTGAGACTTTCTGAATACACAGCACTTCAAATAAAAACAAAAATCATATCCAGAGAAATACGTCCGATAGACCTCACTGAGCATTTCATAAATCGGATTAAAAACATTGATACCGATGTTCAGGCATATCTCACAATAAATGAAGAAGACGCTATAAAGAGGGCAACGCAACTAGAGAAAAAGATTGAGAACTCCGGGAATATCGGTCTCCTTGCGGGTGTCCCTATTGCTGTTAAAGATAATATTTGCACAAAAGGTTTATCCACAACTTGTGCCTCAAAAATCCTCAAAAATTTTATCCCGCCGTATGACGCCTTCGTAATTAAGCGTCTAAAAGAAGAAGATGCTATAATACTGGGAAAAACGAATTTAGACGAATTTGCGATGGGGTCATCAACGGAAAATTCTGCTTATAAAATAACAAGGAATCCCTGGAATTCTGAATATGTCCCGGGTGGTTCGAGTGGCGGTTCGGCAGCAGCTGTGGCCGCAGATTTATCCGTCATGGCTTTAGGTTCGGATACCGGCGGTTCTGTCAGGCAGCCAGCGGCCCTCTGCGGTGTTGTTGGGATAAAACCAACCTATGGCAGAGTTTCGCGGTTTGGTCTTATTGCCTTTGGTTCTTCGCTGGATCAAATTGGTACCTTCACGCGGGATGTGAAAGATGCCGCCCTTTTGCTAGAAGTAATTGCAGGTCATGATTCCCATGATTCAACCTCTCTACCTGAGCCGGTTCCTGATTATTTGCGTGAGATTGATTCTGGGGTGCGTGGCGTGCGAATTGGCATTCCCAAAGAATATTTTGCTGATGGTTTAAACAGGGATGTTCATAACGCGCTGAAGGGTGCTTTGAAGAGGTATGAGCAGCTTGGTGCAAAGATTATAGATGTCTCTTTACCACATACCGAGTATGCCGTTGCGGTTTATTATATTGTGGCAAATGCGGAGGCAAGCTCAAATTTAGCACGGTATGATGGTGTCCGGTATGGGTATAGGGCGTCAAAGCCACATGGAATTGTTGATCTGTACTGCCGTACCCGGTCAGAAGGATTTGGCACCGAGGTGAAACGACGCATTATGTTGGGTAACTATGCACTGAGTTCCGGGTACTATGACGCTTACTATCTGAAGGCATCAAAGGTCAGGAGTTTGATAAAAAATGATTTTGACGTTGCCTTTCAGACAGTTGACTGCATCATTTGTCCAACGTCGCCAGTCCCGGGTTTTAAGATAGGTGAACGTGCAAAAAATCCTTTAGAAATGTATCTTTCTGACATTTATACCATACCTGCAAATCTTGCAGGTATTCCAGGCATTTCTCTTCCCTGTGGTTTTTCACAAGAAGGGTTACCCATCGGTATGCAGATTCTTGGAAAACATCTTGAAGAGAAAAAATTATTACAAATCGCCTACGCCTTTGAGCGGGAAACTGACTTTCATACCAAGAAACCGGTATTGAAATCTTCTTCAGAACAAAGTAGATAACCGAAAGGCCTTTTCCGTATGGAATATGAAGTTGTTATTGGTTTGGAAACTCATGCAGAGTTGGCTACGATAACAAAATTATTTTGCGGATGCAGCACAAAGTTTGGTGCCGGGCCAAATACGCAGGTATGTCCGGTGTGCCTTGGTATGCCGGGCGTTTTGCCGGTAATGAATAAAAAGGCCTTTGAATATGCGTTGAAGGCAGCTATTGCTCTCAACTGTAAGATTGGTGAGTTTACGAATTTCGACCGAAAGAGTTATTATTATCCCGATTTGCCGAAAAATTACCAGACATCACAAAATTATTATAATCTGGGTGTTGACGGCTCTATGCATATTCGTGTGAATGGAACGATGAACAGGATTCGTATTCATAACGTCCATTTGGAGGAAGAGGCAGGAAAGCTGATACATTCTGAAGAATCCGGCGCAGATTATAGCCTCGTTGATTTCAACAGGGCGGGTGTCCCGTTGCTTGAGATCGTGTCGTACCCGGATATGCGGAACGTTGACGAGGTGGAAAGTTACATGCAAACCCTGAGAAAAATACTTCTCTACACGGGAGTGTCTGATTGCAAAATGCAGGAGGGATCTCTGCGTTTTGAAGCAAGTATTTCACTAAGGAAGAGAGGTTCGGAGGCATTGGGTAACAGGGTGGAAATAAAGAATCTGAATTCAATGAAGTCGGTTCTCAAGGCTATTGAATACGAGACAAAGAGGCAGGCCGCTTCTTTAGACAGAGGAGAAGCCATTGAAAGGGAAACGAGATTATGGGATGAAGTAAATGAGAAGAGCGCCCGCATGCGCTCTAAGGAGGAGGCGCAGGATTACCGGTATTTTCCGGAGCCAGACCTGTTGCCGGTGTTGATTGATGAAAAGTGGCTTGATGCAATAAAAGGGACGATACCGGAACTTCCCTTGGCCAAAAAACAAAGATTTATGGAAGGATACAAACTGTCTGATTATGACACCAGCCTGCTTGTCGAAGAAAAAATTCTTGCAGACTTTTTTGAAGACGGTATAAAAATTCTAGATCGCCCGAAGGCTTTTTGTAATTGGATTACGAATGATTTACTCAGAGAGGTGAATGAAAGGAAGCTGGATATTCAACAGTTACCCATCCGTCCGCAACAATTAGCATCTTTAGTTGAAATAGTGGAAAAAGGCACAATAAGTTCTACTATTGCAAAAGAAGTGTTTTCTGAAATGATTCAGACAGGCAGGGACCCTCAGGTGATCATTGAAGAAAAGAAATTGACACAGATTAGTGATCAGGGATTCATCGAAACGGTAATAGGTAAGATTTTGTCAGATAACCCTGCCGCTATTGAAGACTATAAAAAAGGGAAAAAAAACGCCCTCACCTTTTTGGTGGGACAGGTTATGAAGGAAACCAAGGGTAAGGCAAATCCAAAAGTGGTAAATGAACTTTTGCAGAAAAAAATAGATGCGTGAATCATGGTCCATGTCACGCCAGAATTCCTATACTTGCCTTCTGCCTTCTGCCTTCTGCCTTCTTGCCGCGAGAAGTACGTTTCATATACCTTCTTCTTTAATTCGTCGGCAGATGCCATCACAAAATGGTGGATTTCTTGTTAATTGGCAATTGCAAAGTATATATTTTCTCTTCAGAATAATTTTAAACATATGAGGTGCTTTCCCGGTTCCTTTGTGTGAACCATCACAAAAAGGCTCGTTTTTCGTGTTTCCACACGCGCACCAATGATAGGTGCCTGGTTCCAACTCAAGTGTAAGAGGCATCTCCTTCTTCATACGTATTTTCTTCCTCGTGCAATAGAGAAGTGTTAATCAGCTCTGTCAGGTGAGAAAAAAGACGCACCTTGATTTTTTTTGCTATTTTTCAGTTTTTTCATCCGCCTTCATTCCTTTATGGAATGTCGTGTAAACAAAAATAGGAATAGCAATCTCTCCCAGGTGTTTCGTAATGAGCGGAAATACATTCTCCCAGCTCAATCCTCCGACGCCTGTAGCGAGTCTTGGTAACGCCAGACTCGTAAATTTTTCCGATTCGACCGCCTTGTGTAAGGCGCGTAAGGTGTGATTGACATATTCCACCCGGGCTCGTCCTGGCTTGGCGCCGTGTCCATACGCAGCCTCCTGGGTGAAAAGATTAACAACCCGCTTACCTTCCGGGCCACTCCATGTCCAGATTTCGCCCACTTTTGGGTGCATCGTATGGCAATGATGGCGAAACTCCTTGTACAATGCCGGCCATTGTTCTCGAAGGCTGAGCGCTAGGACAGAGGTAAAATCATCATTTGGCGCTACCCCGTGGGCAATAACCTCTGCTCGTGTGAGAAGAATATCTCCGGCTACTTCATAGATCATATGTCATTCCTTCTTTTTCCGTGGTATTGAAAGTAAAGTAAAATAAAGGTGCGTTCGTTCTCATGATTATCTGGTTCGTGCACGCTCGCCCCTTGACAACGAGATAAAATAGGGCGGTGGATTGGAAAAGTGAAATATCGTGCTCACATCTGTGTTGTTATGACAAGACAATACAAGGTTCAAATCTGTTTCCAGCCCTTTTAAAAATGCCGAATACAAAGTTAATTGCATTCAGAAACAGGCTGCACCCAGTAAAGAATCATGGAAATTTACTTATTCATCAAAATATTACTGTAGCAAAAGCAAAGAAAATTGCAAGTGTTTTTGTTCTATCTGCCCTCATAATCTTTCTCCTCCAGGATGTCAAGGAATGAATGGTATCGTTATTTCGTCGTTTACACGGATGAACTTCGCATGGCTATGTAAAATTATCTTTGTCAGGTATTTTTCATGCTTAAAGAAACAGCGTGTGTCAGCATCATGACCCTTTCCGCCTCTTCAATGGTTAGTGTTCCCGTACCGCAACTGGGGGTAATGATAGACCTTTCCTGGATTAATGTCCTGGAGATACCTTTCCTAACGAGAAATTGTATGCCTTCTTCCAGTCTCTTCGCCAGGTCATTCAGAGAAGTGGTGTTTATCTTGTGTGAAGTCGGAACAATGCCCCAGGCCATATAGCCGCCCCGATCAAGAAATGCCTGTATCTCACGCCAGAACATAAGATATTTATCCATGAATTCATAGGCATCAAAACTGATAATGTCCACCTTTGAATCCATAAGCATCGCCCAGTCCGTATTGCCGCAACAATGCGTGCCGGTGAGGCCGCCATGGGACTGAATGGTTTCGTAGACCTCGTTTAGGGCTCTGATAGCCCTTTCTCGGCTGATGTTCATAAATGCCGAACCGAAGCTGGTAAGATACGGTTCATCCGCGAAGATAATGACCGGCAGGCCATACCGGGATAGCTTCGTAAACTGCCAGTATGCCTTCATCGACATCAGCTTGATGACTGCATCAAAGAACTCCTCGTTGTACAGTGCTGTAATGCCGGTGGAAAGCTTTAAAGAACCCGCCAGGGTGATCGGGCCAACGACCTGCCCTTTGAGTGCGCGAAAAGAATTTTGTGGCGACTTGTTAAGCCGGTCAATCATTGCATAAAATCCTGCAGCACATCCGGGACTTATGTGGAACAGCCTCGGGTCGTTTTTTAAATAGTCTTCGTAAAAACCAGCCAAGGCGCCGGATGAATCGCCTGAAATTTCGATGCTTACGGTTTTGCCATCTCCATGGATTTTAAGGCAGGGAAGGCCTTCGGTATACTGGATGCACATCTCTTCTTTGGCGCTGATTTTTGGTAACTGCGGCCAGCAGGGTATTTCGGGGAGCGACTTAAACATGAGTTCACAGGCCGTCTCGATGTTGGTATGCGGGAGGCTTCCAATCGCAGTGGCTGAGAAATTGCCCTTGAAATTTGTTAGCATAAATGGCTACTCTCCTTCTCAGTAAATTTCTAAATAAAATAGTATTATTACAAAATAGAATGCTAAAAAACCACTTCTTTTTTGCCGGCAGAAGAATATTTTTTAACGAGAAGAAGCAATGGGACTGAAGCGCATTGTGTTACGACGGAGAATACAACGAGGGCGACAAGGGAGAAATCATACAAAATTCCCATGGATGCACTGCCGAGAAACCAGAAGATGCCGTATCCTGCATTGAAGATCCCGTAACCCGTGCCACGTCTGGCTAAGGGAACCATTTCCGCAATAGCCGCCCGCATAATGGATTCCTGCGCCCCCATACCCATACCCCAGAGCGCTACACCGATGATGGCAACGGAGAAATTTCCGAAAAAGACCAGCGGCGCAAAGAGCATGGAAAGGAGGGAAGCAATGATGAGTATGGAAATGCCGTTGCGGTCAAACAGATACCCGAAGAAAAGCGCCGCAATGGCATCTACGCCCATTGCGATAGCATAGAAGAGCGGAATCCAGGTGTCAGAAGCAACGGATGCTTTTCTGAAGTGATATGCAATCAGGGGAAAGTCTGCATAGCCTGCGGCAATGAATGCAACGGCGATGAGATAAAGCCAGAATTTTTTGGGGAGTCCCTTTGCCTCCAGCTCTGGCTGAGGTACTTCTAAATTTTTCGGTTGAGGATAGAACCACCGCGCCGCCAGGAGTATGCTCAGAGTGATGCTTGCGGGCACAAAGAGGATGGCGTAACCGGTCCGATACCCCGCCCGGAAATAAAGAACTCCTGCAACCGTGAGCGGGCCGAGCACGGCGCCAATCTGGTCTAATGCCTCATGTAATCCGAAGCCCTTTCCCCTGCCGATTTCCCTGGTCGCGTGGGAAAGCATGGCGTCACGCGCCGGAGTCCGGATGGCCTTGCCGATACGTTCCATGACCATGAGCACGACGGCGATTTCCCAGCGTCCCGCCAGGGCCAGGGCCGGCACTGCCAGCATATTCAGGGTGTAGCCAAACAACGTAATTGCCCAGTATCTCCCGATTTTGTCGCTCATATAGCCAGAGACAAGCCGCAGGCTGTATCCGATCAATTCCCCAAGCCCTGCGACAAATCCGACCGTCGTTGCGCTTGCCCCAAGCAAGGCAAGAAACGGGCCATTAATACTCCTGGCGCCCTCGTAAGTTACATCGGCAAAGAGGCTCACGACACCAAGCAAAATGATAAATTTCAAGGCGGCTGTTTTTTTTGTGCGGCTGGTGTTGCCTGTGTCTGAAAGTGCATGGTTGCTCATGATCGTATTTTCTTGTAAAATCTACTTCCTTTAGCAAGTTTCTTTGCAACCCCCTCACCCTCTTTGTTAAGTGGGACGCTCTGGAATCCTTAGTGTCAGGCGCAAAAGGACACATACTAATAAATTTAAAATGTTGAGTCAAGCAAGTTAAAGATGGTATAGTATTTTTATGGGTGAATTTTCCTTTATAGAATGGATCCGGAAACGGCAAAAAAGACGCAGGGACGTTGTTTTGGGGATCGGAGATGATTGTGCCGTCATAAATGTTTCTTCAGACAGGTTGTGTCTCATTACCACTGACATGCTGGTAGATGGCACCCATTTCGATCTGAAAAAATGCACCGTTCAGGACGTCGGCAGGAAGGCAATTGCCTGCAGTATCAGTGACATTGCAGCAATGGGGTGTCAACCCACCGTTGCCGTGATTTCGATCTGCTTCCCTGACCATACCACGGAAGCATTTGCAAGGAAGCTTTATAAAGGTATTTGGGACATTGCTGATACCTATCATATCGAAATCGTGGGAGGGGATATTATCAGCGGCCGCAGCCCCTTCTGTATTAACGTTACCATGCTGGGCAGGGATGATGGGCTAAAACCCATCAGGCGTTCTGGAGCAAGGGTAGGGGATGCGATTCTGGTAACCGGTATGCTTGGGGGGGCAATTCTCGGTAAGCATCTCTCTTTCGAACCGCGGTTAAAGGAAGGGGTCGCATTAAACAAAAACTTTTCTATTCACGCCATGATTGATATCAGTGACGGGTTGACGGCGGATTTAAATCACATCCTGGAGGAGAGTGGCGTGGGCGCTGTCTTGTATGAAGATCAAATTCCCGTCTCCCCTGCAGCAGTTGAGCTATCAGTGGAAACAGGGCATACTCCGCTGTATCATGCATTATCTGATGGTGAGGACTATGAATTGCTGATGACGGTATCACCCGCCCAAGCAAAAAAGATCGTGTCGTCTGGATTGCTTGGTGATGTGAAGGTAAGTTGCATTGGGGAAATCGTCAGAGGGCGCAGTGTTCGGATGAAGTTTTCTGCCGGCGCTATCCGCCGTATAAAGCCGCACGGATACGAGCACCTGCAGTGACAGCGTGGAGGGATTGCAAACAATGAAAAAGATGAACCTTTTTACATTGCGATAATAAAAGGTCTGCGCTGACATGAATGAAAAAGGATTGATTTTTAGAAGTACAAGCACGGAAGAAACCGTTGAGTATGGCAAAAGGCTTGGTATGTTATTGTCGCCGGGGGATGTTGTTGCCCTTATAGGCGAGCTTGGTGCCGGGAAGACGACTCTGGTAAAGGGGGTTGTCCTGGGACTGGGCGTTACGGATGTGCGCGCGGTAAAAAGTCCCACATTTTCATTGGTGCATACATACCGAGGGCGTATGCCGGTATATCATTTTGATGCATACCGCCTGAAAGATTCTCAGGAGATGCTGGACATCGGAAGTGATGAAATGATCTATGGAAATGGCGTGGCTCTTGTGGAGTGGGCAAATAATGTGCCCGGATGCCTGCCGGAGGCATGTCTGAGAATAACGCTATGGGCGATTTCTCAGCATGAGAGGACTATTGAGATGTGGGGTTCCGGAAGTCGCTATGATAAAATAATAAATGATCTATCATAGCCAAGTTTTTCGCAAGGCAATATCATTTAAATAAGACAATGTGTCGCCCTTTCAGGGCTAAAAATATCATCAAAGCATTAAATCTTTATCCCAGTGCTATCACCTTGGGATATATTTTGTCAGCCCTTCTGGCTTTGCCACGGAGAGAAAAGTTTTTCATAAAGTCATAATGATAATTCCATAGCGCAGCAAGGCCGCAACCAATTCTCCGTTGTGAAAGCGAGGAAATTGCTTCGGGAAAAGCCCTCGCAAGGACAGCGACCATGCACTTTGATGGCATACTGCACGTTGTCATTGCGAGTGAAGCGAAGCAATCCTTCTCTTATAAATAAACAGTACCTTCTGGTAAGGGATAAATAGGGTTGCGAAAAAACTTACAAAAAAAAGAAGTTTTTACACAGTAATATTATAACGCAGCACAGCCGCACCCAATTCCCCCTTGACCCGACTTTCGCAATTCGAGGGGTATGCAACCCGCTAAGCCAGTAAAATCAAGGGGCCATGTAAGAAGGTCGGCACTACAGACCGACCTGCCCTGATGCGTAAACCTTGGGCGGCGGTTGTTCGGGAAGCGTTAGTCCCAACTGCGCCAAAAGGAGGGCAACATCCTTCTCCGGCTGGGTATAACGGCTCATGACAATATGACGGCCATACGTGGTCGGTAAATGGACGTCTATCATTTGAATGCCCGACAGTTTTTCCAAAATCGCTTCAGACGTCAGCCCTCCGGCTCTCCCCCGCGCAAGATTGCGCAACGTCGTGTGGAGACAAAAAGCCAAAAAGGAGACAAAGATATAGGCTTCAATTCTCCGCTCCAATTGATGCCATAGGGGGCGGAGGGAAAGAGACCCCTTCAAGTCCTTAAATGCCTGTTCTATCCGTATCAACAGCAAATAATTTTCCCAGACGGTTTCTGGCGCGGCGACCTGCGTGTTGGAACGAAGCAAATAACGCCCCTCGCGCCGATACGCCTGCCTCAGGCGTTTCCGATCCAAACTGAACCGGAACGTATTTTCATTGATCGGCTCTCGCGGTTTGGGAATGGAGATCGTAACCAGCCTGAAGTCTCGTCCGGCTTCTTTCTTTAACGCACCAAGATGCATGAGCAGGTCATCGCGCGTGAGGGCTTTTCGATTGCGAAGTTCGCGCAAGCCCACCCACAGACGTCTGAGTCTGCGCCTACGCATGGCACGCTCCTTAGACACCCGGTCATGGCTTTCCACGTAAACGTAAAACTCCGATTCCTGCCGAAGAACTTTCACGCGGACGCTCTCCCTCGCCCGCATCCAGGTTTGTTCGAGTAGCGGTTTTTCTACTCTCGTCAAATGCCCCTTCGGAGTCCCAACCAAATAATCAATCCCGCGCTCACGCATCTTTTCCAACATCTCCTCCGTTGGAATACCGCGATCCATAAGCCAGGTGCGCCGGAATTTCCCATACTGCTTTTCAATCCGATCCAGAAATTCCTCCAGCGTTGCGGTGTCTCTGGTATTGCCCGAATACACTTCGTAGGCCACGGGAAATCCTTCCGGAGTCAACACCAACACCAACACCAACACCAACACCAACACCAACGCCACTACCACCTGCACGCAATCCGAACGTTTGTCCCGACTGTATCCAAAACGCTTCTTACTCCCCGATACAGCCGGAGGTGGATCACTTTCAAAATACGTACTCGTCAAATCATACAGCAGTACATCGTACTTCGCCCCAAAGAGCTTCCCCCACTTCTCCTTCACCGTCTTCCGCTGACCCGGCGGCTCTCTACCACGCTCCAATAGCGGTGGGTTTTTCCATCCTTCGTTCGTGTCTTTTCCCGGAGAAACATGCCAACATTTTCTCACGACACCGTGAAGACGTCAAGAGGGTAGGTCGGCACTACAAGCCGTTTTGAAAATTCACCCCTTGAATTGCAAGGGGTTCCCGGCGATACTTGCCCAAAAATAACCTTTTTTGGGCGCGAATTGCGGATGTCGGGCTAACAAAGAAATTGGAGGTATAAAATGACAATTGCAATAAACCTCTCAAAAACACTTGCAATTTTCTTTGCTTTTGCTACAGTAACGGTTTTAGGGAAAAAGACGATTTCTATGATTCTCCATTTGCTGTCGCCTGTTTCTTATTGCAATTAATGAGAGATGACTATGACCAAAAAACTTTTCACATCCTTTGCATTCTTCATGCCGTGGTTGATGCTGGCAGTGCTGGCGGCAGCGCCGCTCCTGGCACAGCAGCATATCGCGCGCCGTCTGGGGCATCCGTCCACGCGCTTTGCCGATCCAGTCCATACTATTGAGGAGTTGCGTGACCGGTTAACCTCAGAAGGGCTCGTTGCGGATATTGATGTTATCCTGAACCTTCACGACGGATGGCAGGGCAGAATTGAAGACTTCCGATATGCGGCAGCGACTGCCCCGGTCACAGCGCTGCAGATTCCGGTCGGCGCCAGCCTGCCGGCAATGTCTTCACGCAAGGATGGCAAACCAATTCTGGTCCGCAACCTGATTTGGGGGGGTGAGGAACCGATCGATGCTTATGAATTCTTCTTTGACTCGAAAGGGCGCCGTTACCGCTGTGTGACGCCTAAAATCTGCTGCAACTTCTGGATTGAAGACCTCGGCCCGGACGGCCGTGCACCCGTTCTGATGATCGAATGTAACACTACGGATGAGGTTCTGGTTCGCCGTCCTGTTCAGGTCTGCCTGACTGTGAAGAATACCGGTGATGCACCGGAGGAGTTGGTTACCGTAACGCTGCCGGTTCCCGATGGTGCGATATTCTCAAAATCAGGCGGAGAGGCCAACACCGCTGCACACCGCGTGATCTGGCGCATTCGCAATCTTGAGCCCGACGCAAGCAAACTCCTCTGCGCACACTTTATCCCGCAGCAACTTGGCTCTCTGACATTTGCATCTGCCGCGCATGGTGCCATCGCCCAGCCGGTGGAAGCGCAGTGCGTTACCAACGTTACCGGCATTCCCGCGGTTTTACTGGAGGTTGTTGATGTTGATGATCCTGTTGAGGTTCATATGCAGGAAACCTATGAAATCAGCGTGATCAATCAGGGTTTAACCACGCTCACCAACGTGAAAATCGTTTGCACGCTGGAGGCCCATCAGGAATTTGTGTCGGGTGCCGGAGCAACGTCCGCTCAGGCGCAGGGTCGTATAATAACCTTTGCGCCACTGTCAACGCTTGCACCAAAAACAACGGCCAAATGGCAAGTCGTTGTAAAGGCCATTGCCGCTGGCGATGTACGCTTTGCGACAGAACTCACGAGCGATCAGTTCAAACGCTCCATCAATGAAACGGAAGCAACCCGGCAATATTGAAGTGCAGGGCAGGGGGGTGATTTCAATCTTGTTATTTCCCAGCATCTCGTCAATGCGTTTCCATAACCGCCCGAAATCTTCCATTGTCATCCTCGCCAAGGTGGCGCCCTTTCCCGCAGGGTGTAATCCTCTGAAAATCTGGTCAATGAAACGGATAAATTCCCGCGCCTCAAAATGCGGCGCCTCTTGCCGTTTTTGGCTGCCCAGTCCTTCCGACGCCGGGATAGGCAACACCACATCATATTTCTGGGAAATTCTGATTGCATTGTGGTCGTATAATATGACGGAAGCATCGAATGCGAATAGTTTTTTGTCCTCCGGGAAACGGCAGAAAGTCTTTATCCGGAGGCCATCGTTTTTGCGCTGATACGTGGGGTATATACCATTTTGATTGGCTGCAAATAGAGAAACAAGGAAAACGATTTTTTGTGCTTTCTTTCCCCGGTTTGATGATATAAAATCAGAAACAGAACGTAAACGGAGCCGTTCGGTAAGGATGTGAATGACAAAAGAATCCGTGTCATCAATCAGGGGTTCAAAGTGCAAACGTGAAATGGCTGGATCCTCAAAAAGAAAATCGGGATGACCGAAGGGATAGGCGGCCTCACAAAAGGGATAACAATAAAGCCAACCGGAGACCAGTGAATGCAGGGAAGACTGATTGTCCTTACGGGGATTGACGGCAGCGGTAAAACGGTGCAGACGAAACTCCTGCACAAACGGTTGCAGGAAGAGGGATATCCAGCCAATATTACCGACTTCCCTCAATACGGCAAAACCTTCTTTGCTGACATGGTCACGAAATATCTGAAAGGTGAATTTGGCAGCGCAGACTCGGTAAGCCCCTACTTGGCAGCGCTTCTTTATGCAGGAGACCGCTGGGAGTGTAAAGATCAGATACGCGGATGGCTCAGGGAAGGCAGAATTATTGTGTCGAACCGATACGTGTGCGACAACATGGCCCATCAGGGTGGTAAAATGAGGGGCGCCGCAGAGAAGGGGGAGTTCTTCCGGTGGCTGGACACCCTGGAATATCAGATATTTGGCGTTCCACGGTCAAATCTCAACATTCTGTTATACGTACCTGCCGAAATTGCTTGCCGTCTCGTTGAAAAAAAGGAGCAGCGCGCCTATCTCGCAGGTGCAAAGAAGGACGTCCATGAGGAGGACATCAACCATCTTCGGTGCGCACAGCAAACATTTCTCGAAATTGCTCAGGGAAAGAAGGACTGGATAACCGTTGATTGCACGGAAAACGGCCAGTTGTTGCCGGAACAAATCATTGCGGACAAGGTGTGGCAGGTGGTGAAAGGCATATTATCATAACGCAGCACAGCCGCAATCAAAAAAGTTCAACCACAAAGAACGCAAAGTTTTACACAAAAATCACAAAGAAAACATTACAGAAAAAAGAAGTTTTTATGGAGTATCTTACCGTACGACTTATGGAAAATTGAAGAGGGTGTCTCTATGGCAAACAGAAAAAAGGTGCTGATTATGGGGGCGGCCGGGCGGGATTTTCATAATTTTAATCTCTGTTTTCGTGACAATCCTGCATATGAAGTCATCGCCTTTACGGCGGCACAGATACCAAATATTGAGGGAAGGCGCTATCCCTCTTCCCTGGCTGGCAAATGCTACCCCCGCGGAATCCCCATCGAACCCGAACAAAAACTGACGTCACTCATAAAGCTTCATGCGATTGATGATGTGGTGTTCTCTTACAGCGATGTGTCGCATGAGTACGTCATGCACAAGGCCAGCCTTGTAAGCGCCTCTGGCGCTCAATTCACCCTTCTGGGCACAAGGCAAACGATGCTCAAGAGCAGTAAGCCGGTTGTGGCTGTTTGTGCGGTAAGAACCGGCAGTGGCAAGAGTCCCGTTTCACGAAGGGTCTGTGAGATTCTCAAAGGAATGGGAAAAAAGGTGGTGGTCGTACGGCATCCCATGCCCTATGGAGATCTTTCCCGGCAGCGTCTGCAGCGGTTCGCTTCATATGAGGATTGTCAGAAGCATGACTGCACCATCGAAGAGATTGAGGAATACGAACCGCACCTGGAACAGCATACCGTCGTCTACGCCGGCGTGGATTATGCAGCGATCCTGGCAGAGGCGGAAAAGGAGGCAGATATTATTGTCTGGGACGGCGGCAACAATGACACCTCTTTCTATGTACCCGATGTTTATATTACCCTTGTTGATCCCCATCGGCCTGGGCATGAGCTTACGTATTATCCCGGTGAAACAAATCTCCTCCTGGCAGATATTGTTGTTATTAGTAAGGAAGATACCGCAAAACCAGAAAACGTACGTCTCCTGAAAGAGCACATGCAGCAGTCGAATCCTAATGCGGCCGTTATCGATGCCGCATTGCCCGTAACGGTTGAAAATGCTGAGCTTATACGGGGAAAACGCGCCCTCGTTATTGAGGACGGGCCAACCCTGACACACGGCGGAATGGCCTTTGGCGCGGGAGTTCTTGCCGCACAACAGTGTCAGGCGGGGGAGATTGTCGATCCGCGTCCCTATGCGACAGGGTCAATTGCCGGAATTTTTGAGAAATATCCACACATCAGTAACCTTCTGCCCGCTATGGGTTACGGGCATGCACAGATGGAAGAGTTGAGGGAAACGATTCAACGAACTCCATGCGACGTGGTAATTCTTGGCACCCCTGTTGACCTGAGGAAGATCATATCCATCGATAAACCCACTGACCGGGTCCGGTATCATTTCCAGGAATTGAGCAAACCCACGCTCAAAGAACTCATTGAAGCAAGGCTGCGATGAAGAGGCGAGTTATTGTCATTGCCTTAGGGGGAAATGCACTGATCGGAGAAGGGCAGCGGGGCACCATTGCGGAACAATTTGAAAATATCCGGAAGAGTCTGGACGGGATCATTTACTGCCTAAAGGCAGGCTTTGAAGTGGTCATCACGCATGGAAACGGGCCGCAGGTAGGGAATCTGCTGCTTATGGTTGAGGCATGCCGGAGTCAGGTGCCGGAGCTTTCCCTGGGCGTCTGTGTGGCAGATACCGAAGGTGCAATCGGGTACATGATCCAGCAATCCTTAACGAATCGTCTCCGAAAGGAGGGAATCGACCGGTGCGTGGTTACGGTGCTGACGCAGGTCGTTGTCGATAAAGATGACCAGGCTTTTTCAAATCCCACCAAGCCCATCGGCCCCTTTTTAAGCAGGGAAGAGGCAGAGCGATTCCGCCGGGAAAAAGGATGGCATATTGCTGAAGATAGCCACCGGGGATACCGCCGGGTCGTTGCTTCACCCAATCCGCTGAAAATCGTTGAGGAGAGGGCCGTAAAGACCCTGTTAAAAACCGGCGACATCGTCATTGCGGCTGGCGGTGGTGGCATTCCGGTAATCACGAACGAAAGCGGGTACCTGGAAGGGGTTGACGTGGTGATTGACAAAGACCTTGCCTCCGCCGTTTTGGCAAGAGATATTCATGCGCAATGCCTTATGATGCTTACGGGCGTTGAACATGTTTTCTTAAACTTTAAACAGCCAAACGAGCAGGCGCTGAGCAGATTCACGGTTAAAGATGCCCGGAAATATTTGCAGGAGGGACACTTTCCGCCGGGAAGCATGGGCCCAAAGGTTCAGGCGGCCATAAATTTTTTGGAGTGGGGTGGAGAACGGGCAATCGTGACATCCATTGATAAGGTCAAAGAGGCGCTGAATGGTCAGGCTGGTTCGATAATTTGCAAAGATTAAGGCAGTATGTCTGACGCGAGAGATGGGAAGGAGTATTGTAGGCGAAGAGGTTTCAGGGCAAGATGCGATTGGCAGGTTAAGTTTCTACCCAGGGATTATTTGAAACCATTTTTCTTCAGAGAAAAACTGGAAAAAAACTTGCATTCAGTTTCCCCCGTTGTAATATTACCTAAATCCTGCAAATGATTTTCGTGTAGCGAAAATCATTTGCAGGATTTAGTGTCTAATAAAAAAATATTTTGACATTTTCGGCAAAAATGTTTTTTTCACGCTGTGTAGGGGCAGGTTTGAAACCTGCCCCTACCGTATTTCTTTTCCGACTCGTTCGGGATGGGTATACGAAAAAAGGTAGAACAACAATTGAATTTTGTCGTTAAACAATCTCTTAAGATAAAGGCAAAGACATGGAAACCAACGAAAAGAATCTCGTGGAAATTTCGGTTATCGGCGAGGTCTCAAGTCCGCAAAGCGGTTCTTCGCCATACAGCATAACCCCTGATGGAAAACCGAAGGTACTGCCCGGCATTGGTGGAATTACGTATAATGTCAAGGTGGGCGACAATGCTGTCCGGTGGGAGGCTGATCATGTAGAACCCTGCGTATCCGTTAAAAACAAGGACCGGGAGGAGAACGGCGCATTAAATTTGTTGTCCTGCATCGGAAACCTTGCCAGGGTGATAACGGGCGATGCAAAAGGCGGTACGGGTGTCGTAACGGGAAAACACGGAGGCATTGAAAACGTGCTGGTTGATTTTGAAGACCGGACTTTGGAAAAGCTTGCGATCGGGGACAAAATACTCATTCGTGGCGTCGGAGTCGGTCTCTCTTTTCCCGGCTACCAGCATATTAAGCCATTGAATATGTCTCCCGGTCTCTTAAAGGCATTACCCATTCGCGAAGACAAAACGAGGCATGTCTTGCACGTTCCGGTGACGCATATCATCCCGGCGGCGATCATGGGTTCAGGTTTGGGGTCTCAGCATTGTTATCGGGGAGATTATGATATCCAGCTCTTTGACAAGCCAACCGTGGAGCGGCACCATTTACAATCGCTGCGGTTTGGTGATATCGTTGCGATTATGGATGCTGACCATACCTTTGGAAGAATTTATAAAACAGGCTCAGTAAGCATTGGCGTGATTGTTCACAGTAATTGCGTAACGGCGGGACATGGCCCAGGCGTAACCACCTTACTTACCTCTGCTGAAGGCAAGATCGTTCCTTCCCTGGACAGTGCCGCGAATATCGGTGTATACCTGAAAATCGGACGGTTTAGAAAAGGAACGACAAGGAAGGTATGAGAGGGGGGTGCTTTCGTCCGGGACTGCTCGTATGAAAATAAGCTTGACTTTTCCTCTATAAGTAATATAATTCTAGACTTTCTGAACAGTATAGTCTCATTTCATTATATATTAACAGGAGAGGAGCCGATTTGTCTACGGTGAGTATTCAGGAATTAGTGGATGCCGGATTTCATTTTGGTCACAGGACCAGCAAGTGGAATCCAAAGATGAAGCCCTTTATCTTTGGCAAGAGGAATTTAATTCACATCATTAATTTACGCGAGACGGTTAAGGGGCTTGTGACCGCATGTAAGTTTTTGACGAATCTTGCCCAGACAAGAAGAGAGGTGCTTTTTGTAGGCACCAAATGGCAGGCGCGGGAAATAACGATCCGTGAGGCGCAGCGTTGCGGCATGCCTTATGTGAGCGAGCGCTGGCTGGGGGGCACCCTGACCAATTTTGATACGATTCGGAAACGGTTAGAACGTCTGGAAGAATTGGAAAATCTGGAAAAAACCGGTGGCATTAATCAGTTCAGCAAAAAGGCTATTTCTTCTCTGAACCGGGAACGGAAAAAGATCCTTACCAACCTTGAAGGTATTCGCAATATGAACTCTCTTCCCGGTGTGCTGGTTATTGTTGATCCAAAGCACGAACATAATGCTGTCAATGAGGCGAAAAAACTTGGAATTCCTACGGTTTGTCTGGCAGATACCGATTGTGACCCTGAAGTGATCGATATTTGCGTCCCGGGAAACGATGATGCTATCCGGTCGATTGATCTCTTTTTGACAAGGACGGCAAGCGCTATTTTGGCTGGAAAAGAACTCATGACTGCCGGTGCAAAGGTTTGACATGAATACAGAAGGTTCAAGGTAAAATCCTTCCAAGTCCTGTAAAAGATAAACGTCTTTGTCCGCTTCCTTACAAGCCTGACTACCGCCTTTATAGAGCATTTCAAAAGGGTTCTGTTTTTGAGTTGTTTTTATGCAAACGAAATTGTCGTAACTGAAAAATAATATATGTTATACTTTTCCGTATAGAGTGGAGGATCTTCGTGGCGGATACAGCGAGTATCATGAAGTTGAGAGAGCAGACAGGCGCAGGAATATTAGAGTGCAGAAACGCCTTAGATGAGGTCAAAGGGGATTTTGAAAAGGCCCTGGAAATTATCAAAAAGAAGGGCATTGTCAAGGCTGCAAAAAAAGAGCAGCGAGTGACTGCGGAAGGCAGAATTGGCACTTATATCCACACGAATGGCAAGCTCGGAGTAATGGTAGAGCTGAACTGTGAAACCGATTTTGTGGCAAAGAATGAGGTCTTTCAGCAATTACTGAAGGATATTTGCATGCAGGTAGCCGCCACAAAACCGCTTGCCGTAAAAAGAGAGGATATTCCCGGACATCTTGTCGAAGAGCAAAAAAAGATATTCAATGAAGAAGCGAAGGGAAAACCCGCGCATATTCTGGAGAAAATTACCAGCGGAAAAATGGATAGTTTTTATAAAGAGAAATGCCTGATGGAACAACCCTTCATAAAAGACAATACGCAGACGATCCAGGATTTATTAGTTGCAAATATCGCAAAAATAGGGGAAAATATCAAAGTTAACCGTTTTGTCAGGTTTGAGGTGGGAGAATGCTAACCGCCGCAGCTATTGTTCTGTCGCGTCGTCCATGAAAAGAGCGCGTCACTATAAACGTGTGTTGTTAAAATTGAGCGGCGAAGGTTTTGGAGATGATGACGGGCATGGGCTTGAGATGGAACGGTTTGTTGCCCTGGCGAAAGAGATTCAGAAACTTTTCCGGACGGGGGTCGAGCTGGCGATTGTTGTTGGAGGTGGTAATATCCTCCGCGGCGCCAAATTCGGCGGTAGGGGCAAATCGAGGGTGCAGGCAGACCATGTCGGCATGATTGCAACCGCTGTTAATGCGCTTCTCCTGCAGGATACCTTAGAAAGATTTGATATTAGCGCCCGCGTCGTCAGTGCCATAGAGATTGCCAATATAACCGAACCCTTCGTATTGCGAAATTGTTTACAGTACTTACAGGAAAAGAAGGTGGTTATCTTTGCCGGCGGGACCGGGAACCCTTATTTTACCACCGATACTGCAGCGGCCCTTCGGGCGGTTGAAATTGGGGCGGATGTCATGCTAAAGGCCACACAGGTTGACGGTGTATATACGGATGATCCGGTGAAAAACGCATCTGCAACATTATATAAAAAACTGAGTTATATGGACGTCCTGAACAAACGGCTGGGGGTGATGGACCTCACAGCGATTTCCTTGAGTATGGAAAATAAATTGCCAATCATTGTTTTCAATATCAATAAATATGAAAACATTGGAAAGGCAATTTCAGGAAAAGCGGTTGGAACGTATATCGGGGAATAACGTGATATGACAAAAGATTTCATATGTAAAGAAGCAAGAACAAAAATGGAAAAGATTGCTGCACACCTGCAGGAGGAGCTGAAGGGGCTGAGAACCGGCAGGGCAAGTACCGGTCTCGTGGAAAATATACGGGTAGAGTGTTACGGCAACCTCTCTCCATTGAAGCAGGTTGCGGTCATTTCGACTCCGGATGCTCAGTCTATTCTGATTAAACCGTACGATGCTTCCATTGTTTCAAATATTGAAAAGGCGATATTGCAGTCCGATGTGGGTTTGACCCCGTCGGTCGACGGGAAGCTTTTGCGTATCCAGATTCCCCCGCTCAACGAGGAACGAAGAAAGAAGCTTTCCACCCACGCAAAAGAGTTTGGGGAGACAGCGAAGATATCGCTGAGAAATGTCAGACATGACGCAAACAAACAGGTGGATAAGGAACAAAAAGAGAGCGTTTTGGCCGAAGATGACGCCAAACGGGCCAAGGACGAGATCCAAAAAATTATCCACGAATATGAAGGTAAACTGAACGATTCGGTAAAGAAGAAGATAGAAGAGATACTCAAGGTATAGGTGTGGAATTCAGACAGCGAAAGAGCATAAATACATATTCTTCCCGTAAAATGAGAAGCGGATGAGATGTAATGGGGGCATAGCTCAGTTGGTAGAGCACCGCCCTTTTAAGGCGGGCGTCGATGGTTCGAGTCCATCTGCCCTCATCATTGTAAGGCAGTTTATAATTCAAAGATACGAACATCTCTAAAAAATAAGGAGTGAAAAAAGCGGTTTTATAAGAAGGCGCCGAAGTGATTTTTTGTTCAGGGTCAGTGGGAAATGTCAGGTTGCCGTTTCATGGCCCCATCGTCTAGCCTGGTCTAGGACAACAGATTTTCGATCTGTGAACTGGGGTTCAAATCCCCATGGGGTCATATTTATAAGGAAAAGCCATGTGATGTAAAAATCACATGGCTTTTTTATTAATAATGTAGAAAACCACGTCCTGTGGGCGTGGTCAGAGAACAACGGCTATGCCAGTAATCCCCTTCGATAAGTATGACGGAACTGGTTTTCGCCATGCCGGTATTTTCCCCAAGAGATGTTCAATTTTGAGTATAAAACGTTGAAAATACAAATAGGCTTACCGCTCATATCTCAAAGAAGCATTTTGGTTGCATGAAAACGAATCGCAGTTAGTTCTACACACTACGGGAATTACTTACAGTTTGCGTAATGAGTACAAATGGCAAACTTATCCCCTTTTAGGGGTTAACCCAAAGCCACCTGCTCCGCGGGTGGATTCTTTACTTTTGATATTTTGCCCTGTTGTGTTAAAAATATGTTTAGGAATTTCAAACTGATGATTTTACCCGAAGGCCAAAACATATTCCTATATCACGTGACTGAAATTGGTAGTGTTGAAATTATTTCGAGCTCCTGATTTCATGGTTTTTACCAGGACTTACGACAATGTTATCCGTCAAGTTAGGACCCTATCACCCATCGCTTGAAGATTCATTCGTGGAAACGATACAGACGCTAAAAAGGGATGACCCATTAGCGCCTCTTGCCGTTGTGGCGCCTACAAACTGGATGCTGCGCCGGCTTCAGGAACGGCTCGCTCAGAGGAATGACGCCGCATTTCTGAATATCGTATGGATGAACTTCTTTACCCTTGCAAAAGAGATATGCAGGCAGTCAGGGGTAGATACCGGTCGGATTATCCAACAAGCAGTTATTTATGAAAGCGTCATCGCGGGATTGCTAAAACAGCAGATGCCACAAGCGTCTCCTTTTCAGAACGTACTGTCCCTGCCAGCCCTCTCCAAGGCCATCTTCCAGGTTATTCAGGATCTGAACGATGCAAACGTTCACCTGGATGTCATGCAGGAGGCCATTCGGGAAGGGTTTGTTGAAGGGGTGGAGATACGGAAACTTTACGGAATCATGCAACTCTTTGACACGTTCAGGCAGAAGGTAAAAACCCTGAATATATCCCACTATGCGGATGTCTATCGCATGGCCGCGGAATGCGTGCCGGACTCTGCCTTTCTGAGGGGGTTTCAGCACATTCTGGCGTATGGATTTTATGACCTTACGGGCGTTGAACAGGATTTTTTCGGAGAAATATTCAAATATCACCCAACGATCCTGTTTCTGCCGTACCGGAAAAAACACCCTGCCTTTGCCTACGTAAAACCCTTTTTCGAATCGTTCGTGCTGGGCATGGCGCATGATATGGAGGAACTTGCTGCAGATCAGGAAACGGGATTCTCCTTCCTGATTGATTCTCCGTTAGAAGATAGCCGTGTGAGGGCTTCTGGGCCACAAGTTGCGGGAGAAAAGTCAGGCGGCCAACAGAAGCTTTGCCACTCACAACCTGAAACCCGAAATCCGAAACCCGTTATTATCAACGTGTCTGGCAAAAGGGATGAAGTCTGGACGGTAGCCAAGGAGATCCTTAAACTCACGGCGGAAGGGTATAAGATGGAGGAAATCGGCGTGGTTGCAAGGTTACCCAATTCCTACGCCAATGCCATCAAGAAGATATTTTATGAAAATGGTATCCCCTTTATGACCAGCATGCAGGAATCCATCGGAAGATATCCGCTGGTAAAGGTCATCCAGCAAATGCTTCAACTGATGAGGGAAGATTTTTACCGTCCCATGGTCATCGAATTACTGAGTTCGCCTTACTTCAAAACGCCAGGAGTCGATTACCTGGGGTTTGTCCCGCGTCCTGATCTTTGGGACATGCTGAGCAGAAGACTGAGGATTCGCGGTGGTATCTCGTGCTGGTTAGCACGGCTTGCGCAGGCAAAAGATATGTTGCAGGGACGCACAACAGGCGATAGCGATACTCCTCCGCCTCTTGTCCCGCCTTCGGAAGAGGATGCAAATCTATTTTCCGATAACGAAGAAGCCGGAAGGCACATCCCCGTTCCTGCATCTCAAATTGAATGCCTGGAAAATATCCTCACCACCCTATCACATGACCTGTCATCCCTTCCTGAAAGGGCATCGTGGACGATTCTGGGCCAAAAGATAGCTCAACTTCTCCGGGACTATATCCATGTTCCCTCTGATGGCATGCATCCTGACGATCACGAAAGAGACCTCCTGATACTGGATAAAATAGGGGGGTTATTGCGAACGTTGGACATCCTTGACTGTTTGGGTGAAGAGGTAACACGAGACCAATATATCGACACCTTCTTAGACGCCTGCCGTCAGGAATCCTTGCCCATGGGGCTGAAAAATGGCAGAGGGGTGAAGGTGCTGGATGCTATGTCTGCCCGGGGTATTCCCTTCCGCGCCTTGTTTGTGCTGGGTCTTAATGAAAAAGTGTTTCCCCGTGCCATTTCTGAAGAGCCCTTCCTGCGGGACCACGTTCGGCGCAGGTTATCCGAGGTGCTGGGAAATGTTCTTCCCGAAAAGCTTCGGGGTTTTGAGGAAGAGCGTCTGCTCTTCTCCTTTCTGTTAAACGCAGCAAGGGAACGACTCTACCTCCTCTACGAACGTTCAGACGAGGCGGGAAAGCCCAGGGTTCAATCCCATTATCTCATGGATATTATTCAAACGATGAAAGAAAGATTGCCCTCCAGCAAGGAATCCGGGGAAAGGGCGGGAGGCGAAATGTACGTTTCGCGCAGCATTAAGGAAAAGCTCTGCAAGCAGGAAATTTCATTGCTGGCGCCGAAGGAGATTGGTATCCGGATGGCGCTCGATCGGATCAATCCCGCACACGTTTTGGAGGCCTTCAAAATCGATCGGCATCTCTTTGATCGCTCACACTCGGCCCTGGGGTTAATTGAAGGTTACCATCCCCGATTGACCTCGTATGATGGGGTTGTTGGTGATATGACTCCGTGGTGGGATGCGGCGGCACGTCGCGGCTTTAGCCCAACCGCGTTAGAGACCTTCGGAGCGTGTCCGTTCCGGTTTTTTATGGGCAGGATCCTTGAGCTGGAATTCCTTGAAGAGCCGGAAACGGCAGAGATGATAGCATCCGTGGACCTCGGTACCCTGTATCACAGCATACTGAGAGATTTTTACCACATTCTGATGGAGAAGGGATATTTTACCACAAAAACAAAGGAACGAGACCCTATCGAACTGCTGCAGGGTATCGTCCAAAAATATTTTGCTGAGATAGAACGGCAGATGCCGATTCTCTACCCGATCGTCTGGGAAGTTGAAAAAGAGGAGATCCTCGTCCTGTTGACAAGGTTCGTAACGTGGGACCTGGAACAGATCGGGAAATCGGGTTTTATCCCCACGTGCCTGGAAAAGACGGTAAAGCTTCGTATACAAAATGACCTGCTCAAACCCGTTCCTGGGCATTCCAAGCAGGACGATCCTGCAATGATAACATTCAGGGGAAAGATCGATCGCATAGATATGAAACCAGCCGGAGACACGGCGAGTTACCGGGTAATCGACTACAAATCCGGAAGATTTTTCAGGGAAGACCTCGCGAGGGCGGCTATCCGGGGACAACGATTACAACTCCCCTTTTATATCATCATGGCGGAAGAGGTGATAGCCGGGGAAATCAGGAATGGCCGCATTCCTCAGGGGCAAACCAAAATGGACGAGGCATCCTTTGTGTATGTTGCAGAGCATAAGGAGGAAAAGACGGGACAGATATCCCCGCACATGAAGACCATCAGCAGCAACGAATGGATGGACTGCAAGGAACAGTACCGGGAGACCCTGTGGGAATTTCTGAAGATCATTCGCGAAGGCATCTTCCCGGTTTCACCGGGGGAAGATACCCAAAAATGCGAGTGGTGTGAATTTTCCACCATGTGCCGAAGGGGGCATCAGCCGCTCAGATTCAGACTGGAACAGGATACCAGGCTGAAGAAATACCGGGAGATAATGAATTTGAAGGTGAGCAAAAAGTCTGGTAAAACCTGACCCGTTTTATCTTTTGCGCAACAACCACATGATCAGGGAGAAGATGATACTGATGACGATGCAGGTAGTGATGGGAAAGTAAAAACTAAAGTTTTTCTTTTGAATGGCGATATCGCCAGGCAGTCTTCCCAGAAAAGGGATCTTGTCCCCGGCCACAAACAGTCCACCGATAATAATCAGAATAATGCCCAGGCCTATTAAAATCTTGCCAAACGCCCCTAATTCAGCCATAACGCCACCTTCCCGTTCCTATCCTTTTCCCTTTTTCCCTGAACGCAGTGCCGCAATAACAAAAAATTTACACACCTGTTTTTGGTAAACTCGCGGTGCGGCGATCAGGCCTTGCTTTTTACAAAATGAGTCTCCTGTCGTTAAATGTGCTTTGCAACCCGATAACAAGCACTCCGTCCTATGCTTCTGTCAACCACTGCCTCTTGTTGCCTTATTCCGGAGTCCGCATAAGGGGGGATCCAGGCATTGTATCCAAGGAAAGAGATGCGTTTTCTTTCTTTAATTCTTCGGATGAGATTCCCGTCTTTGTCTTCAATGTGGCTTGCCACTTGTTGTCTCCGGGTTTTGTTGAGGCGGCTTCTTTTCTGCATCTTCCTGTTTTTCTTTTGATTCCAATCCTTCCTTGTCCACAGACAGAGGATTTCCCATGGTTTCCGGTTTGGTTAATAACGTCTCTGCCACGGTTTTCAGTTTGAGTATTGCCTGCTCTGAAAACAGTCCGGCCAGCGCGGCCATTGCCATAAACCCGAAGGGGTTGGTTTGCTGCATCGTTGACTGGGACGAGAAGAAACCGCCCAGAATGATGAGATAAAGAACAAGGCCTAGGGTTGCTCCAACAAAGGGTAACATAATATACATTGCCAGCCAGCTCCACACGAGTTCTTTGTTGCCTACGTATTTATAAAATGACCTGAGCGCATGAACGAGGCTGCCCAGCGCACCGGAAAGGATTACGATAAGAAGGGTGCGTTTTTCATCTGAGATGGGAAACTTTTTAAAAAGAAAAATCACGAGTTGGTCGGGAGGCGCTCCATCTTTTACCGGAAGGGCAAAAGAGACCGGCCAGAATTGGATGATGCCATAGAGAAGGAAGCCTGAGAAACAAACAAGGTATGCCATAAATATCACAACAATCATTTTGCCAACGGGCCTTTCGTCCGGCCGTTTTTGCTGTGCGGCTTGATCAGGTATTTCTAATATTTCTGACATGGTATTTTCTCCTTTCGCTGTTCATTATATAAGAAGGGTTGAGGAACGAAACCGAACACATCAGGCATTCATATCCGGCATTTTCATTAAAGTTGATATGAAATTTGCAGTAGTTATTTGCTGGTTGATGACCTTTCCGGCGGTTCAGCCATTTCTTTTCCACAATATGGGCACATGCCTCTTTTCCCATGCTTTTTTTGAATCTCCCTGGCAAAGCCGGAGGTCACTATTCCTGCCGGTACCGCAATCGTTCCAATGCCTAACAGAGCAATAATTGCCCCCAAAAACCTTCCCAGAGGGGTTATCGGACAGATGTCGCCGTAGCCAACCGTGGTCAAGGTGGCCACACCCCACCACATGGCCTCCGGTATGCTGGAGAAGGCCTCTGGCTGGGCGGCATTTTCAACAAAATACATGAGACTTGATGCGACCACGAGCAGGATCAATACGGCAAATACGGTTATAGCGAGCGCTTCCTTTTCTTCTTTCAGGACGTTTCCCAGCGTTCTTATCGATTCTGAATATCTCCCCATTTTTAAGATACGGAACAGCCGGAAGAGTCGTAATGCCCTTATAAACCGCAAATCGAGGGGGAGGAACATGGGTAAGTAAAATGGCAAAATTGCCATCAGATCTATAAGGGAGAAAGGCGTCACGGTAAACCGGGCCCTTCCTTTCACCGCACCGCGAAATCTCGCATCGGCAGTGCAAGTCCAGAGGCGTAATAGATATTCAATGGTAAAGACACCTATAGAGAATACATCAAATGCCGTGAAAAAGACCCGATATTGTGTTGCAATGCTTTCTACGGTTTCCAGGATAACGGCAAGTACATTGAGTAAGATCAAGGTTGTAAGGGAGACATGGAATGCCCTGACCCTGGTATCTGCGTTTGATACCTCATGCATAATTTTGTACGCGCTGCTCTTTATGTTGTGTTTCATAATCTTTCTTTATTGGCCAAGGTAACGAAAAAAATAAACAGGAAAACCGGTCTCTGTCACCGCGATTGAATATTTTCAATGTTGTGGATGCAATTCCATAGAAAATGTGCAACACCCGGGGTATAGATATCGCTGTGGGCGTTGCCACCTTTCCCATAGGGTTTGTTTTTTATTAACGCTGACGCATCAACGATGGAGATTTTTTCGGGATGCCGAAAGCTCTCATTCCACCCCAATTGCTCTTCGTCTTTTATTTTTCCACCCATTTCCCGCTGGATTTCTCTTACGGTCACGTCGTAGTTACAGGCGTCTTCCTTTACTTCTATTGTATAATGATTAAAGATATCCTGATGGTCCAGCGACACTTCATGCCCATACCTCCCGCCGATATGGCTGGCCCCGGTAAAGAATTTTGCAATGGGATTTGCAAAGTCATGTTCACTCCACGTAAATACAAATTTCTTTGCATACCTGTTCCTGGCAAAGTCACCGTACGGCGAGCCCTCTTTGCCGTCTTCCGGAATAAACCTCCTGATGCTGAATGCCCCCTGTAATCCTACCACGAGGTCTATGTCCTCTGCTGCTTCCGACACAGCCGGTAAGCCTTTTTCGCCAGCCGGTATATCAATCAGCCCGTTACTGAATACTGCCCTGGTAACAACCCTCGCGCCAAAGCTGTGGCCTACCACGATGAGGGGAATCCGTTTCGCCCTCTTCAAAGGCGCCAGGATATTCCAGAGTATTTTATTTACCCACATGAGTCCAACTTCATCAGCGTCGTCTGCCTTGGCTCCATAACTTATCGCGCTGATAAAACCTCCGAGAAATTGAGACCGCCACTCTGATGGCCACGATATTCCGATAAATAACGGCCTAAAGGGAGCGCCTTCCGTATGCGCCTTTATTATTTGCGAAAAAAGGCTGTTGTAATTTCTGACAGATTCCTGCTGATCGGTATTCCATCCCATACAATAGAGAAAGATGTGCGTGTATGGCGTTTCGCTGTCGTTCATAAATATCCTGTTTCTTAATTCATCCAATTTCAACAAACCCTTCAGGTAGACATCTTCTGTTTTAGTGTCAAAGCATTTATCATATGCATTGTAAAAAAAGTCTTCTCTGATGTATCCCTTATACTGATCCATACGATACTCAACGAGATGTGAAATGAACGTTCTTTTGCGATCGTCCAAGATACGGGAAACACTCTTTTGATATGATGTATTACCCTGGAAATGCTCATTATTGATGCTTTCAAAGTCGGGGCTATTCTTTTTGTAGTCTTTTTTTCTGATCTTTTCCCGGTAGGCCTTTTCAATCGAAATTATGAATCCGGGGAATTTGAGACCAAGCCCGCCATCTCTCTCTGCAATACGATGAAAGATCGATAAACCCTCGCCGTCAGTGCCATAAATCTTTTCTTTCTTAATAAGCTTTGGCTTGCTTGCGGTGCCACATCCGGTAAAAAATATTACAAAAATAAGAGTGAACATACAATGATGATGATGTTTCATGATGCCCTCCTTTCCTTTTTCTCTCCTTCTTTTACCCGTTTGCAGAACTGGTTGAAGCCGTGCAGTGGAGTCCTATTTGCGCTACTCAACTTACACGACTCTCATGGAATGCCCTTTGAACCAAGGCGCTATTTCCTTTAATACAAGGTGTTCGCTGGCTACCTTCAGCGTAAACCGTTCGAGTTCCTTGTTCGGTGCCGTGAGGCGGTAATTGTTGCGAAGGAGAAAAATCGATGCCGCTGCGATGGCGGTTCTCTTGTTGCCGTCTGTAAATGGGTGATTTTTAACAAGGGAATGCATAAGTGAAGCTGCCTTGGTGAATAGATCCGGATAAAGGTCATTATTGTCAAAGGTAGCTTTAGGTCTTGCTAGTGCCGACTGGAGCAATGAGAGGTTGCGAATCCCATGGCGACCACCTGTTTCTTCTATTAACCGTGATGGTTAAAGAGTGCTTGCTCAGGCGTCAAATACTTCCTTATTTTTGGGCAAGCACTTTCAGCGCTGGTTTGTAATGTTCTATAAAATCATTGACCTGAGCGGCAAATTCCCTGTCGATTATCTCAGAAGGCGTCTTGTGAACTGCAGGCTCAATGATGATCTTCTTTGCCTTTTCATCCACTTTTACCTCAACCTGTGTACCTACAGTCAAATGAAATTTTTCCAATATCTCTTTTGGAATGGAAACTCCGCAACTGTTGCCTATTGCACATATTTTACGTAACATGATTATACCCCTGTTATTTACCGTAGTTATTTAATTAATAGGTAATGTTATAAGAATTGAAAATCAGCCTAAAATTATAACCATGTTATAACATAGAAGTACAGATGTCAATGTCTCTTGTCCGAAAGAACAAGCCGTGTAGAGTGTATTAAGGCGCTGTCTCTTACGCCGAACCACCACCATATTGTGGTGGGTTCGCTCCGCCCTTTGCAAACACAGGACAGGCTTAACCCACCCTCCTCGCTGATATATGGTCTTACTTTACGTAATAATGATGAAAGCTTGAATTATAGCCACACAGGGCATTACTTTTTTCCAAAATCTTTTTTTATGAGATTAATCATTTGTTTAACTTTTTTTGAGATTCTGTTTAATTTCTTCTAATGTAACCTCCGTTTCGCCAAAAGGATATTTCTCTTCAAAATAATATTCGGTTATCATATCCAAGAGATTGTAATAAGTATCAAATAATGTATTATGTTTTACTGCTTCATCAAGAAGTTGTTTCAGGTCATGTGTCTTTACAAGTTTCCATCCCTTGCTTATCAGGTATCCCTTAAGATATTTCTCGACTCCCTGCTGGAGTAATACGCCTGCTACATCGGGATGTCCTGAGCCTTTTAGAATATCATTTACGGCATCAAAATCATGGTCTGCCTTTTCAAACCACTCTCTTGCCCTTATTCTAATATTATTCTCCATGTAAAACTTTTCCCTCAGCCAATATTCCCTTTATGAAATCGTCACCCATTTTTATTCTTTTGTTGAGTTCGTCTTTTGTAAGAACTACTGGTTGAATGGATATACCCTTTATATCTCTGAGTATCTTTCGCACCTCGCAAAATCTGTCAATTCTTCTTTTGTTCGATTCTTTAATAATGAGCAGGTCAATATCACTATCTTTTGAAGGTTTACCATATGCATAAGAGCCGAAAAGGACGATTTTTTCTGGTTGATATTCTTCTTTTATTTTTTTAACTATTTTTGGAATTATATTTTTCCCAGTTTTGACTGTCATCTCATATTTCCTCCTGAATCCTACCCCTTGTTTCCTTGTAAACTCTTAAATTCCTCTGTTATTTTAGAATTTTTTTAGGAAACTCCCAAATCCATGTTTAACGGAGAATCTTTGAAAACCAGGTCTAAGGTTTCTTCTCTATCAATTTTTTTTCTTTTGGCAGTTCGTAAGTTATACTCAAGATGCTCATAAAATATGAATTTTAAATTGATAATAGGGTGGCATGGACAAACTCTGTTTGTCCGTGTTGAACTACTATAAATCACAAATTGTGAGACTGTGGAGTATATCTTGCCCATGAGAAGCCTATTTTCTTTGCGCAAGTTTTTTAAAGATGTGATTAACGCCCATTTTGCTCAGTAACTTTAAGTTTTTCTGAGATTACTTTCAAGATAATTCTTGAACTATTCCAACAAATTCATCAGATAATCCTTCATCACCTCTGCCTGTTCTTCGGGTGTGCCGGGGATATAATCCTGAAATTCACCTTCTCTGAAAAACTTGGGCATCTTTGTGCCGGGTTGGATCGATTGTGGATCGAGGAGCCACCGCTTTATCCAGGCCGGCTTCAGTCTCCTTTTGGCAAGCAGGAGGTCCGGCGCCCAGCCGGTTTTATCGCCTTCCGGCATCGTTTCCCCTTTTACGTGGCACAGGATGCAGTTGACGTCCTTCGATTCAAAGAGTCTCTTTGCTGCACCAAGATAGCCCGGCGACCGGCGCTCTTTTGCCCCTAAATATTCTTTTTTCGTTTCAGCGATATATTCAAAGGGATACGCCTCGTCTTCTCTTTCCGCAAAGAACCGTGCAAGGCCTGCGGCTTCCGCATCGGGCAGGCCGAACGTGGGCATCTTTACGTCCAGCCAGGGTCTGAGGTCAAAGGGCTCCTTCAGGAATCCGAATAACCATTCAGGCTGCACCTTCTTGCCTTCGCCGTACAATAACGGAGGCGCAAATACCCGCGCCTCTTCCGGCACGAGCCCCTCATTTTCAACATGATACTCTATGATTTCGGGTGCAATATCACCACCGGCGGCCCTTTTCCTTTCGATGATCTGCTCATTTTCTATGAGCGCCGTCTCACCGGCCTTATGTCCCAACCGCTCGTTGTCCTCCCAAAGTTGAAAATAAACCGACGCATCCTCCTCCAGCTTTACCATCCCTGTCACTTCAATATCGCCAGCAAGACGCAGTCTGTCCAGATCAACCTGATGGCAGCCGAGGCAGTTGTATTTTCCTATCAATCTCTTTCCTTCAACGATTGCCCGCTCTTTTTCTGTCAGCCGGGCAAGATATTTTTCGGGCAATTTCTCTTCCCTCAATCCGGTTAAAAAAACGACCAGCGCTTCTCTTTCTTCCCCATTCAACCCAAACACAGGCATCTTCAGGCGATCCTCCGGTTTCTTGTATTTGCCTTCGTCAAACTGCCGGGGATCATGCAGCTTTGCCTGCAACCACGCCTGTCGCGCCTTTCCCACATTTTCTGTGGCATGCCTGATCCCCGCCTCGCCTAAGACCTTTTTCTCCAGAAATCCGAAATCAAAGAGGTGTACTGGTTTTGATCCAATTGCGGATAGCTCCGTCCCTATCTTGCTTTGTCCCTCCATGCCCTTTATCTCATGACAGCCAAAGCAACCGTATCTCTTGATTAATGTTTCACCGGTGCGGGATTTCTCCTTATCCTCTAACCACACCATATCAGTTAATCCCTCTTTCGCATTGCCCGTACCAGTTTTGTTTATCAGATAACCGGCGATAAGGCTCGCCTTTTCCCGATCCAGCCGAAAGCCTGGCATGCGCGTGAGCGGCTCTTTTCCTTTGGGATTCATGATCCACTCCACCAGATACCCATACTTCATCTTCGCGCCAATGCGTCCCAGATTGGGCGCAAACCCCCGCACTGCATCCTTGTCATAGGTGTGGCATGCCATGCACCCCACCTGTTCGAACAGGAAATCACCCTGAGACAGTTGTGCTTCGTCAAATGCAGGCATCTCTTCGTAAGCTCCTTTTTCATCTGCGTGTTGCCACAGATAGGCAGCTATGGCCTGGGATTCCTCTTCTGAAAGCCTGAAATCGGGCATCAAGGTTGTTGGCCTGAACCCCTTTGGGTCTTTTATCCATGCCGTAATCCACGCCGCGTCCACCTTGTTCTTGATATGCCGGAGGCTCGGGCCTATCATCCGGTGCTTGTCTTCACCAAAACCAACTGTATCATGACATCCATAACAGCCGAGTTCATCGAACAGTCGCTTGCCTCTCCATAGCACATCACCGCCCTTTACCTCCCTGCCCTCTTTATGACACCGTATGCATGATGCCTGTGCATATGTGCCCTCATTCAACGGGGTAAGCCAGTATTCAACCTCGCCATGCGCCTTCTTTATGCCCGATGTGGCGCTCGCCTGTCCATCGTGACACAGCACGCATCCGAATCGTTCCGGTGGATGATTGCCCAGGTACAATTTCTGGTCAGGATGACTTGCGTACGGCTGTTCTGCCGACACCGCTTCCGTTTTATTTATGCCGACATGACACGACATACAGCGGTCGACGACGTTTAAATCTTCCAGCGAGGTCTGGTACACTTGCAGGCTGGGGCGGGTCTTCTGAAAGGCCTTTAACTGTGCCCGATATTTCTCTAAACCAGAGGTATAGGTTTCCAGCTCTTCCGTGCAGGCATCGACCTTGCTCCTCAACTCCTCTAATCTTGCCTTCATCAGGGAGATTTTTCCTTCCAGGTCTTTTGTCTTGATGGCACATTCCTTCGCCGTTGCCTCTAATTCCTCAAGCTCGCGTTTGATGCGTTCGTCCTGTGTCATCCCGTAGAGATATTCCTTCTCCATGCCTTCATTTCTGGCAACGATCCCACGAAATTTCAGGGTCTCTAACTCGACCGTACCTTTCCTGATCTCTTCCGACAGCTTATGATATTCATCCTGTATGGCCGGTTTTTTAAAGTCTTCCCATGCCCGTTCCAGGTTCTTTTTCGTCTCCCCGTATTTCTTCTGGATGTCAGGACTCTCAAAAACCGCCAGTTCTTTCTGATAGTTTTCTTTTATCTTTTCGCACTCCAGACGGTAGAACTGCCTCTGGTATTCCTTCCAGGGTCTTCTGTCAACAGTCTCGTTGACGATTACCCATGCAGTGACGGCGACAAGGATGAAACTGACCGCGACAAAGATTTTCAGGTACGATTTGTCTTCTTCTTTTGTGGGACGTGGATTCTTGCTGGTTAACATACGCTTCTGTTGACAGAAAATTTCAAGATTAAAGTTGTAAAGCGACGAGCCTCGTCGCTCTACATTTTTGTTATGTTATAAATAAACACACCCCTTACCCCTCTCAAGAGGGGAATTTGAGAAATCCCCTCTTGGGAGGGGATTTAGGGGTGGGTAAAAAAACGTTGGGTTTTATCTTTTAAACCCCCTACGGCTGGTTCAATCTTGCAGATTGAACCATAATATTTTGAATGGTACTCTAAAGCCTGAACTCGTGCTGTGAATCGAATTATACCAAATGTTTCGGTTCAATCGAGGATGATTGAACCAGCGAAGTATTTAAAAACTCTTGCCTCGCTTTGTAAATTCCAATTTTGCTCGTCAGTTCGCTCAAAATTCTCGTAGCCCGGATGTTGTTCAAGAATACGCTTGCTGTTAATTGGATGATAATATTCGGCGCCAACTCGCGAAAAGCGCTTCAATTCACTCGTTTCAACTACCGAAACATGATCTGCAATAATTTCAAGCATTTTATTCTTTCCAGTAGTTCTTTGAAACCTTGTAAACCTTTGCCAGATATGTTTCACATGCATCTATAATTTTTTCTGCTTCTTCCAAATCCTCTTTTGCTGTAACAGCGTCAAGACACCTCTGAAAATCATAATCACCTATTTGTCTTTCAGAGAACAGTTTCCCAATAGTTTTTGTAATAACAGGGATTTCTCCCGTCTTTACAAGGTTCCTGTTAAAGGCGCCAATCGTTTGCGCATGAGTCGAAAAGTGTAATCCTTTTGACAGTAAGGCTGCTGAAATAGCATGGAAGACGGCATAATAGGACCGCGAAACGGAGTCGTCGTATTCCTCATGCTCAAGGGTCGTTAATGCTGTTTTCAATTTTTTGTGTGACTTGTTAAGCATTTCCTTAATAACTGCAATGTCTGCCTGAGGCATCATATTTCAATGCCCTCTTTCAAAATATTCAGGCCGATGGGAAATTTTTTTTTCTTTTCCCATTCATCCTCATCACAAACGATGTATCCTATAAGGGCATCGTATTTATCCATTATTTCAGCGCTTTCGTCCAAAATTATTTCTTGAATTTGACGATCCCTTTTGTCAACAACTATCAAAATATCATAATCTGAACCCTCGGTAAAATCACCTCTGGCACGTGAGCCAAAGAGAATAATTTCCTTTACGTGATTTTCCAGTTTTTTTCTCACGCTATTTGCAAACTCTCGAGCTATTTTATCTGCCAGATTCCTTTTGGTTTTGTTCTGAATTTTATACTTTTTAACGGGTTTTATTTTCCCCATATAGTATTACCGTATAAAATCTTTCGTAACAATTTAGTTTTTTGAAAAATCCCGAAGGGATGACATGATTATAGAAAAAACGCGCCACCATATTCAACCTCGTAGAGGTGAAATATCGAGAAAATAACGATACTATGCCACCCCTACGGGGTTAGCCATAATTGCATAACCGTGTGCTATAATCATGTCATCCCTTCGGGATTACAGAATCATTATCTTGTTCACTCGTAGTGATTGTGAACAAAAGTATGCTGAATAGATACGAGAAATTTTCAAAAAGCTAAATTGTTACAATCTTTCTTTTTTGCAAGTTTTTTCGCAACCCTATTTACCCCTTATCAGAAGGTACCGTTTATTTATAAGAGAAGGATTGCTTCGCTTCGCTCGCAATGACAACGGACAGTATGTCACCAAAGACATAGCCAGTGTCATTGCGAGGGTCTTGTCCGAAGCAATCTCCCGCTTTCACAACGGAGAATTGGTTGCGGCAGTGCCGCGCTACGGTATTTATATATTAAACCACGGCGTTACCCAGATATATTTTACGTGGAATACCAGCCTCAGGCATACCTTTATGGGCAGGGCCAGCATGGATAAGAAGAGAAATGACGTCAGGGCATATCTGATCATGCCGAGTTTTTCCAATACCACACTTTTCCTTGCCTTCATAAAGCGGTACGGGAGCGCCATACCCATAAAGAAATAACCGGTTACCACGGCGCAGCCAATCACGAAACCGGGAAAAGATTTGGAATTGACACCAAGGAAACTGGTCAGGTCATAATTCGTTTCGGCGACAATCCGGTGCGGGTCCCATTCCTGCCAGGGCCAGAACCAGAGCCAGCCGGGTCCGCGCATGAAGACGCCAACGATAATGAGCGCTATCCACAGGAAATGAAATCCAAAGCAAAAGGTAAGCATGGCAAACTTCCGTTCCCTGAAGGTGTAATAGCCGTTGCCTTTTGGGTTAAAATCGATATACGGAATGGCCATAAGGCCAATAATGATCAGCATAGGGATAGCGACTCCCGCAATCCAGGGATCAAAATAGACCAGCATCTCCTGAAGCCCCAGGAAATACCACGGCGCCTTTGCCGGATTCGGGGTCATGGTAGGGTCAGAAAGTTCCTCCAGCGGCGCATCGAGGAGGATAGACCAGACAATGAGGATGATGGTGCACATGATTGCCGCCAGAAACTCTTTTCTTATGAGGTACGGCCACGTGGGTATTTCATCTTTGGATACGTCTGCGTCCTTTTCCTTGGCGAGGGTAGTGCCCTTAATAAAGGTCAATGCCCGGTATCTGCCCTTGTCTTTTGATGTTTCCGTGTTGTTATCCATTGTTGTTTTGTTACAAAGTTAAAGATAAATCTTGGGAAAAGGTTGGTTATTTTTTTTAAGCATTATACTTCTTCCAACAGGGAAAAATATTCTTCTCTCGTAATGCCTGCCGTTCTCATATTGTTTTTGATAATAAAAACGGGCACTTCCTTCCAATCAGGTATTACTACTGGCCTTGTAACTCCTGGTTTTGTATATACAAAATGATCTCCTTCGATTCTTGCGCATTTGAATCCTGCTTTTTCAAAGACTTTTCGTAACCTGCCCGCAGGAATTGGAGATATTTTTGGCATTTTACGACACGCTTATGGATTCAGTAGCAACAAGTTTCGGAGGAATCCATCGTCCGCTTGCATCCTTCTTGTACCTTGATTCCTCAAGGATATCTCCAAGCGTTCCCATCTTTTCTGCTTCCTCAAGGAATAATTTTACGGCAGTCTTTAGCATATCTTTCGCATGTTCAGTGGTTTTTCCACAACTTGAAATATCCAGTTCTGGACAATAAGCCAAATAAGTTTCGTCTTCCTTGAAGATAATTATGTCATAATTAATAGGTATCACGCCTAATACCCCCTTTTGAAAATAATATTTCCTATGGCAACATTTTCGCTTTTGTTAACTGATATATTTCCCTGCTCGGCAGTTGGAGTTACTCCCGGTTTTTCTGGAGCGCCCTTGTCACCGTTTTGGTAAATGATGGGAATTATCGCGGAAATAACGGCGGCCAGCACCGTTGCTATAGCGCCAATAATGGCTATTTTTACGCTTGTTTTCATATTTATTTTTATTATTCCACAGCATATGCAAAACGCTTCATCGTGATTGCATTTACCGGACAGCGCTTTACGCACAGCCCGCACCTGATGCATTTTTCCTCGTCAAGCACCATCACGGCATCCCAGTCGCCGGTAACTGCGCCTTCATCCCCCGACTTGTCAGCAATTTCAACCTCTTCACGGGAGACCATGGATATGCAATTATATGGACAAACATCAATACAACCGCCGCATAAGATACAAGTTTCGTCAATAAAGATATTGTAATGGCAGAGCAGGCAACGTCCGGCCTCTTTGGATGTATTTTCTTTCGAGAGACCCAGTTCAACCTCGGTATCAAGATTTTGCCTCTTAGACATGGGAAGGGCGTCCTGGCTTTGCCTGGGTGCGGATTCATAGTTTGGCATCCTGTCCGAAGGGGATTGATCTTTGTAATAAAAGGTATAGCCATTTCTCTCCTCCCCCGTTAAGAACCGATGGATTGCCCTTGCCGCCTTTCGTCCGTCTGCGATGACCTCAATGACATTCCTGGGTCCGGTCACACAATCACCGCCGGCAAATACCCCTGGCCTGGTTGTCATAAAATCCTCCGCGTCGACGACGGGCATCCCCCAATGATTGATTTTTATTCCACACCGCTCAGACAGGAAGCCCATGTCCGGCGATTGGCCAATGGCCGCTATTATCAGGTCAACAGGCACCATAAAATTGCTGCCCTTCACCGGGACCGGGCGCCGTCTCCCCTTTTCGTCCGGTTCTCCCAGGGTGTTTTTTATGCATTCGATATGCGTCACCCTTCGATCATGCCCGCCGGTTATCCTTACCGGAGAGGTCAAATAGTGCATCTGTATGCCTTCCTGTCCCGCCATCCTTACTTCCAGTTCACCCGCCGGCATCTCTTCCAGTGTCCTGCGATACATGACAGAAACCTCTTTTGCGCCCAGCCGCAGCGATGAACGCGCACAGTCTATGGCGGTAAAGCCACCGCCAAGAACCGCAACCCTTTCAGGAACGGTTTTCCGTAGTCCAAGATTGGTATCCTTCATGAAGGTAACGCCATGCAAGACCCCTTCCAGCTCTTCTCCGGGGATTTCAAGCATCTGCGACCGGTGGGCGCCCGTGGCAAGATATACGGCGCTATATTCCCTTAATAAGGCGTCAAATGCATCAGGAGTGTCGATGGGATTGTTCAAACGGATATCGACTCCGAGCGCCTTTATCCAATTCACGGCGTCTTCTATCGTTTCGCGGGGCAGCCGATACGGCGGGATACCCACGCTGAGCATGCCCCCGGCGACGGGCAGCGCTTCATAGACGACAACGTCGTGTCCCTTTCTTGCCAGATCGTTTGCTGCGGCAAGACCCGACGGCCCCGAGCCAATGATTGCGACTCGTTTCTCCGTCTTCTCCCCGGGTGCGGATTTTCTCGGTGATTTTACCGAAGCAAAGTCTGCGGCGCTTCTTTTCAGTGAACAGATGGCAATCGGTTTATCAATAGCCCCGCGGCGGCATGCGGTTTCACAGGGATGGGTGCATACCCTGCCGAGGATATGCGGGAAGAGGTTTGCCATGAAATTTAACCGTAAGGAGGCGTCAAAATCTCCGGCAACGATGCGTTCGATATAATTCATGGCCGGTGTATTGACAGGGCATGCGTACTGACAATTGATATTTTCCCTGAACCAGTGGTCATCGGCTTTGACTATCTTGTAGTCCACGATACGCTATCCTCCCTTTTGCTGCTTCTCCCGTTTTATCCGCTTGTCGTTTTCAAATGCCTGCTTAAAGGTGATCCATGTAAAAAACAGCAGCAGGATTATCAAGCCGACGATAGGGATATTGTCAGGTTTCGTTATAATTGCCCAGACGTTTTCCATAGGTATATTTTCTTTGTAGAGCGACGAGGCTCGTCGCTCTATATTCAGATATTATGTGTACTATTACGCTCATAACTCCACTTCCATTGGTCCCGGCTTGAGACCAAACCAGCCCTGACTGGATTATGTAAAACGTAATTGATTATCCGTTCCGATTCCTTTCCATCACGCACCACATGGTCATAACTTTCGTGCTGCCAGAATGCGCCCTTACGGTTGAGTATTTTATTTGCTTTCACGGCCGTATACCATTTTAGGTTCTCCAGAATTTTTGTAACGATGTAAGCGCCCGAAGCCGTTTTGCCCTTGTAGGGCGATGAGGTTCGTCGCCCTATGGTAAAAACCATATGCACGTGATTAGGCATAATGCAGTAAGCGAGCAAATTATACGTCTTCTTATCACGAAAATGCATCGCCTCAATAATCACCTGGGCTACACGGTCATCCCGCAACCAATTCTGGTTATTTGCAGCCTGATCAAGCATTTCATCGAAATTACCGAAATGTCGCTTGTGCATGTCGAGTATCTCCTGCTTTCTTATCTTTTCGTCCCTGATTTTCAAAAGCAATTTTTCATTTTGCCGGTGTTCCTCTTTCAAACGCGCAATAACCTCTGCCGGAAGCGAACCCGTCAACCGGAACGTTGTGAAATACGTTGCATAAGCAGGTTGGTAATGCGGGAGATTGCGTCTATAAAATATTTTATTGTCTTGCATAGCGCTTACATCACTTGTAGGGCGACGAGCCTCGTCGCTCTACATACACGTTACAGTGGCCCTGAAATACCGCCGTCCTTGCGGATCCGCCAGAAGTGCACCATCATAAAGATACTGATAATAAGCGGCAACCCGATGCAATGCCATACATACGCCCTCAGCAGGGCGTTCCCGCCTACCAGCGAACCGCCCAGGAGGGCAAATCGTACGTCATTATGCGCCGTCATACCCAGTTGCTCCCCGAAAGGCCCTTCGTGTCCAATCAGTGGCGTCGAACGCGCCATGTTCGTTCCAACCGTGACGGCCCAAAATCCCAACTGGTCCCACGTAAGCAGGTAGCCGGTAAAACTTAAGAGGAGGGTGAGTACCAGCAGGACAACGCCCACGCACCAGTTAAATTCCCGCGGCGGTTTGTAAGAACCCGTCGCAAACACGCGAAACATGTGGAACCATACCGTAATAACCATCAGGTGTGCGCTCCACCGGTGCAGATTTCTTAAAATTGCGCCGAAGGGCACCTGATATTCCAGGTCTTTTATATCCCAATAGGCGTCGTGGACGGTGGGCCGGTAATAAAACATCAGGAGGACTCCCGTAAAGGTGAGCACCAGGAATAAGAAAAAACTGATACCACCCATGCACCAGGTGAATTTTAATTGAGGCGCATGTCTCTTTACCTTGGCCGGATGCAGGTGCATAAAGACATTCGAAACGACCTTCAGCATGCGGTTCTTCGGCGTGTCGGCAAAGGTGTGCCTGAAGACAGACTTCCAGACCTGCGAGTTAACTGTCACTTCCTTCAGCATGCCGAAGCACCCCTTCTCTTTCAGCAGGGCTTTGTATTTTGTCCAGATGTTTTCCGTAGGTTTATGTATCATGGTATTCTTCGCTGTTTCGTAGATTTTTCCTGTATTTTTCCATCGCTCCCCGCTTTCCTCTTTCACAGGGAACGGTCATTGAGCCGGGTAGGGTGGGCATCGCCAACCAAATATCCATCACTCGTTTACCTTGTCTGTTTTTTGGTGGGCGATGCCCACCCTACTCCCTATGGCAAGGCACGCCCTGTCGCTAGAAATTTATACTTTTAAAAATGCACCGGCCTTTTCCCATTCCCCACGCTCTCCTCTGAATCTTATCGCTTCGTCAACGATAATTTGTCCGTCCGCGTCCAATGCAACCTTAAATCTTTCCAGCGGTCTTGGCGCAGGGCCCTCAATATTGATTCCATCCGGCGTAAACCCGCTCCCGTGACAGGGACATTTGAATTTGCCTTCCGCCGCCAGCCAGTTCGGGGTGCAGCCGAGGTGGGTGCATTTTGCCTCAATTACGTAAAGCCGGTTGACCTCTCTGACAATCCATATCCTGAATTGTTTCTTGAACCTTTCGCTTACTCCCTCGGAATATTGGGGGGGATAGCCGATCTTGTACCGCGTGGGCGGCTCTATGATGGTTCTGGGGAAGAAGAACCGCGCTATGGCGCTCAATAAAGTTGTCACAAATATTCCAATACCGGCCCACCCCGCAGCAAGGAGGATTCGCCGTCGAGACACGATGATTTCGTCTGGTTTTGCCGCTTCTATCATATGCGCATGAGGATTTTGAATAAGAGATAATTCCCTTCACCGGATCCAGGATTTAAAAAGAAATGGATGCATCGGCGCTTCCTATTATCGTATAATTTTTTTGCATCTGTTTCAATGAAAATACCAAGAAACGTCTTGTTCAGTAGGGGCGAAGCATTTGCCAGCTTGGGGTGTGAACAGATTTGTGCCAATTTATGGCAAATGCTTCGCCCCTACACAGTGCGGCAACATCGTTATTATGGTAATTTTTCAAAAAACTAAAGTGTTACCTTGTCTAGTATTCTATTGATTATTTTCATGATAGTGGTAGTATATTCTGGGGCGGTGAAGCATGATAAATGGCTTCCCTGCACCTGTGATCTGATGCACTTAGAAAAAGGAGGATGCCCGATGGTAGACATATTAGCAAGAGACATTGTTCTGATTGTTTATATTTTTTGGTTAATTATTACCGGGATATTAGTCTTTTTTATGCAGGCCGGCTTTGCATTCCTGGAGAGCGGGCAGGTGCGGTCCAAAAATGCCACCCACGTCTACATGAAGATTTGCGCTAATATAGGGCTTGGTTCCCTGGTCTGGTGGCTGTTTGGATATGCCATTTTTTCCGGTAACTGGAATTACTGTCTTCTTGGGGTGACCGATCCGGGACACGTGGACAAGCTAAATGTGTATGGACATTGGTTTACCATGTGGGGGTTTTGCCTGGTTTCCTGCTCGATAGCCTCGGGTTCCATCTCAGAAAGATTTAGCTTTAAGGCGTATCTGATCTATGTCGTGCTCTATTGTGGTTTCATGTATCCGTTCTTTGGGTGGCTGGCATGGTCTGCAGGGCCGCTGTTGCAGTGGGGTTATGTGGATTATGCAGGTTCGGTGGTGGTGCATTTTCAGGGGGGATTGACCGCCCTGATTGCCGCAATGATTATCGGGCCACGAATGGAGAAGTATGCACGCATGAGCAGGAAGACCTGGTTGTTTGAGTTTGGCCGCGGAGAATGTTACACCATCCCCGGACACAATGTTTCACAAACGATGCTTGGGGTATTTATCTTATGTGTCTGTTTTTATGGTTTTAACGTAGGGTCGGTGTTGGTTGGATCGTTGTGCGAGCCAACCAGCGCGGAGACTGCCCGGAAGATGCTCAATATCCTGGTAAACGATTTGCCGACCACGACGATCAATGTTACGATGAGCATGGCTGGCGGTATCCTGGGCTCAATGTTTGGCGGTTGGCTGGTGAATAAGAAACCCGATCCGCTCACCACGGGAAACGGGGCGATAGCGGGCATGGTGTCTATCTGTGCGGGTGTGGGTTTTGCCCATCCCGGTTTTGCTCTGGTCGTGGGGGTAATCAGCGGAGGAATTATTCCACTGGTGGTAAAGTCTCTGGATAAAATAGGAATCGACGATACCGTTGGCACCTGCGGGGTACACTGTACCGCAGGCGCTATCGGGGGCATTGCCACAGGCATTATGGGTCTGATACGGCCTGTCTATCATGGTATCAGTTGTCATATTGGCGTACAGGCGCTGGGTTTTATCATCTGTATCGCCTACTCGTGTGTGTGCGCAATTATTATTTTCGGTGGGCTGAAGGCGATAGGATTGGCGCGCGTGAGTGAAGAAGACGAGACCATGGGACTCGATATTTCAGAACACATGACGCCGACCTATCCGGAATTCGTCTCGACAGGTGGTATGAAAGGTTATTAAGTATGACGCGTATTGTGAAATTAACGGCCATTATTTCTGCGATAGCCCTTGTTATGCAAGGGCTATTTTTTTCTCTCAGCGCCACCGAAATACCAAAAGGCATCAACCATCCTCTCGGTATCTGGGAAAAACCACGGTATGAAAGGGCCAGACTCGCTGCAGAAAGAGGATTCATCGACCAGGCCATACCGGATTTACAAAAGATAACCGAACGGTATCCAGATTATGTGGAAGCCCATGCCTATCTCGGATGGGCCTATAGTCAGAAGGGGTTGATTTCCCGCGCCGTGGAAGAATTTCAGGCGGTAATCCGGATACATCCAGACCTTCAAAACACGCCCTTTGACTATCCTATGACAAAAGACACTCCTGATGCGGTCAGGGAGTTCGTGGCAGAGTTTGAGGATTTTATTGATCTGATAGGCGACTTTCCGGGTGCGCATGAAGTCATGGGCTTTTCTTCCGTGCAACTGGGAAGGCTGGGAGACGCTCTCACCGCATATACAAGGGCGTTGAATCTGAAACGTGTTGATGGAAAAGAAACCCTTTCCGGGGTTGATCAGGCTATACGGGAATATGAAGATATTTTGCAGGTGAAACCCGATTGCGTTGAGGCCTATATCAAATTGGCCTGTGTTCGCTGGGAGAAAGGGATGCCGGATAGGTCCATTGCAGACATGCGGAAGGCGATCTCCCTTGAACCTGAACGGCTGGAGACACACGTCTACCTGGCGTGTTTTTATGCACGCCAGCGGATGCTGAACGAGGCATTGCAGGCGTTAGGTGCGGCAAAGAAAATCAGGGATAACCTCCTGGAAAACCTTATAACGCAAGGCGAACAATCCATGAGTTCCTGCAGGTATGATACGGCAATAACGATTGCACGAGACGCCATAAAGCTGTCTCCCGGAGATAAAAAGGCATATTGGCTGCTTGCAAGCGCATACAGTAAAAAGGGAGAACCGGAGAAAGCGGTGGAAATATGCAAAGAGGTTTTATGCAAGTACCCGGATGATATCCCGATGTATGCCTTCCTTGGGTGGGTTTATGTCCAGTGCGACTTGTTCGAAGAGGCAAGAGCTATCGTGGAACGGGCAATGAGCATTGAGCCTGAAAACGCCGACATTCAGGCATTAACGGCCTTTCTTTACGCCTCCCAGGGTCAGATTCCGGAGGCAATAACGACGGGTAACATGGCTTTGGATACCCTGTCAAGGAAAAATGAAACGGTAAATAATTACGGATGGATTCGCGGCAAGGTACCTTCGATTGAACAAAAATTCCGTGAGGTAATGGATGTTATAGAGATAAAGCCGGATTACCCCGAGGCCTATCTGTGTTTAGGATGGTTGCATGCAAAAAACGGGGAACACGAGGAGGCGACTGTTGCACTGAAAAAAGCCGTTGAATTGATGCCATCGTCATATACCGCCCATCGTTATCTGGGAAACGTGTACCTGCAAAGCGGGAAAATAAAAGAAGCGCTGGATGAATATGAAAAGGCATTGTTTTGCAGGAATGAGCAAGGCTAAGCCTCAGAGACCGGGAAAAACATTTGAAACCACAGATTACACGGATGATTTAAAAAACTCAAAGCTGGTTCAATCTTGCAGATTGAACCCTATAGTTTGAATGGCACTCTAAGACTTGAACGTGTGCTGTTATAATGACTCATGCCAAATGTTGTGGCTCAATCGGGGGCGATTGAACCAGCGAAGGTTGCAGAGCGACGAGCCTCGTCGCGTTACATTTATGCATAGAAATTTCAATGTTTGTTGTAGGGGCGAAGCATTTGCTGATATTAAATTTGAATGTCATTTTATATCCTGGACAGCAAATGCTTCGCCCCTACGTGTGACATCAAACAAAGCCGCCGAATGCCTCATTCAATGATATGATAATACGGATTTATGGAGTATCACAGATGAATCCCTTTTTATCTATAAAGAGCAGATTACTTACCTTTGCGCTGTGCATCTCACTTATTCCTATTGTACTCATGACAATGATACACTATTACCACGCCAAAAATGCCTTACAGCATCGAGTCTTTGAAGATTTGAAAGCAATTGCAAGGTCACGGGAGCTTCACGTCAGCGCTTATATGGAAAGAATTGAAATGCGCGCGGCAGACTTCAGCACCGATGGGTTTATACGGAGGTGTTTCGGGTCAATCATTCGTGGAGAGAATTTGCAGTCCCGTAAGATAATTCGCCTCAATGAATACCTCATAAAGAAAAAACGGGCGTTCAACCGACAGCTTATAGCGATAGCTCTTGTGGATAAGAATGGCAAAATCGTCTCATCCACCGATAAGAGGTTGCTGGGCAAGGATTTTTCTGCCCAGGATGTATTTATGCAAGGCATACGAAAGAGTTGCGGTGAAACATACCTTGGCCAGCTTCATTATTCTCCCGATCTTGATGTGAAGTGTATCTTTGTCTCCGCCCCAATTGTTGCAGGGAGCGGCGTTGAAACGCTTGGTGTGATTATCAATGTCTATTCCCTTTCAGCCCTGAATGGGATTACAACAAACCGTATTGGAATGGGAGAGACCGGTGAAGTGTATCTCGTGAGTAAAGATAAGGAGATGCTTACCCATTCACGGTTTTTCGATGATGCGGTCTCCCCGGAAGTCATGGACACGAAACCAGTCCGCAAGCTTGTCGAAGAGGGGAAAGAGATGGTTGGTATTTATACGGGTTACCGGGGGAAGACCGTTGTTGGCGTCTCGCGATATTTACCCGCATACGGCTGGATGCTTTTGGCTGAAATAGATAAGGCAGAGGCCTTTGCGCCATTGAAGAGGCTGGGTCTTATTGCGTTGTTTTTTAGCGTAGTGAGCGCGGGCGTGGTTACCGGACTGGGAATCTCTTTCGCGGTTTCAACGTCAAAACCCATCAGGGAGGTAAAGGATGCAGCGGAGAGATTTGCAGGCGGAGACCTGGATTATCGGGTAAAGACGACTCGCAGGGATGAGATTGGCGTTCTGGCCGGGAGTTTTAATGCTATGGCGGAGAAACTCAAGGAAGAGATCGCTGAACACAAACGTACCGGGGAGGTTTTAAGGGAGTCCGAACAGCGGTTCAGAACCATCTTTGACAGCGTAATCGATGGTGTCCTGATCACTGATATCGAGACGAAAGAATTCTATGCTGGCAATACAGCGATTTGCCATATGCTCGGTTATCCTGCCGAAGAAATTAAAAACTTAAAAATCGCGGATATTCACCCAAAGGAAGAGATATCCTTTGTTATGGAACAGTTTGAAAAACAGGCAAAAGGCGAAACAACACTGGCGAAAGATATCCCTGTCCAACGAAAGAATGGCACGGTTTTTTATGCGGATATCAACACCTCACGGGTAACGTTTGATGGGAAGACATATCTCATGGGCATCTTTCGTGATATTACCACGCGTAAGGCGATAGAGGACGCACTGAGGGTGCTCAACGACTCCCTTGAGCAGCGCATAGCGGAGCGAACAGTGGCGTTGGTGCAGGCAAACAAAGAGCTTACAATGGAAATCGCGCAGCGCAGGCGGACGGAGGGAGAGCTTCGCAAGTTGTTTAATGCCGTCGAACAAAGCCCATGTTCGGTGGTAATCACTGACGTACAAGGCAAAATCGAATACGTAAATCCCAAATTCAGCAGGGCGACCGGTTACGCTCCGGAAGAGGTGATCGGACAAAACCCCCGCGTCTTAAAATCCGGCGAGAAACCATCCGAAGAGTACAAGAGGTTGTGGGACACGATTACCTCCGGGGGAGAATGGGAGGGCGAATTTCACAACAAGAGAAAAAATGGTGAACTTTACTGGGAATACGCTTCCATTTCACCTATCAGAAATCATGAGGGCGTTATTACCCATTTCGTTGCGATCAAGGAAGACATCACCGAACGCAAGCGAACGGAGGAAGAGTTAAGGAAGCAACGCGATCACCTTGAATATCTTACGAATCGGCTTATTGCCTCCAACAAAGAGCTGGAAGCGTTCTGCTACTCGGTATCGCATGACTTGCGTGCGCCGTTGCGGGGCATCGATGGCTTTAGCAAGGCGCTGCTGGAAGATTGCTCTGACAAGCTGGATGCACAGGGCAAAAACTACCTCCATCGGGTGTGCGCGGCCAGCAAGTATATGGGGCAGCTTATCGATGACCTGTTGAATCTTTCCCGCATAACCCGCGGTGAAATGAGCTGTAAGAAAGTGAATCTGAGCGCAGTGGCGCGGGCGATTGCTTTGGAGCTTCAGGAAACTGAGCCGGGGCGTTGTGCGGAGTTTGTCATTGCTGAAGAATTAGTCGTCCAAGGCGACCCGCATTTGCTGCGGATAGCGCTTACGAACTTACTCAGCAATGCATGGAAATTTACCCGTAAGTGCCCGCGGGCAATCATAGAACTGGGTGCAAAGCAGGATGACGAAAAACCCGTGTATTTTGTACGCGACAATGGCGCCGGGTTTGATATGGCTTACGTAAACAAACTCTTTGGTGCATTCCAGCGCCTGCACCCGAAAGCCGAGTTTGACGGCACGGGCATTGGACTGGCTACTGTTCAGCGTATTATCCATCGTCATGGCGGGCAGATTTGGGCTGAGGGCGCGGTGGGTCAGGGCGCCACGTTCTCCTTTACGATTTAAGATTGCAAATCGGGAAGTAATGTTTTAGAATTTCGATAATCGTAATTTTTTTGTTATATTTACTGCCGGCTCAGTTGTGCAGATCATCCCATAGAGGTTTGATAGGGTAAAAGAGTGGTAATGACGACAGATCAGCAATCGATAATCACAAAGACGCAATCCAAGGTCGTCTTGCTTGTGGAAGACAATCAGGACGACGCAGAGCTGATACTGCGCGCGTTCAAAAAATATCATATTATGAACGAGGTGGTGATAACCAGTGATGGGACAGAGGCGCTTGAGTATCTTTTTGGTGATGGCAGGCATGCCGGCAGAGACATCGGTAAACTGCCGGAGGTTGTGCTGCTGGATTTAAAACTGCCAAAGGTGGATGGTCTTGAAGTTTTGCAACGACTGCGTTCTGACGAACGAACGAAACACCTTCCGGTGGTTATTCTCACGTCCTCAAGTGAGGAAAGGGACGTGGTTAACGGTTACAAGTTCGGCGCTAATAGCTATGTTCAAAAACCGGTTGATTTTACTCAATTCTCGGAGGCGGTAGGGCGATTGGCGATTTATTGGCTTCTCCTGAACAAATCTCCGGACACGAGAGGGGAAGACAATAAATGAAAGCCCCCCTTCGCGTACTGGTTGTAGATGATTCGATGGATGACGTTGAATTGATGCTTCGTGAACTGCGACGCGGGGGCTATGAACCTTTGTTTGAACGGGTTGAAACAGCCGCAGCCATGAAGATGATGCTCGATGCACAGGAGTGGGACGTCGTTCTTGCAGACCATTCCATGCCGTTTTTTAGCTCTTTCGGGGCTCTGACACAGTTACAACTCAGCGGACAGGACATGCCGTTTATTATCGTTTCTGGCTCGATAGGAGAAGAACTCGCGGTTTCTTCTATGAAAGCCGGCGCTCATGATTACATTATGAAGGACAATCTGACGCGACTGGTTCCGGCTATTGAGCGGGAATTGATCGAGGTTGAGGAACGGCGCAGGCGCAGGCTGGCGGAAGCGGCGTTGCGGAAAAACGAAGCCAGTCTTGCCAATGCGCAAAGAATTGCCCACCTGGGAAATTGGGAATGGGACATCGGAAAAAATGAAGTGCGCTGGTCCGATGAGGTCTACCGCATCTTCGGATTGGTGCCCTCCGCCTGTAGCACAACCTATGAGGCGTTTCTCGATTTCGTTCATCCTGCCGACAGGGAATTTGTGAGACAATCCGTTCGCGATGCATTGTATGAAGAAAAACCATATCGGATTGACTATCGCATTGTTTTGCCGGGTGGCTTTGAGCGCGTTGTCCAGGCACAGGCCGAAGTCGTTTTTGATGATACCGGCAGGGCAATTCAGATGAACGGGGTCGTCCAGGATATTACCGAACGCAAACAGCTAGAGAGAGAACTAAGGGCGCTCAATGAATCTTTGGAACAACGCGTGGCAGAGCGAACATCGGCGTTAATGAGGGTAAACGAAGAACTCCAGTGCGAAATCGAAGAACGCAAACGGATAGAAGAAAGAATCAGGCATATGGCTTTCCATGACAGCCTTACCGCCCTGCCCAACCGTATTTTATTCAACGACCGCCTGACCATCGCATTGTCTCATGCACAGCGGATGGATGAAATCCTTGCCGTGTTGTTTCTTGATCTGGACAGATTCAAGGCCGTCAATGATGCGCTGGGGCACACGATGGGAGACCAGTTGCTGCGTGAGGTTGCCGACCGGTTGAAGAGCTGTGTGCGTGAAGAAGACACCGTTGCCCGTTTCGGCGGCGATGAATTCACGCTCTTAATGGTGGGGATCACTCAGGTTGACCACGTAACCAATATTGCATGCAAAATCCTCAATGCATTCAAACGAACGTGGAGCATCAGCAAGCACGAACTCTACATTACGGCGAGTATTGGCATTGCCATTTATCCCAATCATGGCGATAGCGCGGAAATCCTGCTGAGGAATGCCGATGCCGCCATGTATTGCGCCAAGGAACAGGGGAAAAATACCTACCAGTTTTACACGGCGGCGATGCACGCCAAGTCCTTTGACAAGATGCTGCTGGAATGTAACCTTCACCGCGCTCTGGAGCGCGAGGAATTTGATGTTTACTATCAACCTCTTGTGAGTATTAACACCGGCCTGGTTGTCGGCATGGAAGCCCTGGTGCGTTGGCGGCACCCGGAAAGGGGACTCGTTCTTCCGGATGAATTCCTTGCCCTGTCAGAAAATACCCGTTTAATCGTATTTATTGATGAGTTAGTGCTGTATACCGTTTGTAAACAGTGCAAGGTATGGCAGGATGAAGGACATCAACCCCTGTCTGTAGCAGTGAACATTTCAGTTCGCACCTTTCAGCAGCCCAACCTTGTGGAAATGGTTACGTCTATCTTGCAAAAGACCGGTCTCGATCCGCAATTTCTGGGGATAGAAATTACCGAGAGCATTGCAATGCAGGATATGGAAACGACGATCGGGAAATTGGAACGATTAAGCTCGATGGGGATTCAAATTTCTATCGATGATTTCGGCACCGGCTTCTCTTCTCTGTATTATCTCAAAAAATTTCCTATCCATAAGCTAAAAATTAGCCAGCATTTCGTAAGCGGCATTGCAACGGACCAAAATGACAAGGTAATTGTGTCGTCCGTTATTGCCCTGGCGCAAAGCTTGAAATTCAAGGTCGTTGCTGAAGGGGTTGAGAATGAGGAACAGCTCGTATTCCTGAAGCAGCGTCAATGCGACGAGATGCAGGGGTATCTATTCTGCAAACCATTGCCCGCTGATGAGTTTGGGAAGATGGAAATGCGTCATAATGTTTTATGCGATGCGTAATAGCAAGCATTTCATGAGCCACACTGGCTGTTCATGTCCGTGGGTGGTAATGGCGATGGATAGCCTTGAGGTGCTGTTTGCCGACATGGGTATAGATTTGGGTGGTTGAGACATTGACATGCCCGAGCATTTCCTGTACGGAACGCAGGTCTGCGCCGTTTTCCAGCAGGTGGGTGGCAAACGAATGCCTCAGCTTATGGGGGGATATCTTCCCGGGGATACCGGCTTTTGCGGCACAGTTCTTCACGACAACCCAGATATTCTCTCTTCTGAGGGGTCTTCCGGCCTTTGAAAGGAAGAGATACGCGCTGTCCCTGCTGTTCTTTATCTCTGGCCTGGCAAGGGTTAAGTAACCCTGAATCGCCTCAATCGCCTTTGTTCCAAGGGGTACAATTCGTTCCTTTGAGCCTTTGCCTCTGCACTTCATGTAGCGGTATTCAAGATTAACCCAGTCCATCTGAATTGCAACAACCTCCGACACCCGCGCGCCGGTGGCGTACATGAGTTCAAGAATAGCCTTGTTTCTCATCCCTAATTTCGTTTGCGTGTTGGGGACCGCAAGGAGGTCATCGATCTTATGAACGGGAATGACTTCCGGCAATCTCTTCCAGAGCTTTGGCGAATCAATTACGGTAAATGGGTTTGTCCGGAGTTTTCCTTCAGAAAGGAGGAATTTGTATAACATACGGATAGCCACGATGGTGCGGCTGATGGAGTTGATGGAAAGGCCGCGGTTTTTTTCAGAAATGATAAAGCTTGTAATCATGTCGGGACGGACGCCGTCAAAGCCGGATATCTCTTTTGAAAGCAGAAAACGGGTAAAGAGCTGCAGGTCGTGACTGTAACTGAGGATGGTATTCCTGGATAAACCGCATTCTACAAGGAGGTAGTTGATAAATGACTCGGTAAGGTCATCCAGGGTATCTGCTTCTGGCATAACGCTCCTGGTCCTTGTTGCAGGTAATTATCAGCATGAATCGGTTCGTACAGAAGGGTTCGGGATGAGTTGTGAAAAGAAGGAATAGGTCAATAATTTTTTATATCCTTATTTTTCAAACACAGGTACGGATGTTGTCTGTGAAGTGTCGCCTATGGCGTAGAGGTGGCAGTCGTTTGATCCAATATACACCGTGCCGTCGGGTCCTATAGACGGAGATGATTCGATCTCTCCCTTAGTCTGATATGACCATTTCAGGGTGCCGCCTGCATTGATGGCATAGAGTCTTCCGTCGCTTGAACCAAGGTAAACAGTTCCTTCTGCGTCAATGACGGGAGAGGATTCCACCCAGCCGTTGGTTTTAAAACTCCATTTGAGTTTGCAATCGGGTGTAACAGCGTACACCATGCCGCTGTAAGACCCAAAGACAATGGTTCCGTCGGTGGCAATCGCAGGGCTGCAATGGACGGCCTTTCCGGTGTTAACGTACCATTTTACATTGCCATCAGGTTTTACGGCGACCAACCGTCCGCTGTCCGTTCCCACATACACCGTTCCGTCTGCGCCGATTGATGGTGAAGAATAGGAATCATAAACGCCGGTTCCAACGCGCTTCGTCCATTTTTCAACTCCATCCGGCGATAAAGCATGCAGAGCGCCGCTGATTTCGAACAGGTAGACGGTGCCATCCGTCCCCAATGCAGGTGCAGCCGTAATATTGCTCTTGGCGGTATATTTCCACTTTAATTTGCCATCCGCGGTAAGGACGTAAAGGGTATTATCGTTTGAACCAAAATACAGGGCGTCAGGGGTAACCGTCGCGGAAGAAAGGATGATATCTCCGGCGGTGTACGTCCATTTGGGCTTTCCATCCGGCGTGATGGCATACATTTTTTTGTCCCGGGAGCCAATGTAGATTGTCCCGTCATCTCCAAGGGCAGGTGATGCGGTTATCTCGCTGCCTGCCTGGAACGCCCATTTTGTGGTGCCGTCAGGATGAATGGCATAGAGCCTGCCGTCAACGGAGCCGAAGTAAATAGTGCCGTCCGATGCGACGACCGGAGAGGAGGTAATGCGGGTGTCTATTTTGTATGACCATTTCACGGTGTTTGTCTGCGCTCCCCGGTAAGCGCTTTGGCCGGTGTGCCGGATATCACCTCTGAACATCTGCCATGGAGTTTTGTCGTTTTCTGCCTGGATGCGATTGCATTGGGAAAGAATGGATACTATGCTGAAAATGGTAAGGATAAGACAGGTTTTGTTTATTCTCTGCATTGCTTTTGCCTGTTATAGACAAAGAGTTTTGGGGATTTTTTCCACGTAATTACGTACGTAAAATAATATAAATCATCTGCTATGTCAACAAAAGAATGTTTTGCAGAAGAGGTTTTCCTGTTGCAGAGAGGAAAATTCGCTTTATTTAAGGGTTTGGTGTGAATATAATTTTGGATAAAAGGACTGCAAATGGCAAACGGCCAGGCAAGGACAATTGGATGGGGATGGGGGGGAGGAGAGCGGCGGGATGAAAGGGTCTGTTCGGTTTTTTAAGAGCATCAAGGTTAAGCTCATCTGCTATTTTATCCTCATGACGACGATGCCCATTCTGATCGTAAGTAATACGGCGTACAACCGCGGGAAAAGGGCGTTAAACGACAGGGTGACAGAGAAGCTGACCTCGATTGCTGAATTAAAAAAGACGCAGCTAAGCAACTGGTTGCAGGAGCGCCTGGTTGATATTGGAGTTCTTTCAACAAATAAGTCCCTGGAGGTATCATTTTCTAATCTCCTTTACTTAAGACAGGCATTCCGTTCCGTTGAAAGGATGAAGGAATCTGAAATTGGCGATGTCTATTACAAGAGACTTTCGGAATATCTGGGTAAACTCAAGGAAAAGTTTATTTCTTGTGATGAAATATCGATGCTGGATATAGAAAATGGTGAGATTGTGATGTCTACAACCGAGTCAAATATTGGATTAGTCGATGGAGATTACCGGTATTATCTTGATGTGCTGGGAAATAAAGGGCTGCCGTTTAAAGATATTCACTATTCGGAGTATACAAAACAGGTAGGAATGACTCTGTTTGGCACGATGAAGAGAACAGACCCGATTACTATGGAGGAGACAGACGTGATCAATGGAATCGTCACGATCCGGGTAAACACAAACAAGGCCATAGGACGGTTGTTGCAGGATTGGCCAGGCAGCGGAGAAACGGGTGAGACCCTCCTGGTGCGCCGCAAGGGTGATCAGTTGCAATTTCTCAACAACACGCGGCATCGGGCGGATACGGCGCTCACTATGAGTGTCCCGGTGAATTCAATAGCGCCGGAGTCTTTTATGCTGGACGAAAAGGAAGAGGGCATCACCAGGGTTGTTGATCACAGAGGGACGGAAGTTCTTTTGGCCTTTCGTTATCTATCGCCGTTGAAATGGGGATTGATTGTGAAGCAGGATACCTCCGAGGCCTTTAAGTCGATTATGGAATTGAAGAATCAGGTAATTACCCTGGCGATAGTAAGCGTATTCATTATCGTTGTCATCGTTTTTGCCCTGTCACACGGAATTACCCATCCTATTTCCCGTCTGGTGCAGGGTGCGCATGCTATTGGCAAGGGGAACCTGGGGCATCGCATTACCATTAATTCTGAAGATGAAGTGGGCGTTCTTGCTTCAGAATTCAATAAAATGGCTGAAAAGCTGGAAGGGTCGTATGCAGGGCTTGAACAAAAGATTCGTGAACGCACCGCACAGCTGAGAGAATCTGAGGAAAGGTATCGGGAATCTATTAATCTGGCCAACGATGCCATTTTTACCCTGGATGCCGACTCTGCGCAGATTGTTGATTTGAATAAAAGGGCCGAGGAGTTGTCGGGGTGCGTGAAAAATGAATTACATGACAAAAAAATATGGGAAATTGTCCCGGAATATGATCGTGAAAAGACAAGGCAATTGTGGTTGATGATAAACGAGACGGGTTCCGGCATGCTGGATAACGTTGATTGCCAGCATGTTGACGGCGGGCTAACTCCTACGAGTATCAGCGCCAGCGTGATTGAATACGGGAAAAGGAAGACCATTCAGTGGATTTGCCGGGACATTACCGAGAGAAAAAAAATGGAGTTGCAACTGATTCAGGCCGAGCGGTTGGCTGCGGTGGGTGAGTTGGCTGCCGGTGTGGCCCATGAGGTGAATAATCCATTAGGCGGATTGCAGAATTTTGTAAAAATGATGAGGAAAGAGCCTGAAAACATATCGCAAAACCGGGAATTTCTGGATTTAATGTCAGAAGGCCTGAAACGGATTGAGGTGATTGTAAAACAGTTGATGGCATTTTCCCGCCCATATTCCACCCATATGTCCAACCACAGTTTAAGTGAAATTGTTGAAAATTCTTTACGATTTGTGGGGCATCGGATAAAAGAGCGCGGCATCTCTTTGGAGAAGGAGCTGTCTCTGGATTTGCCCGAGATCTATGGTGACGCTGACAATATCTCGCAAGTCATTATTAACATTATGGTCAACGCCCTGGATAGCATGCCGGAGGGGGGCAGCCTGACCATAAAGACCGGGTATTGTGACTTTCATTCGTCAAGTATACAAGTGGCAATTGCTGACACGGGATCGGGGATTCCGGAAGCGATTCTCGGTAAAATATTTAACCCGTTTTTTACCACAAAAGAGATGGGGAGCGGCTTAGGTCTTGCGATTAGCAAGAGGATCATCGATGACCATAATGGGAACATTGTAGTGAAGAGTAATCCAGGGGAAGGAACGACATTTTATGTCTGTTTGCCGGTGAGAAAAGTGACGGTAATGACATGATGCAAAATATCAAGGAGTGATCGTATGGGTAGTAAAGTGTTGATCGTAGACGATGAAAAACTTATGAGGATATCCTTGGAGAGCCAGTTAAGGAAGGATGGGTATCAGGTGAAATCGGTGGATAATGCAACCGAGGGGCTAAAAATGGTGAAGTCTGAAGACTACGACGTGGTGGTCACGGACTTAAGACTGTCAGGCATGAATGGAATGGAGCTTCTCAAGGAAATAAAGAAATACAACCAGGAGATTATTGTTGTTATCATGACGGCGTATGGCACCCTTGAAAGCGCCGTATCTGCGATCAAGGATGGTGCATACGACTATATTGCAAAGCCTTTCTCTACAGACGAGTTGATGATCAAACTGCAAAGGGCGCTTCACCACAAAAACACGGCTGCAGAAGTAAATCGTCTCAGAGGTGAAATTCAGGCTGAATTTGAATTTTGCAATATTGTCGGAAAGAGTGAATCGATGAAAAAGGTGCTTGAAATTGTGAAGAGCGTTTCTGAAAGGGACACAACCGTTCTGATACGGGGAGAAAGCGGAACCGGAAAGGAAAAAATAGCCGGCGCTATTCATTACCACAGCAGCAGAAAAACGGGGCCATTTATCAGGGTAAGTTGCGCCGCGTTGAACAGGGAAATTTTAGAGAGCGAGCTCTTCGGGCACGAGAAGGGGGCATTTACGGGTGCAATTAAGACTCGACGCGGAAGGTTTGAGTTGGCGGATGGCGGGTCAATTTTTCTGGATGACGTAGATGATATCCCTGTGGATATGCAGGTCAAGCTCCTGCGTGTGCTTCAGGAGAGGACTTTTGAAAGGGTTGGTGGAGAAGAAACCCTTGGTGTTAACGTAAGAATTATCTGCGCAACGAAAAAAGACCTCCTTGAACGGGTAAAAGAGGGTTATTTTCGGGAAGACTTGTTTTACCGGTTGAATGTGGTTCAAATCAGCATACCGTCATTACGGGAACGAAAGGAAGATATACCGCTGTTGATCAACTATTTTTTAAGAAAGTTTGTGTCGCAATACGAAGACGCCTTGCCGGATGTTTCACCAGAGGCAAAAGAGGTCCTGATGGCCTACGATTGGCCCGGGAATGTAAGAGAGCTTGAAAATGTTATTGAACACGCTGTTGCATTCTCCAAATCCAAGGGTATCTCATTGGAAACTCTTCCGGAGTATTTAAGAAAGTACGATGTGAACACCGACTTGTTGTCAATGGATTTATATAATAAACAATCGATAAATTTGCAAGACGCGCTTACCGAAGTGGAAAAAAAACTTATTCAATGGGCACACCAAAAGACGAATGGCAATCAAGTCAAAATGGCGGAGATTTTAGGCGTTCCGCGCACGACACTTCGCAATAGATTGGTTCGGCTGCAATTGTTTGACAAATCAATGTCTTAGCACTATGAAACGGCAGCCTGATCACGAAAAACTTACAAAAGCAATAAACTCAAGGCGCTCAATAAAAAATAATTTCACATCGAAAGAATCTATGTTTGGAACATTCGTCGTTTCCCGCACTTTTTGTCTAAGGTGAGATGTTTCTTACTGAAAAAAACGCATCAAAACGTGACAATACAATGAAATTTTATGACCAAAAATAGTCACGCCTTATACCCTTTTTTTATAACGAGATAGAACTCGTGCTACAAAAAGATCGAAATGTGTAGTGACCAATTATAGTCTTTTGCCTAAAAGACTGTTTGCACAATAATTTTTATAATAGGTTTATTTACAAAGAGTTACGGTTTGCTCATGATGTTGAAAAAAATACGGCACGGTTGTTGCTCTATGCTATACACGCAATAAATTTTTTCACGTATCTTCCGGTTTGGTTTTTTGTCTTAATAGAATTTTAGCATTTGGATTATAAGACGCAAAGACCAGCCAACAAATTATGAAAGGGGGTGGTAGGGAAAATTTTTTAAGCGGTAGGTTTTGCGATTCAGAAGTTATGTGGATGGCGTATTAAGAAAGTTTCAGATTTATATTCCTAAAAATCGAAGATATAGGAGGGAAGGAAGAGCGATGAAAGGAAGAGGATGGATAGGAGCAGCGGTAGTGGGAGCGGTGCTGTCGGTGGTGGGTGTGTCGAGCGCTGGGTTTATCCAGGGGACACACGT